>Ga0137374_10004505_pt1 | contig 16548 bp, 15 predicted proteins | sample SagtaG_20_FD_104811 | JGI IMG/M metagenome (GOLD analysis project Ga0137374, IMG submission 104811) | Vadose zone soil microbial communities from Sagehorn Ranch, Mendocino, California, USA - Sage1_R_100_16 metaG | ecosystem: Environmental > Terrestrial > Soil > Vadose zone | place: USA...
GGTGACCGTGCTGGACCGCCTCCCGGCCGGCGGCCAGCCGCTGCCGGTCCTGGCCGCCGCGGTCTCCGACGGGCACCTTCTCGATCCGGACCGGCCGCTGGCGACCCTGGTCCTGCGGGCGGCAGCGATCGTCGGCGGCGTCGCGCCCGGAGCTGGCGCCGAGTGGCGGCGCACGGTGTGGGCGTCGGTCGGGGTGCTCGACGGCGAGCTGACCAACCCGGTGCTCGCCCTGAACCTTCCGGGCGACCCTGACACGGCGACGGGTCTGACGCTCGGGATCGGGGCGGAGGCTGGCCAACCGCTGCATCTCACCGCGCGCCAGCTCATCCGCGACCCGCCCGAGCTGCCGGTGCGCGGGCGCACCGTGTTCGTGTGCGAGAACCCGAGCGTGGTCGCGGCAGCCGCCAACCGGCTCGGTGCCGGGACCGCTCCGCTGGTCTGCGCCAACGCCCACCCGGGCGCCGCCGCCACGCTGCTGCTGCGCCAGCTCGCCGGTGCCGGGGCGCGGCTGCGCTATCACGGCGACTTCGACTGGCCCGGGATCACCATCGCCAACGGCATCATCGCCCGCTTCGCTGCGGCGCCGTGGCGCTTGGACGCCGGCTGCTACCGTTCCGCCGCCGCGCGTGGCGGCCCGCGGCTGCGGGGAAGCCCGGTGACCGCCGCCTGGGAGCCCCCGCTGACGGGGGCGATGCTGGCGCTCGGCGTCAAGGTCGAGGAGGAGCGGGTACTCGACGACCTGCTCGTCGACCTCGTCAGCTGACAATGTTTGTCAGGCCAGCCCGGCGAGTCCGAGCGGCCCTCCTTCGACCTGTGCCACAGTCACCAGGACGCCTCACCCAGCTCCGCCCTCCGATGAGACCTGAACCGATCACATCGTCAGCGTGGCCATGAGCCTGGGTAGGCCCAGTGGTCCAGTCCGCCCTCCGACACAGCGATCTACCAGTACCTTCCCCGCTCGGTACCACTTCCGGCGCCGAGCCCGACCGCAGCTTCTTCCCGATGATGTCGGGGTGGTCGCCGCGCCGCAGCCAGCGGCGCATGAACTCCCAGGAAACATTTTAGAAGACTTCACATCTTCCGAGGCAGATCAATTTGTCCTTGGATAGGCGTGTATCTATGCCGAGTCGGAGTTCTTACCAGGCCGTAGGCCGCCTACCTGCGGCTTCAGCGCCACCCGTAGCCCAAACCCCGATTAGCTGTGGAACGCGGGGGACGCCCGCGCCTTCCTGCGCGACGCGCTGGTCTTCAGCCCACCCCTGGACCGCGACGAGCTGGTCGCCGAGGTCGCCCACCGCGCGGCGATCGCCCGCCGCTGGGCCGAGTTCCTCACCATCCACCAGCTGGTGCTCGGGCCAACACGTAGGCTCTGGTTCGCCATCCTGCCGGTATTCTGCCGGTCTTCTTCCTGGTCGGGCCCACTGATCCTCAAGTAGCCTCCCGAGGGTTGCCACCGCCGTGGGCGGTCTCCCCCCCGGCCGCCCACGGCCCCTACCAGGGTAGTGCCTGTCATTTCAATACGGGTCGTGGCCCCTGGCTTGAGATGCTCGAGGAGATGCCGGAGTAACTGGCGAAGGTGTTCGAGTCTTCAGGGCCGATGAGGCGCGCCCAGTGTTCCTCGACGCGGTGTGTGGCGATGGTGGCCACTGTCGAACCGATTCGCCCTTGGCGGTGAGAAAGACGAGTCTGGCCCGCCCATCGAGGATCGGGCCGTCGCTCCATCTCGTAAAGGGGCTGGCCTCAATGCCATCCGGGTTGCCAGTTTGACGTTGCAATATCCGCTCCTTGTCGTTTGAGGAAAGAGCAAAGCAGCTGTCTGCTCGTCAACTGGCAGGGACAGCGACGGCGCAGGCAACGGACCGGAGGGCATATGCACCTCTTGACCAGGCGGCTCGCCGCCACCACCCTCGGCCTTCTCACCTTCCTCGCCGGCCTCACCTTGAGCGCGGCGCCAGCCGCGGCCGAGCCGGCGAGTATCAGCGGCACCGTCCTGGAAGCCGACACCGGCCAACCACCGACTTGTGCCTGCGTCTACGCATATCGCGACAGCGACGGCAGCCTGGCGGCGGGCACCTGCATCGACCCGCAGACCGGCGCGTACATCCTCGACAGTCTGGAGGCGGGCATCGCCTACCGCATCCAGGTAAGATCCGGTGCGCCCTACCCACAGGAGATGTGGTGGCCCGGCGGGCCGACGATCAACGACGCGCAGGCGGTGGTGGCGCCGGCCACCGTCGATGTGAGCCTTCCGTTGGCCGGTACCTTGGTCGGGACGCTCATGCGCTCGGACGGGTCGCCCGCGGCCGATGAGTTCGTCACCGTGTTCCTCGCCGACCGTGAGGAGGCGTTTGGTCGGTTCACTAGGACCGGGGCGGACGGCAGCTGGAGGATCGGTGACCTGTACCCGACGGCGTACAAGGTGGCCTTTGGCGGTGCCTATTCGGCCTGGGCGTTCGGGAAGTCCGACTGGGCGAGCGCCGACACCGTCGCCGTGGCGGCGGGTGCCACTGTTCGGGTGGACGACACGCTGTTTCTGCCGGCGAGTATCAGCGGCACCGTCCGCGACGAAAGCACCGGTGACCCCATCGAGGGGTCTGTCTTTCGCTGTGGCCCGTGGATCCCAATGGCGGCGGGGGCTGGACCGGCGGCTGCACCGATGCGTCGGGTGCCTACCGGGCCGATAACGTCGTCCCCGGCGACTACCGCGTCCAGTTCTACGACCCGCAGGGCCGCTTCGCCGCCGAGTACTACGACAACACCACAGATTCCGCCTCGGCCAGAGTCGTGTCTGTCGCGCGTGGGGCGCAGATCTCCGGCATCGACGCAGCCCTCGCCCCGGGAGCCGTGCTCACCGGCCGGGTGATCGACGCCACGACACGCCAGCCGATCGCGGGCGTGTGCCCTGCGGCCTTCGCCGGTCGCTCGGGCGACGTGATCCCGTACCAGCAGCCGCAGTGCTCGCAGGCCGATGGCCAGTGGCGAATCTCGGGGTTGCCGGCAGGCGCCACCACGGTGCACTTGCGGTATTTCGACACGCAGACGGACATCTGGGCGTACAACTCCACCACCAGGCCAAGGCCACGGTCTTCGAGTTGACAGCCGGTACGACGACGACGCTGCGGGATGTGAAGCTGCGGTTGCCCCGCTCCGGTTGACAGGCGCACCTGCTGTCGGATCCGTGCGCGTTCGCGCAGAGCGACTCGGTTCAGGCCTTGAATCCTGCTCCCTGTTGCCACGATGAGACCTCGGCGGCGAGCCGCTCGGTACGCGTGCTCCCCGCGGATCCTCGGCAGGCGGATCCTCGGCAGCAGGAGCGCGGCGAACCAGCGGCGCGGCGACGACAGCGAGCGCGGCCCAGAACGCTCCGCAGGGGGCCTCGGCGGGCGCCGGGGCCTCCTGCGCCCGTCCGTGCTGGACAGCCACGAGGGCGCCGGGCACTGAAGCGTTCGCCGTGACCGCCCTGAAGCAGCGAGACTGCTGGCATGAGAACCCGCCGCCCTCGCACTGCTCCAGTCCCGCGGTCCGCCTTCGCTGGCTTCCGCTTCCCGTCCGACGTGATCGTCCTCGCTGTCCGCTGGTATCTACGCTTCAGCCTACCGCGACGTCCAGGAGCTACTGGTCGAGCGCGGTGTCGAGGTCGACCACGTCACCATCTACCGCTGGGTGCTGCGGTTCACTTCACTGCTGGCCGACGCCGCTCGGCCGTGTCGCCACGCGGTCGGGGAACCCTGCCCTGCGTCGGAATCGTCACTCCATACGATGCGCCCGTCCGGTTTTCGGTGCGGCTCATTGGTGGTCACCCATCCCTTCCACCCGTTGGCCGGGCGCCAGCTGCCGGTGCTGTATGCGCTGCGCAGGGGTAGGGGCCTGGTGCTGGTGTGTGAGGTCGATGGCGTGCGTCGGGTGTCGCTGCGGCAGGAGTGGACCGACCGGGGGCCGCCACCGGGGCAAGCGCGGCTGTCGGTGGAGGGGTTGACCGCCCTGCGGGCACTGCTCGACACGCTGAGACGCGATTGTTCTATTTACGCTGAAGAGGGTGGATGATGGGAATGGGACGTCGGCGTGGTGGCGGCCCACAGGGGACGGGACGCCATGGGGGATCCGACCGCCGGCAGGCGACCATGGCCGTGGCCAACATGGTCGAGGCGCGCCTTTGGGGAGGCGACGGTGAACGGGCTGGCCAAGATCACCCAGCGCACACCGCGCGGCTGGCGCTGGTGTATGTGCGCCAGTCGACACCGGGACAGGTCCGCGCCCACGCCGAGTCCACCCAGCGCCAGGACGGCCTAGCCGCAATGCCGGTCAGATAGGCGGGGAAGCACCCGTCCTGACCTGGGCAAACGTCGTGTGTTTGCACGGCGGGGTCGTCGTAACTGACCGGCATTGGGCCTAGCCGCGCACGCGGCCGAGCTGGGCTGGGGCGCCGGCTGCACGGCGCCAAGCTCGCCGCCGCCCAGCGCGGGCCGCTGTCGGTCGGCGACGTCTACGACACCGACCGCCACGTGGTGATCGACCCCGACGAGCAGGTCCACGCCGCGGTGGCGGGGCTGTTCGCCGAGTTCGAGCGGACCGGGTCGGCGTTTGGGGTGGTCGGCGCGTTCGATGCCGCCTCAAGCCACGAACCCGGGGAGTCTCCGATGACCGCTGCAAGCACTCCAAGCAGGGTCGATGGCGCTGATCGGCCACGGCCCGCCGCCGCTGCTGCTACTGCCCCATCCCGCGAGTTCCTTGCTGCCTCTGACGGTGTCGATGCCTGGGTGTCAGCATCTCGTGGTTGCCATGACGCTGTCCGTAACGATGCCGTGACGACGGTTGGGGACACTGGCAGCCGGTTCGCGGCAGGTGGACAGGTTGGATGCTGGCCAGGCGGAGTGGAGATGAGCTTGATGCGCCGACCATCATGGAACTGACCGCTACGGCCCGACTCGCTCGGCCGCGCTGGTGGCCAGCCGCGCTGGCGTGGGCGCTGTGGACGCTGGTCATGCTCGGCCTCCCGGTGGGCGCCTGGATGAACCAGCTGGCGCGCCAGGCCGGCCGGTCCGACCTGGGGTCGAACGCCGACACCGCCATCTACGGGTTGGTGGCGGTGAGCGCGGCCACGGTCGGGATGGTGCTGGCCAGCCGCCGGCCCCGCCACCCGGTGGGCTGGCTGCTGCTGGCACTTGGGTTGTGGTTCATCTACGCGTATGGCAGCTGGGTGCTGTTGGCCTGGCGTGGGGCGCCGCCCGCCGTCGGCTCCACGGTCAAGGACATCGCCGTCGTGGTGATGGCGGCCTGCATCGGCTTCGTGCTGCTGCTCACCCCGACCGGGTCGCTGCCCTCGCTCCGCTGGCGGTGGTGGGCCAGGGTCGCGGCGGCCGCGGCGGTGGTGGGGGTGGTGTCGTTGGCGCTGGGGCCGTTCAGGGAGGCCGGCCAGTCGGTCGCCAGCCCGCTTGCTGTGCGCGTCTTGGCTGGTCTGCTGTTGGTCGTGCGCGTCGTGGCCTTTGTTGTTGCCGGTCTTGCCATTCCGGTCGGGGCCTGGTCGCTGGTGGTGCGCTTCCGTCGTGCCGGCGCCGTGGAGCGCCAGCAGTTGCGGTGGCTGGCGGTGGCAGCGGCGCCGGTGGCGGTGGCGGTGGCGGTGGCGGCCATGGCGGCGCTGGCGTTGGCGGGCAACGAGGTCGACCTCGGCTGGCTTCCGGGTGTCTGCCTGGCGGTCCTGCCCCTGGCGATCGGGGCGGCGGTCCTGCGCTATCGGCTGTATGACCTGGACCGCATCATCAGCCGCACACTGGCCTACGGGCTGCTCACCGTGCTGCTGGGTGGCGGCTACGCCGGGGTGGTCTTGGGGTTCGGCCAGCTGCTTGGCCAAAACTCCAGCCTGGTCGTGGCCGGCGCGACCCTCGCGATCGCCGGGGTATTCCAGCCGGCCCGCCGCCGCATCCAGCAGACGGTCGACCGGCGGTTCAACCGGCGCCGCTACGACGCCGCCCAGACGATCCAGGGGTTCAGCACCCGGCTGCGCCAGCAGGTCGACCTGGACACGTTGACCGCCGAGCTGCTGGCCGTGGTCGAGCAGACGATGCAACCGACCCAGGTGTCGCTGTGGCTGCGTCCCACCACAGCGTCGCAGCGGGTATCGAGCACACCCAGCGGCGCACAGCGTCAAGGAACTCACGAAACGCGACACTCGGTTGCGTCGAGCAGTCCACGAAGAGGAGGCGACGTGGGCGTACTGGACGGCACGGTGACGCTGGCAACCGATGGTTCGACCAAGGACATCCCAACCCAACCAGCACTCGAAGGAGGCACAGTTTGAAGCGTCCGTCGGGACGACCCGACGCCCCCGTAATCGGGGGCGTCGAGCTGTTGGCGCCCTGTCGTGATCGTAATTTCCCGAGGTCGTGAGGTCGCGACCTGTTGGTGAACCAATAGCATCCTCCACCGTTCCCCACGCCGAAGCCGCGCGAAAAAGTTGAAGAACCCTCAGCTCGGCGACCAACAGACTCGATTCCACCAACACCCCAGCTCAAAGGCCATGACAGCCGAATGTCGTCCTCTGCCAACAGCTATTGAGTCCACCAACGGCAGTCGCCCTCTGGCATTTCTGTTTGGTTTTTGTTGATCGCCTCGTGTCTCCTACGGCTCCGAACTGCACACCCGGTAGAGAGGAGCCGGCCGTGGATGCTGGCTCGTCGTTTCTCGACACACTCGAGTGCTCATTTCGTCTCCTGGTGACTGGGCCTGAGCCACTTGCGGTGGACGGCCGCGAGGTCCACCCGGAGCTGCCAGCCCGGCCTATCCCGCTGGACGAGCTGCGCACCATCCTGCTGGAGGAGACCACCGGCTTCGCGTTGCGCAACGCAGCGCTGGCCGTGCTGATCCGCCGCGCCAAGCAGGAGCGCGGCGCGTGGGTGGTGGGGCTGGCCGGGGTGCTGCTGCCGGGCTTCGCCGCCTGGCCGGACTGGCGAGGGACTTCCCCGGCGATGTCGCCGACATCGACGCGGAGGTGCTCACCGGCTTCCTGGAAGCCTTGGACAAGGTGCAGCCCGGCGGGACTACCTGGCCGCACGGCTGCTGTGGCCGGCCTACCGGCGGGCACGGCGGCTGCGGCTGGTCGAGTTCGAGCAGAGCTCGCCGCGCATCCCTGACCAGGCCGCCGCGCACCTGCCGGCGCGGCCAGCGGCTCGCCCACTTGACACGAGAGATATATGATACCTGATGTGCTCAGGGGAGAGGAGGGAGTGACCACCGTGATCCTTCCTAGGACTGCGGTCATGCACCGACGAACAGGCCTTGGAGCGCTATGAGGCTCGGCCAACCGCGGTCGGGGCTTGAGGCGGAGGCGGGCCACTCGTCCTCTGGTCCCCGCCCCGCGATCAGCCTGCAGCGCGTCGGCCAGCTTCACCGCGTCGTCCAGGGACGCGCCTTCGGACTGGAGCACCGTGTCCAGGTTGGCGAGCGCCTGCTTCGCCTGCTCGTAGGCGTCCCCTCGGACGTTCCCGTCCAAGGTCTCGCCCACCTGCCCGGTGCAGAAGATGAACTGACCGGAACGGATCGCATGGGAGTAGGACGCCGCGTGCGGTTCCGGGACTCCGGAGGCGACGACCACTTTTCGATCGCTGCGATCACCCATGAGCTCCATCGAGGATATACTATATACTATTCCCTGTCGGACCTGGGTTCGGACCTGGGTGAGGAGTGACATGCGCCTCCCTGTCGCTCTCGGCCTCTCCCGCGAGCAGCGGCTCGCCGAGCTGGGGCGGGACCTGGTGAACGCGGCCTGCCTCCACGGTGAGTTCGTCCTGTCCTCCGGCGTGGAGAGCTCGGTCTACTTCGACAAATACCTGTTCGAGACCAAGCCGGGAGTCCTGCGGCGCACCGCTCACCTGCTGGCGGAGCTCGTGCCCCCAGAGGCCGATCGCCTGGCCGGATCCGAGCTGGGCGGCGTGCCCCTCGTCACGGCGGTCGCGCTCGAAACGGGCCTGCCATTCCTCATCCTGCGCAAGCCAGGCAACGGTCATCACCAGCGAGCGATCGAGGGGGAGTCGTACGCCGGGGAGCGGGTCGTCCTGGTGGAGGACGTGCTGGCAACTGGCCAGCAGGCGGTCCAGGCCGCGCAGCTGCTGAAGTCGGCCGACGCCGACATCCTCCTCGTCGTCGGCGTGGTCGACCGGGAGCAGGGCGCCACGGAACGGCTCGCGTCCATCGGCCTGCAGCTGAAGACGCTGTTCCGGCTCTCCGAGCTGGGGATGTGAGTGAGCGACGTGGATGCTGAGCTTGCCCACCTGCTGGAGCGCTGCGGGATCCGGCCAGGTCGTCAGGGCGTCATGGCGGGTGAGGGCCGGTTTGGTCCCTGGCCCTTCAACCCCCTGGCGGATCCGCGGGCGGCCGACCGGCTGGGAGGGCTGTTGGCCGACCGCACCCGTTCACTCGACCCGAATGTCGTGGTGGTATGGGAGGGCTGGCTGGATCTCGTGCTGGGGTTCGCCGTCGCCCGGCGACTGGCGGTGCCGATGCTGCGAGCGTCTGTCCAGGAAGGCCTGATCGTGTACGACGGGACCCTGCCGGAGGTCCCCAGGGCCATCCTCGTCGGCGAAGGCTTCACCGACCGGAGCGTGGTGACCGCGGTGGACGCCCTGGTCAAGCACCGATCAGGGACACTCGAGGGGGTCTTCTCGGTGTTCGGACCGGACTGGCCGGACGAGCAGCCGGTGGTCATGTCGCTCGTCGACGGGCCGGCCGCCCCGGATGGAGGGACGCAGGGGTGACGGTGACTCGGGACGCCTCGTCGAGCGCCGGTGACGGCGACCGAGCTGGCCTCGAGAATGGGGTACCGGCCGGAGCCGTTCCCACGCCAAGGGCGGACGCGTCCCGGATCTCGGAGATGATCTCCAAGATCTCGGCCATCGGGGTCGATCCGGCGGGAGGCATCTCCCGCCTCGCCTTCTCGCCGGAGGAGCGCGAGGCCCACCGGATGGTGGCCGGGTGGGCCGAGGACCTCCTGCTCCGGGTGGTCGAGGACCCGGCCGGGAATACCATGATCCGGCGGCCGGGCCGGGATCCTCGGCGGCCAGCGATCGCGTTCGGCTCCCACCTCGACAGCGTCCCTCGGGGCGGCAGGTTCGACGGGGTCGCCGGCGTGGTCGCCATGGTCGAGCTCATGACCCTGCTCGAAGAGGGGGAGGTGACCACCGAGCATCCCCTGCTCGGCATGGCCTTCGCCGGCGAGGAGGGGGCGAGGTTCGGGGAGCCGTGCATCGGGAGCAAGGCGGTGGCGGGCCTGTGGGAGGGGCGAGATCTCGGATCGGTGGTCGATGCCGACGGCATCACCCTGGCCCAGGCGATGACGGCGGTCGGGTTGGAGCCCACCCGGATCTCCGAGGCCCGGTGGGCCCCTGGAACCATCCGAGCCTACTTCGAGCTGCACATCGAGCAGGCCCGGATCCTCGAGCAGGAGGGGCGGCAGGTCGGGCTTCCCGACGTCATCTCGGGGAGCACCCGGCTCAAGCTCGTGCTGACCGGCAGGGCCGACCACTCCGGGGGCACCCCGATGCTGGAACGGGCAGACGCCCTGATGGCCGCTTCCGAGGTGATCCTCGCCGTGGAGGCGCTGGTGACCGATCCCTACCACCGCGGGACGCGGGGGACGGTGGGGCGCGTGGACGTCGAGCCGAACAGCCTGACCACCATCCCAGGACGGGTGACCATGACGGTCGACATCCGCGACCTGGACTCAGATCGGCAGCGACGCACCGCCGAGACGCTCGTGGAGATGGCGCTGGAGATCAGCCGGCGTCGCCGGGTGGAGCTTATTGTCCATCTGCTGGCGGACACCTCGCCCTCGGTCCTGTCGGTCTGGTTGCGCGGCGTCCTTCGGGAGGAGTGTACCCGGCTCGGCGTCTCTCACCGGGTGATGACCTCCGGCGCCAGCCACGACGCCCAGATCCTCGCCCGCATCGCCCCCGCCGCGATGGTGCTGGTTCCCAGCAGGGACGGCCTCAGCCACGTGCCGCAGGAGTGGACCAGCGTGGCGGACATCGCGCGGGGCATCGAGGTGCTCCGCGACTCGATCCTCGAGGTCGATCGCCAGCTGAGCGGTTCACACCACCCCGGCGGTCTCTAGGCCCTCCACGTCCCGGTCGGAGAACCCGAGCCAGCCGAGGACCTCCCGCGTGTGCTGGCCGAGGAGGGGTGGGGGAGACGGCGGCGTCCGCCCGCCGTCGACCGCGAGTGGGAATGCTGTGAACGCGACGTTCCCGGCCTGCGGGTGGAGGTAGCTCCCGATCATTCCCCGGCTCTGGACCTGCGGGTCCTCGAGCACCGCGTCGAGGTTCTGCAGGGGATCGCAGGGGAGTCCAGCCGCTCGCAGGCCGCCGATCCAGTGCTCCGAGGTCTCCGTCACGAGCACCGCTTCGAGGAGCTCGTGGAGCTCGGCACGACGGGCCACCCGGTCGGAGTTCGAGGCGAACCGAGGGTCGCCAGGGAGATCCGGGAGGCCGAGCACCTCGCAGAGGGACTTCCAGTGATCCTTGCCGCCAGTCCCCACCAGCGTGATGAACCCGTCCCTGGTCCGGAACACCTCGTAGGGAGCGAAGAACGGGCTGGCGTTCCCCAGCGGCTTGGGGAGGACGCCAGTGGCCTGGTACTCCGCCAGGGGCATCGGCAGGAAGGAGACGGCCGTGTCGAGCAGCCCGAGGTCGATCCGTCGGCCTCCGTTCCTCCGCTCCCGTGACAGGAGGCTGGCGGTGATGCCGAGTGCGGCGTAGACACCCGTGCCCAGGTCCACGATCGGGACCCCGACCTTCGTGGGGGTTTCCTCGCCGGGGCCGGTCACCGCCATGATCCCTCCTCTGGCCTGGGCCATGAGGTCGTAGCCACCTAGCCCCGCATTCGGCCCCGTCTGCCCGTACCCGGAGATCGAGCAGTACACCAACTCCGGGTTGACCGCCCGGAGGGTCTCGTACCCCACGCCCAGCCGTTCGGCGGTCGCCGGTTTGAAGTTCTCCACCACGGCGTCGACCCGTCCGGCCAGGCGACGGACGACCTCGCGAGCCTCGTTCCGCTTGAGGTCGAGCGTGAGGCTCCGCTTGTTCCGGTTCATGCTCAGGAATGAGGTGGACACCCCGCCGAGGAAGCTCGGACCCTGCTGCCGGTAGACGTCCCCGGTCGTGGGTGGCTCCACCTTGATCACGTCGGCGCCCAGCTCGGCAAGCAGCATCGTGCAGAACGGTCCAGAGACGTACTGAGTGAGGTCCAGCACGTGGATGCCTGACAGCGGCAGGCCGCCATCGGGCACGCCGGTGACCGGGGATTGCTCGGTCATGCCGTGTCGCCCCCCTGGTGCCGGCCGAAAACGCCTGCCAGCACCTCGGTCATCTCCCCGATGGTCGCCCTGGCCCTGGCCGCTTCGATCATCGCCGGCATGACGTTGTCGCCAGCGCCTGCCGCCGTTCGTAGCTGCGCCAGTGCCTGCTCCACCCGGACAGCCTCCCGGGCTGCCAGGACGGCTCGCAGGCGCCCAGTCTGGCGGTCCGCCTCGTCTCGCGAGACCCCCTCGACGTTCCCGAGGCCCTCGAACTCCGGAGCGGAGGACCCGGGCCCCACCAGATGATTCTGGCCGACCACCAGGCGGCTTCCGTCCTCCTCGGCGGCCTGCAGCTCATACGCGGCCTGCCGGATCATCTGCTGGGGCCCGCCCCGCTCCAGCGCCGCCAGGAGCCCGCCGCTGGCCCGGACGTCCTCGATGAGGGCGGAGACCTGCGTCTCGATCTGGTCGGTCAGCCACTCCACGTAGTAAGAGCCGCCGAGTGGATCGGCGACCCTGGCGACCCCGCTCTCGTGCGCGATGATCTGCTGGGTCCGGACCGATAGCAGCGCCGCCTCCTCCGACGGGATCGCGTAGGCCTCGTCGTAGGAGGGGACGTGGCAGGCCTGCGCGCCTGCCAGGATGCCGGCCAGGCACTGGATGGTCCCGCGGATCACGTTGTTGAGGGGCTCGGCGTGCGAGAGCGTGGCGCCGCTGCCGCCGCAGAAGAACCGCATGCGCGTCGAGGCGGGATCCTCGGCCCCGAAGTCGTCGCGCATAATGGTCGCCCAGAGGCGGCGGGCGGCCCGGATCTTGCAGACCTCCTCGAACAGGTCACGCTGGCTGGAGAAGTGGAAGCTCAGCTGGGGAGCGAAGTCGTCGACCTTAATGCCCCTGCCCAGCATGTGCTCCACGTACTCGACGGCGGCGAGCAGGGTGAAGGCGATCTCCTGGATGGCATTGCACCCCGCCTCCCTGGCGTGGTAACCGGTCACGGAGATCGGATTGAACTTCGGGACGTGCCGGTAGCAGAAGGCGATGATGTCGCCGGTGAGGCGGAGCGATCCCCGCGGTGGGAAGATGTACGCCTTGCGGGCGATGAATTCCTTGATGATGTCGTTCTGCACCGTGCCCCGCACCTGGCTTCGCCCGACACCCTGCTCCTCCGCCGCGACCAGGAACATGGCCAGGATCATCGGGGCGGTGGCGTTGACGGTGAAGTGGACGCTGATGTCGCCGAGCGGGATCCCCCGGAAGACCTCTGCCATGTCCTCCACGGTGTCGATCGCCACGCCGACCCGCCCCACCTCCGTCCGGGCCAAGGCGTCGTGGGAGTCGAAGCCCATCTGGGTCGGGAGGTCGAGGGCGACGCTGAGCCCGGTCTGCCCCCGTTCGAGCAGGTACTGGAACCGGGCGTTGGTTTCTTCGGCGGTCCCCACGCCCGCGTACTGGCGGATCGTCCACAGTCGGCCCCGGTACATCGAGGTGTACGCACCGCGGACGAACGGCCACTCGCCGGGGAACCCCAGGCGGTCCGTGTACCGTTCGTCGTCCCCGTCTTGCGGGAGGTACAGGGGATCCAACTCGATCCCGGAGTCGGTGGAGGCCCCAGGCGGCGCCTCGCGCTCGTACCGGTCTCGCCACTGTGCGGCCCGTGCCTGCAGGCGGGGCACGTCGTGCAAAGGATCCCGCCCCTCACTCATCTCCGGCCCTTGTGGCACCACGGTCGATTAGGCCATCCCCGCACCGGCACCCCCAGCCGCCGATGGCGCCGGCCACTCGTCCACGAGCCGCCGGAGCCGGTCAACCAACTCCCGCCGGGGCGAGCCGGTCGGGAACACGTCCGCCACTCCCATTTCCCGCAAGGCCCGGGCGTCCCGCGGGCCGATGGTGCCTCCCACGACCACGGGGATGGACACCTCCTCACGGCGGAGGGCCTCGAGGACTTCGGCCGTCACCGGCAGGTGCACGCCGGACAGGATGCTGAGGCCGATCACGTCCACGTCCTCGTCGACGGCGCCCCGGACGATCTGCTCGGGAGTGGACCGCAAGCCGGTGTAGATGACCTCGAAGCCGGCGTCCCGGAGCGCCCTGGCGACGACATGCACCCCGCGGTCGTGTCCGTCGAGCCCGGGCTTCGCCAGGAGGACCCTGGCGGGGGACGCGCGGCGACCGGTGCCTGCCGTCATGACAGCACCGTCTGTGCAGCCGGAAGGTGGCGGTGCAGGTACTGACCCGACCCGGGCGCTGCCTGCACTCGTCCACCGGTCAGGACCACCTCACCTCGGCGCACTACCGAGCGGACCCATCCGTGGACCACCCGGCCCGTGTAGGGGTTCCAGTCGGCCTGCATGTGGAGCGTGGACGGCTCGATCTCCCAGCGGGGATCCGGGTCGAACACAACGATGTCGGCGTCGGCACCGGGCCGGAGCGTCCCCTTCCGGGGATAGAGCCCGAAGATCCGGGCCGGATTGGCGGAGAGGACACTGACGAGCCAGGAGGGGGAGAGGCCGCGGTTGCGGACACCCTCCTCGTAGAGCAGATGGAGGCGGGTCTCGATCCCGGGAAGCCCGTTGGGAATGAACCGGAAGTCGTCCGCCCGCGCGAACTTCTGCTCCCTGGTGAAGTCGCAGTGGTCGGCTCCGACCACCGCCACCTCGCCGGTGGTCAAGCCCTCCCAGAGCGCGTCCCGATCCGCTGTTTCCCGGAGGGGCGGGCTGCACAGGAACAGCGGTCCATCGGGGCCGGTGCGCTCCTTCTCGGTCACCACCAGGTAGTGGGGGCAGGTCTCGGCGGTGATCGCCGTGCCAGCCCGGCGGGCCTGCCGCAGCATCTCGAGTCCCTGCCAGGACGACAGGTGCTTGATGTGGAGCCGGGCCCCGGTGATCCGGGCGAAGAACGCGGATCGCTGGATCGCTTCCGCCTCGACCCACCACGGCTTGTGACGGTAGTGGGCGGCATAGTCGAGGTCGCCCGCCGCGACCAGCTCGCGCTCCCTGGCATCGGCCACCGTACCGTTCTCGGCATGGACGCAGATGGTCGCGCCCAGCCGGGCCCCTTCGCGCATCGCCTCGACCAGCGTGGCGTCATCGGACATGATCCGCCGCCGGCTGTAGGTCAGATACACCTTCCACGACACGGATCCCTCGGCGAGCAGCGCCGGCAGCTCGGCGGTCAGGTCCGGACGAGCGGTCAGGACGGTATGGAACGCCACGTCCACGCTCGTCGCCCCCATCGCCTCTTGCCGTCGAGCCCGGAGGTAGGCGCTCGGGGTCATGTCGGGGCGGGGATACGCGAAGTCGATGATGGTGGTGGTGCCGCCGTGCAGTGCGGCGGTGCTGGCGGACGCGTAGGTGTCGCTGGTCACGTCCTTCCCGTAGGGCCACGCCACGTGGACGTGGGGGTCGATCCCTCCGGGCAGGACAAGGCAACCGGCGGCATCGATCTCGACCTCCGCCGTGCCGGCGTTCGACGGGTCGATGCGCGCCACCCGTCCCTGCCGAACGCAGACGCCGCCCTCAAGCTCCCCATCCGCCTCGATGATCCGCGCATTGCGAACGATAAGGTCGTATCCCCTCAAGATCGGCCTCCGTGCAACGGCCAGTGCCTGCTGAAGTAATATATCGTATGCAGCACACCACTGGGCCGGCGGAGGAATCTTCCTCGTCAGCGTCCCGGGACCAGGAGGAGTGGGCCGGTGAGCTACCGCCCGGCCGCCAATTCCGTCTCCTCGGGGGGAATCCAGTCCTCGTAGTCCCGCTCGATGCTGTCGATGTGCTCGCTGGTGGCCGCGATGGCGCCAGGGAGGTCACCAGCGGACACCGCCTCGTAGATCCTCTGGTGCTCGGCGATCGACCGCTCCCGGCGTCCCGGCGCCAGCAGCGTGGCCGCTCCGATCACCGCGAAAATGTTGTAGAGGTCAAGGAGGATTCGAGCGGCACGCGTGTTGCCGGTGCCAGCAGCGAGGATATGGTCGAATTCCCTGATGGCGCCGAGGTAGTCGTCCTCCCGTCCCTCACGGAGGGCCTGCCGCGTCGAGCGGATGTTCTTCCGGAGCTGATCGAGGATTTCCATTGGTCGTTGCTCGGCGATGCTGACCGCGATACCGCCCTCGATCCACCGGCGAAGTTGAAAGATTTCCTTTACATCTGTGAGCGAGGGCCGGATGACCCTGGCTCCGCGGAAGCGCTCGATATTGACCAACCCGTCAAGCCGGAGCCGGATCAATGCCTCCCGGACCGGCGTCTTGCTGACACCGAATTCCTCGGCGAGCCGCGCCTCGACCAGCTGAGTCCCTGGGGCCAAGCGGCCACTCAGGATGTCCTGCTTGATCAGCTCGTAGACATGCTCTTCCAAGGAAGAGGGCGGTTTGACTCGCCTCTCGCCCATCATTCCTCCGAATTTCGAGGACCCGACAAGATACAGGACAGAAAGAGCCCGACCGAGCAACACTCCGTCGGTCGCCTGGAGGCCTGTCGGCCGGTCTTCACGGCGTCCCCGCAGTAACGGCCCGGTCCGCCTTCACGGCGTCCCAGGCGCTCACGATGTCCTTGGCCGGCCGGACCTCTCCGAAGAGCAGCCCGAGGCTCTTCAGCGCGGCGTCGTGGAGGTCCTTCCAGTAGGTCGCCACGCAATCCTCGACGACCACAACGTAGTGGTCAAGCATGAAGGCGTCTCTTGCCGTGCTCTCCACGCACCCGTTCGTCCCCACCCCGGTCACGAGCATGGTCTGGATCCCGAGGTTCCTGAGATAGGACGTCAAGGGGGTGTCGATGAAGGCGCTGTAGCGGTGCTTCCTCATGACCATCTCGCCCTCTCGTGGCGCGATCTGGGAGATGATCTCCGCTCCCCACTCACCTTCCTTGCAGACCGGAATCGTGGTGTACATCCCGTGGCGGCGTCGTTGCGCGTGCTCGAGCCAGGCCGGTGACATGTACCGGTCGTCGTCGGCGTTGTAGATGGCCTGGATGTAGAGGACCCTGATCCCATTCCTGCGGGCCTCGTCGAGGAACGACGCCAGGCGTGGGACCATCTCGTCGACCAGCGCAAAGTCGAGTCCCGGATTCGCCTGGTCGTACGCGCCTCCCCGGGAGCAGAAGTCGTTCTGCATGTCGACCACCAGCACCGCGGTGTGGGCAGGATCGACCTTCTCCTTGAACTCCATCCGTCTCACTCCAGTCAGATTCCCCGGGTAAACCCTCCGTCGATGGTGATGGTCGTTCCCGTGATCATGCGGGCCCGGTCGGAGACCAGGAAGCACACCA
>Ga0137374_10004510_pt1 | contig 16538 bp, 12 predicted proteins | sample SagtaG_20_FD_104811 | JGI IMG/M metagenome (GOLD analysis project Ga0137374, IMG submission 104811) | Vadose zone soil microbial communities from Sagehorn Ranch, Mendocino, California, USA - Sage1_R_100_16 metaG | ecosystem: Environmental > Terrestrial > Soil > Vadose zone | place: USA...
GCGCCTTTAGCCATTAAGGGTTCCGCCTTCTCACGAGTCCGGTTGAACACAACAAGAGAATGACCATGTTTTTGCAGGTTTGCGGCCATGCGGGTTCCCATAATGCCCAGACCGATAAAACCGATTTTCATCGGCTCCTCCGTTCGAGTGCTGTGGCACATCCATTTTCTGCAAGCGCCGATTCAGCGCGTTCAAGTTCCGCGGCACCGACTGAGCCCAGGCTTTTCCCGAACGATTCAAGGAGGCCAAGCATTGCGCTCAACGCCCGTCGCGTGTCCTTGCTGCACATTTTCTTGAACAGTTGCCACAGGCTGAGCGGTTTTTGCTCCCTGGCCTGGGCCAGGCTGTTGGGCACAGCATTGGCAATGTTTTCGAGCAAATCCGGTTCGAGATCGAACATGACCTTGCTCAAAATCAGAAGATTGCGGGTGGCATTGATTGCTTCAGGCGTTTTCGCACCATCTACGACGATAGAAAGCACTTTGTCGCTCGAACCGAGTCCACCCCGCAGAAGTTCCAGAACGCCGCGGTCGTGCAGGCGCTGGAGTAAGTCATATCCGGCAAGCAAGGCTTCGGCGTGTTGCAAAGGCGCGTTTTGCAACCGCGTCTGCAACTCTGCGCGGGTGTCCCGCGGAGGGAATTCTAATCGAATTGGTTGAGACATATTTCTTCAGCCTCCGTTTCCGTTTGGTTTGCTCTTTGTCGCGTGAAATACCATGGGACTGCCGGGAACTCGGTAATCCGGGCGCTGCCACTTGCGCTCGACTTCAACGCCACGTTGCGGTGTCCGATGGCCAAATCGCGGGTTGCCCCGGGGCAACGGGCTGTCACCATTTTCGCCCAGGACCAGGAGCCGGACTGAGGCCTCCTTGTACGCGGGTGTGTGGGTCACTTTATCTGCAAAGCTGCTGGTGAGGCGGTTCACCGGGCTTTCCGAAGAGTTCATCGGCATGTAAAGTTCTTTGCCCTCCACCCGGTCGGTCACTAGCGCCCGGACACGGACCTTGCCGTAACGCGACACCAGTTGGACCCAGGCACCGGTCTTGATCCCGCGCTCCGTCGCGAGCGCCGGCGAGACTTCCACAAAGACATCCGGTGTTTGTTCGCTTATGCCAGGACTGCGGTAGGTCAGATTGCCTTCGTGGAAATGTTCGAGCATCCGGCCATTGTTCAAATGCAAATCGAATTCCTCGTTTACCTGATCGGTTGGCTGTGAATAGGTCAGCGGGAACAGCCGCGCCTTGCCGTCAGGGAAATTGAACCGCTTTGTATAAAGCAACGGCTGGTCGGCGCCGTCCGCAGCGACCGGCCATTGCAGGCTTTTGTATCCTTCAAGCCGTTCGTAGGTCGCTCCGGCGAACAAAGGTGTCAGCGAAGCAATCTCGGCATAAATCTCGGAGGGATGCTTGAAATTCCAATTGGCGCCGAGACGATTGGCGATCTCATGTATAATTCTCCAATCGGGCCGGCTCCCCTCCAGAGGCTCGAATACTTGATAAAGCCGCTGGATGCGGCGCTCCGTGCTGGTGAAAGTGCCTTCCTTTTCGAGGCTTGGGCTGGCCGGCAGCACGACATCCGCAAACCGGCAGGTGTCGCTAAAGAAGATGTCCTGGACCACGAAGAAATCGAGCTTGGACAAGCCTTCCTCGACAAAGTTCTTATTCGAGTCCACGAGGCTGATTTCCTCGCCGAACAAATACATCGCCTTGAGTTTGCCCGAATGAATTGCCTCGATCATTTCTTTGTTATCCAGGCCTTTGGTCGAGGGAAGGGTGACCTTCCAGCCCGCTTCAAAGCGCGTCCGGACTTCCGGATCGTCCACCAGTTGGTAACCGGGAAGGTAATTTGGCATGGCGCCGTGATCGCTTGCTCCCTGCACGTTATTGTGGCCGCGCAAGGGATAGGCGCCGGTGCCGGTGCGCATGTAGTTACCTGTTACCAACAACAGGTTCGAAATAGCGGTTGAGGTATCCGAGCCCATACTGTGTTGGGTGACCCCCATCGCCCAGAGAACACAGACGCCTTCCGCCTCGGTGATCATCTGCGCCACCTGCTTCAGCGTTTCGAGAGAGAGACCACACGTTTCCGCGGCGAACTCCATCGTGAATGGCGCAAGGCTCTTTTTGTATTCCTCCAAACCATTCACCCACTTTTCTAGAAACGCGGTGTGGGCTAGTCCATTATCCAGAATGTAACGAGTGATGGCGGAAATCCATACAAGGTCGGTTCCTGGCTTCGGATGGATGAAGAGGTCGGCGCGTTCCGCCATTTCATGTTTGCGCAAGTCGGACACAATGAGCTTTTGGCCGCGAAGTTTGTGGGCCCGTTTCACGCGGGTGGCCAGCACGGGATGGGCCTCGGCGGTGTTGCTGCCGACGATGATGACGAGGCTGGCGTTTTCTATGTCCTTGATGGAGCCGGAATCGCCGCCGTAACCGACCGTGCGGAACAGACCCATCGTAGCCGGCGCCTGGCAATAACGGGAACAATTGTCCATATTGTTCGTGCCGATCACGGCGCGCGCCAGCTTCTGCATGAGATAGCTTTCCTCATTGGTGCATTTTGAGGAGGAGATGAAAGCGAGCGAGTCTGGCCCGCTCCGGGCCTTGATTTCCGCCAGCCTGCGCGCCACCAGGCCAAGCGCTTCGTCCCAGCTCGCTTCGCGAAACTTGCCGCCATCACGAATGAGCGGCTTGGTCAATCGGTCCGAACTGTTCACGAAATCCCAGCCAAACTTTCCTTTGATGCAAGTGGAGATCCCATTCGTCGGGCCGTCTTGCGGTTCGATTTTCAGGATTTGCCGGTCTTTGGTCCAGACATCGAAGCTGCAGCCGACTCCGCAATAGGTGCAGACGGTTTTAGTGCGGCGAATCCGGGATTCGCGCATCGCCGATTCGGCTTCCGAAACTTTCAGGATTGCTCCATAGCCGGTGTCCGGCTCGACGCCCTTGACGATATCAATCATGCCTTCCAACGCATTCTTTGGCAACGCGGTCAGAAATCCCGCTTTGCCGACCATGGATTTCTCCATCAACGCGTTGCAGGGACACACATTGACGCAATGGCCGCACGACACGCAGCTCGACTCACCGATGGGTTTGCCCCCATCCCAAAGCACCCGCGGATGTGGATCTTCCCAGCGGATCGAGAGCGTCTCGTTGACTTCAACATTTTGGCAAGCCTCGACGCAACGTCCGCAGAGAATGCACTGATCCGGATCGTATCGGTAAAAAGGGTTCGAGTTATCCACTTCATACGGCTTGGTCCTGAAGGGAATTTTTTGATGCTCCACGGCCATCAGCTTGGTTGTGTTATGCACCGTGCAATTGCCGTTGTTATTGTCACAGACGGTGCAGTAGAGCATGTGATTTCCAAGAATCCGATCGAACGCTTCCCTTTGCGCGGCCACTGCTTTGGCGGATTTCGTTGAGACATTCATTCCGGAAGACACTTTGGTTGCGCAAGCGCGTACCAGCCGTCCATCCACCTCGACCATGCAGGTGTCACAGGTTTGAATGGGACCGAGTTGCGGGTGATAGCAGACCTGAGGAACTTTCGCGCCGACTTGATTGATGAGATCAACCAAACGCTCGTTCGCTCTCGATTCGGTGACCGAACCATCAATGGTTAAAGTGAAGCTCATACAAGTTCAGGAATGATGCCACTGCAAATCGGGTGCCAGGCCATCAGCGACCGGTTTTTTGCCGACCACTTCTTGAAATTCCTCCTCAATTACAGCGTGTTTTAAACCTTGCTGGCTTGATGAACGGAAGGACCCGCAGATCGCCAGCGGGCCACGACTGATCGGAAAAATTCGTTATTTCACGAATATTCGTAAGGGCGGGCCGCCCTCATCCCAGCACACTTTTTCATTTCGAGTCGTAAATGCCGTGTTCTCCGATGGCCGCGCTGCTTGGCACGCGAACTGTTTAGAGGATTTCAGATTGTGCAAATGAACCCGAAGCAAAACGGAAATGAAAGGTGACTGATGAAAAAACGCACGGCATTGCGCGCGAGCGCTCTAATAGGAACTGGCGGGGTTCTCGGTTTCTTAGTGGGTGCGGTTCTTCAGGGGCCCTCTGGTATGGTGGAAACGCGAGCCCTCGCTGAGGAGAAACCCACGGGGGCGTCCGAGGTCACCAACGCGCCATCAGCCCTGAGCACCAACAATGGCCCGGATCAGTCCCACGCGATGGTGGACGTGGGTTATCACTTTGCGAATCTTTGGTTCGCGGCTGACAAGGAGAATTGGCCACTGGCGAAATACTACCTTGAGGAGACCCGATCCCACCTAAACTGGGCAGTTCGTATTCACCCGGTGCGAACGACCAAAGCAGGGGGGGAGGTGGACCTCAAAGGCATCTTGCAAGCGATAGACAATTCGTTCCTGAGTGAGATTGATGGAGCAATCACAAACAAAGATACGGGCAGATTCAAGACCGCCTACCGCCAGACCTTGGAGGGTTGTTACGCTTGCCACAAAGCGTGCGAAAAATCATTTTTGCGTCCGCAAATTCCAAGCGCTCCGAGTGTCTCGATTCTCAATTTTGATCCGCACGCCACCTGGCCTGAATGAACGAAAAACAAAAGTTATGAAATTATATATCCCCTCAAAGCAAATCATCACACCCACGCGGCGCCCGCTGACGCCGGGCAATCGTAATTTTTCAAGACGCGGATTTTTGGGCGCCGGCATGACGCTCGCTGCCGCCGGCGTGTTTGCGGCGAAGGCCGGCGATCGCAGCACGAGCGATCCCGGTCCAGGCAATCAGGGGCTTGATGCCCAGAACCCGGATTCCATTTGGCCACCCAGCACGGACTCCAGGAGCCTGGTCCAGACGTTCAAGTATCCATTCTCCATGGCGAACAAGCGTGTTTACGAGGGCGGTTGGTCGCGGGAAGTGACGGTCCGCGAACTTCCTATCTCAAAATCCATGGCCGGCGTGAATATGAGACTCACGGCCGGAGGGGTGCGTGAGCTGCATTGGCACACGGCGGGCGAATGGGCGATTATGTTGTACGGGACGGCGCGGATCACAGCAATCGATGCGGCTGGCAAGAGTTTTGTCGCCGATGTGAAGAAAAACGATCTGTGGTATTTCCCGAGCGGAATTCCCCATTCGATTCAGGGGCTTGAGTCTGATGGCGCGGAATTCATGCTCGTGTTCGACGAAGGAGACTTTTCGGAGTCAGACACGGTGTTGCTGAGCGACTCGATGGCGCACATACCGCGCGAAGTGCTGTCAAAAAATTTCGGCGTTGCCGAGAAAGCTTTCGCTGGTCTTCCCGGAACGGAGTTGTTCATTTTCCAAACAGAGGTTCCGGGGCCTCTCGCGACAGATCAGAAAGTGGCCGCTGGATCGCTCGGTGCATCATCCCAGGACTTTGCCTTTCGCACGATGGAAATGCCGCCGACGAAGCGCACGAAAGGCGGCGAGGTGCGAATTGTTGATTCGAGCACGTTCAAAGCCTCAACCACCGTGGCGATGGCAATGGTCACCGTTCACCCGGGAGGACTGAGAGAACTGCATTGGCATCCGAATGCCGACGAGTGGCAATACTACATCAGTGGCAACGGACGAATGACTGTGGTGTCCACCGGCAACCGGGCGCGCACAATGAATTTTCAAGCGGGAGATGTCGGGTACGTCGAAAAATCGCTGCTGCATTACATCGAGAATACTGGGGAAGCAGACCTTGTCTTCCTGGAAATGTTCAAGAGCAGTTACTATCAGGACCTTTCGCTCTCGCAGTGGCTGGCCCACACGCCGCCGGAACTGGTCATGGCGCATCTACACATTGATAAGGCGACCTACGACGCCATTCCCCGAGATGAGGCTGTAATAGTCCCAAGCTAGTAACCGAGAAATGTAAAGGATAACCCAACAGTAACCGAACTGAAGAAAAGATGACGATATGAACATGCTGTTGAGCACCAAGCCACTCTCGCAAATCAACGCAGCACCACCGCTGGAGATCCGTTTCCAATTTGTGGATGGCTCTGTCGCGAACTTCTTCCAATCGGACCCGGAGATTGCGGAAAACATCTGGAGCCGAATCAACGTGGCCCATCTATTCACCAGGCCAAGGATCGTCGTTGCGGACGATTATTCGAAATCCGTCCTTTTGGCCTCTCAAATCAATCGTATCGACTTCGTTTTTGAAGGTTCCGATTTCTCGAAGATCCCCAACGATCACGCGGAGCTTGTCGAGCTGAGCGAAGAGGATTTTCGCGAGCGGGTCCCTCTGGACGATCCAGCGCGCCTGGAAAGACGGGTGCAGCCCAGGCGCGTCGGCGATCTGCTGGTCTCGTTTCTGCATCTTAGAATGCGGGGAGGTAGCCACGTTTATCTGATGAATGAGACGCTCATCAAACTGCCGGTCGATAATCATTCGTTCATGCACCGCCTTCTCTCGGGAGGGAGCTACGGCATACGCCTCCAGAGTGGTGGACAGGGATTTCTGAATTTGTCCAACCTGCTTGGCTACACAGTTTATCCAGGCGTTCCCGAAATCCCGAGTGATAGCTGGATGGCCGTTTCATCTGGGCTCGCGCCTGCGCCCGAATAGACAGGCGAATACGCATAATCATAACCATAACAGAAACAAAATTTATGAAGCATTTTTCTAAAATCCGTAGTTACCGCGCGTTGGTCCTTTTGGCAGCGCTCGCAATGGCCTGCGCCTGCCAGGGCCAACCACCGAACCCGACAGGGAATGCGGCCACGCCTTCTCAAGCTCTCTCCGCCAGCGGAGTGGAGCTGAGTTGGCCTCGCCAGTTTGAAGACAACGGCATCAAAGCCAGCATTTTCCAACCCCAGATTGAAAAATGGGAAGGAACCGACTTCGAGACGCGCTCGGCCGTAGCGGTTACTCCTCCGGGCTCCAATGCGCCGATCTATGGCGTGTTCTGGATGAAAGCGCGGGCGGATGTTGATAAGGCAGCGCGGATCGTTACTCTCAACGATATAGTCGTTACCCGGGCGAACTTTCCATCCGCGCCGAATCTTCAAAGTCAAAGTAATTATCTCGCGCTCATTCGCAAGCATGCGCCGCTCGCCAGCAAGATGATCGCGCTCGATCATCTTGAGGCGGAGTACGCGATCTCCGAAGCCGTTAAGAAGGCGCGCGCGGTCCCGGTGAAAAACGATCCCCCGCGGATCATTTACAGCACTACACCTGGGCTGCTTGTGTTGGTGGACGGCCCGCCAGTCTTCCGGCCCATCCCTGGTCTGAGTGTCGAGCGCGTCATCAATACTCGTGCCCTGATCCTGAAGTTCGGTGACCATGTTTACCTCTACGCTTCAGACCATTGGTACGAATCCGATTCCATTGACGGCATCTGGAACTTGGCAACCAATCCGCCCGCGGCACTGGAGCCGGCCCGACAAGCTGAAATAGCCAGTCAAAATGTGGACTTGATGCCGCCCGGCACCAACGCGGTCACCACAACGCCCACAATTTACTTGAGCACCATTCCCGCCGAATTGATTCAAACGGAGGGCCCGGCCAACCTGGTTCCCATTGAGGGAACAGATCTCATGCAGGTTCAAAACAGCGACAACGCGCTTTTCCTGTGCGACAGCGACCAGCATTATTACGTTCTGCTTTCGGGACGGTGGTTTAAATCAAGCACCATCGTAGGAACCTGGGAGTTCGTTCCGTACAAGCAACTACCGAGTGACTTTGCGAAGATCCCTCCGACGCATCCCAAAGCCAACGTGCTCGTCTCCGTCCCCGGGACTCCGCAAGCAAACGAAGCAGTCATTGCCAACTCAATTCCCCAGACGGCCACAGTGCAGCGGCACGAAGCAAAGCTGGACGTTACCTACGACGGCGCCCCGGCTTTCAAACCCATAACAGGCACGTCCCTCCAATACGCGGTGAATACACAAGCGCCCGTGATCGAAGTGAACGCACACAGTTATTACAGCGTAGAAAACGGCGTTTGGTTCGATGCGACGTCGCCCAATGGTCCGTGGGAGGTCGCGACGAATGTGCCGCCGGTCATTTACAGCATTCCCGTCAGCTCGCCTCTCCATTACGTAACTTACACGCAGGTCTATGGGTCAACCCCCGACGATGTGTACGTCGGTTACACACCTGGCTATCTCGGCACTGAGGTCTGCCCGGACAACGTCGTGGTTTACGGCACGGGCTGGTCCTACCCACCCTATATCGGAAGCTATTGGGTAGGCGGTCCGTGCACCTATGGATTCGGCGCGGGTTTCGCCGACAATTGGGATGTGGGCTTTGGCTTCGGATTCGGCGACGGACTCTGGCTCGGAACCTGGGCACATCCCTGGTGGGGGCCGTATGGATGGGGCTGGCACCACCATTATCCCTACAATCACGTCAGTCTCAATCACGTAAATATCTACAATCATTGGGAACACGGCATTGCCCATAGTGAGCACAATTATGGATTCAATTCGTGGAATGGCAGAGAGTGGTCCTCTCACTGGGGCACGCATTTTAATCCGTATTCCGGTCGCAGCATCCAGCATGCTGAACCGCTGATAGTTCACAGCGACAACCGCGACCCCCACTCCGCTGTAAGGCCGGGAATGCCAGATCACAATCTCCGCGATGGGACTTCGGCGCGGGTTAGCGCCTATGACGGGAATTTCCACTCGCATATTTCGAGCGCGCCCGCAGCGCCCGTTGCTCCCGCTGCGCCGAGAACGACATTAGCGCCAGGCTTAACCTATAATCAAAATCTTTACGGTGGTCGCGACGGCAGCGTCTATCGTCAAAGTCCTTCCGCAGGCTGGCAGCGTAACACCGGTTCGACTTGGCAGACCGTCCCGCGCAACCAGACGCCTGCATTGGAACAACACGCGCTCAGCCACAGCATGGGCGAACAGCGCTTTAACAACTTCCGCTCATTTGGCGGCGGCTTCTCGCATTCGGCCGGCGGCTTTGCCCATTCCGGCGGCGGCGGTCACCGATAAATCATGGAATCGAATTTATGTGGATCGTACGTTTAGCTCTCCGTCGGCCTTACACGTTCGTGGTGGCGTCTCTGCTGCTGCTATTGGTGACGCCGTTTGTGTTGTGGCGCACACCGACGGACATTTTTCCGTCCATCAACATCCCGGTGGTCAGTGTGGTTTGGGGTTACACCGGCTTGACCGCGAGAGATATCGAACAGCGCATGGTTTATGGGGAGGAACGGGCGCTCACGACGACGGTGAACAATATTCAACACATCGAATCCACTTCCTACAATGGCATGGGGGTGATCAAGATCTTCTTTCAACAAGGCGTCTCGCCCGAAGCGGGTGTGGCCCAGGTCACCGCGGTTTCACAGACGATCCTCAGGCAACTTCCGCCTGGTACGACTCCGCCACTGATCATCGAATACAACGCCTCCAGCGTTCCTATTTTGCAATATGGGATCAGCAGTCCGTCTCTCTCCGAGCAGCAAATCTTCGACCTGTCCATGAATACGATACGCGTTGGGCTCATTAGCGTTCCGGGAGTAGGAATCCCCTACCCGTACGGCGGCAAGCAACGAGTTGTCTCGGTGGATCTGGATCCCAAAGCTCTCGAAGCACAAAACATTTCGCAGCAAGACGTCGTCGACGCCCTCAGTTCCCAGAATCTGGTGTTTCCCAGTGGAACGGCCAAAATCGGCGCCAACGAGTACCCCATTGACCTCAACACGAGCCCACGCCTGATTGACCGGCTAAACGATTTGCCCATCAAGAGCGTCGAGGGGACGGTAATCCGAATCCACGACGTTGCGCAGGTCCGCGACGGGTACGTGCCCCAGCAGAACATTGTTCGTCAGGATGGAGTTCGCAGCACCCTGTTGAGCGTGTTTAAGAATGGCAGTGCCTCGACGCTCCAGGTCGCCAGTGGCGCCAAAGCCGCCATGGTGAATGTGTTGAAAACGGTCGCTGCCAAGTTGCAGGTCAAACAATTTGCGGATCAATCAATATTTGTGAAGGCAGCCGTCAGCGGCGTCGTGAGGGAAGGCGTGATTGCGGCGGCCCTGACTGCGTTGATGATTCTCCTCTTTCTCGGTTCGTGGCGGAGCACCCTCATCATTGCCATTTCCATCCCTCTTTCAGTCCTGGCTTCCCTGGCGATTCTAAGCGCGATCGGGGAGACCATTAACCTGATGACGCTTGGCGGTCTGGCTTTGGCGGTCGGCATCCTGGTGGACGATGCAACCGTGACCATCGAAAATGTCGAGCGGCATTTAAGGGCTGGCGAAGCTCTGGAAAACGGCATTCTGATTGGGGCTGGCGAAATCGCCTTGCCGGCCCTGGTCTCGACGCTGTGCATCTGCATCGTCTTCGTTCCGATGTTCTTTCTCCCGGGGGTCGCGGGATTCCTGTTCGCGCCGTTGGCTGCGGCTGTCGTGTTTGCCGTGCTGGCCTCCTACGCGCTGTCCCGAACGCTCGTGCCGACTCTGGTGATGTGGTTCGAGCGGAATGTGAATCACACGGAGCAGACACATGCGGCTCACGTCTCGCCTTGGATTCGCCCGTTGGTAATTTTTCAGCGCGGCTTTGAAAACAGGTTCGATCGGTTTCGGCAAGGCTATCAGAAGTTGCTGGGTACGATCTTCGCCCATCGCCTGCTGTTCGCGGCCCTCTTTCTCGCCTTCTGCGTCGCCTCGTGGCTGCTCGTCCCGTTCCTTGGACAGGATTTCTTTCCGAGCGTTGATGCTGGGATTTTCCGATTACATGTCCGCGCCCATAGTGGCACCCGAGTCGAGGAGACGGCCGTCTTGGTCGACCGAGTCGAAACCACAATTCGCCGTGAGATTCCCGCCAAGGACCTTGCAGGCATCATTGACAACATCGGACTGCCTATTTCCGGAATTAACCTGAGCTATAATGACAGCGGCACCGCCGGAACTGCCGACGCAGACATCATGGTCTCCTTGCCTGCCGGGCATCGGCCAACCCCTGAATACGTCCGGGAGCTGCGCTTGGCGCTGAATCGCGATTTTCCGGGCGTCACGTTCTATTTCCTGCCGGCGGACATCGTCAGCCAGACCATTAACTTTGGCCTGCCGGCTCCGTTCGATGTCCAGGTGCTCGGCCGCGACCTGGTCGGCAACCAACAGGTCGCCGCCGCGATTGCCGACAAAATCCGCCAGGTGCCCGGAGCAGTGGACGTGCGAATTCAGCAGCCATCCGATCTGCCGCGTTTCGAGTTTAGCATCAACCGGACGAAGGCTTCCGAACTCAACCTTTCGGAGCGCGACGTTGCCGAGTCGGTTCTGCTTAACCTGAGTGGCAGCGCCCAGGTACAACCCAGCTACTGGCTCGATTCGCATATAGGGGTCCAATATCTCCTGAATATCCGGGTGCCGGAGTACCGGATGACCTCGCTGTCTGATCTCAATTCCATGCCAGTGACGGCTGGCGTGCCCGGCACCGGGAATGAGCAATTGCTGGCGAACCTGGTCTCCTACGAGCGCACTAACAGCCAGCCAATCTATTCGCATTACAACCTCGTTCCAGTCGTGGATGTCTTCGGGGGCGTCGGCAACCGCGATCTTGGCGGTGTGCTCAAGGATATTAAACCGATTATCGCGCAGGCTCAGAGCTCGTTGCCGCAAGGTAGTTCGATCATGCTCCGGGGCCAGGCTGAAACCATGCAATCGAGCTTCATTGGCTTGAGTGTGGGTTTGTTAATGGCGGTGGCGTTGATTTATTTGCTGCTCGTCGTGAATTTTCAGAGCTGGCTCGACCCCTTCATCATTCTCACCGCGCTGACGGGAGCGCTGGCCGGCGTGATCTGGGGCCTTTACGTCACCGGTGCAACTTTGAGTGTCCCGGCGATGATGGGTGCGATCATGTGTCTTGGAGTGGCTACGGCAAACTCCGTGCTCGTGGTGACTTTCGCGCGGACCCATCTCCAGGAAGGAATGACGCCGCTCAAGGCGGCCTGGGAAGCCGGGACTGGACGTCTGCGGCCGGTGCTCATGACCGCGATGGCGATGATTATCGGCATGGTGCCAATGGCTCTTGGGTTGGGCGAAGGCGGCGAGCAAAACGCGCCCCTGGGCCGGGCAGTCATTGGCGGGCTGGTGATGGCCACCTTTGCGACCCTGTTTTTTGTGCCAGTCGTTTTCAGCGTCCTGCACCGAACAGCGCCTATGCCAGAAGAGAGCGAATCGAGCCAGCAAACCCCGCCACAGGGCGTCATACCGGCTCCAGCCAATGCGTAAGCACAACTTTATGAACACCGCTGAACTCTCTCAAAACCGAATTAATAGTCCTGAACCAACCGGCGAACCCGTGCGTTCATCAGAGGCGCTGCTCGACGGAACGGCGCTTGCCAGTCAGAAGGGAAAGAGCCCCAAACGCAGGTGGATTGCCGGAATCATCGTGTTAATTCTTCTCGGTGGACTCCTGCTCGGCTTCGTCCCGCGCTGGCGCGAGCGTCGTTCGGCCTGGGCGGATATGACCCAACTGGCGATCCCGAGCGTGTCCGTGGTTTCGCCTTCGCCAGGAAAGCCCGGGGACGGCTTGATTTTGCCTGCGGAGATTCGGCCCTGGAGGGAAGCGTCCATCTATGCGCGCGCGAACGGTTATCTCAAAGACTGGGTGGCGGATATCGGCGCGCATGTTAAGGCCGGGCAGTTGCTTGCTGAGATCGAGACGCCTGACTTGGACCAACAACTTGCGCAGGCACAAGCTCAACTCGTCCTGTCCCAGGCCAACCTTCATCTCGCACAGATCACTGACCAGCGCTGGCAGGAGTTGTTGAAAACGGCATCCGTCTCCGAACAAGCGGCGGCCGAAAAGGCTGCTGCCCGTGAAACAGCCGCCGCCAGCGTCGAGGCCGACCGGGCCAACATGAGACGGCTGCAAGAGTTGGTCTCCTTCCAGCGCGTCACCGCGCCTTTCGCCGGCACAGTCACCATCCGCTCGGTGGATATTGGCGACCTTATCGTTGCGGGCAGCGGGGGGCGGGAATTGTTCCATATCGCCCAAACCGAAAAACTTCGTGTGTACGTGCGCGTGCCAGAACCATCCGCGCTCGGCATCGCTCCCGGGCAGACTGCCACTTTAAGCACTCCGGCAACACCGGGGCGGTCGTTTGAGGCCAAAGTGATCACGACCTCAGAAGCGATCTCAACAATATCTCGGACCCTCTTGGCGGAACTCGAGGTGGACAACTCGAATAATCAAGTTCTGCCCTACAGCTATGGTGAGCTCAGTTTGAGGGAAATTAATTCCAGCCCGCTTCTAACATTACCCTCGAACACTTTGCTTTTTCGCGCCCAGGGATTGCAGGTCGGGGTGGTTAGTCCTGACGGCACGGTCGAATTGCGCCCAGTTCAGGTCGGCCGTGATTTCGGAGAAACGGTTGAGGTCAGGAGCGGTGTCACGCCGGACGACCAAGTTATTGTGAACCCCACCGACTCGCTGGTGAGTGGCATCAAGGTGCACATCCAAAGCGCTGTCAAGACAGTGGCGGAAAAATGATGAGCACACAGGAGACAGCGAAGGAAACAGAGAGAGATGAAATCGCGCGGATATGTGAATACGGTTGCGGCCGGATACTGGCACCGAATAGGAGCGATAACTGAATCCCTGGTCTGCGGGTTTCGGTCTGAGTTCTCTCTGTTTCCTCCTGTTCAATTCCGGTGGTTGGGACTTTCCCTCGCAGCCGTGGCGCTTCTCGCTGGCTGCGCCGTCGGCCCCGATTACAAGCGCCCGCAGGCGACGACCATTCCCGCGGCATACTCCGGCGCAACGAACGTTTTTGCGACGACGAACGGCTGGAAAATTGCCGAACCACAGGCCCGGATTCCCAAGGGCAACTGGTGGGAGATCTTTGGTGATGCGGAACTGAACGAGCTGGAAAGCCAGGCCTCCGCCGCCAATCAACAACTCAAAATTGCCGTCGCCCGCTTTGCCGAGGCACGCGCCCAGACTGATGTAACCAGGGCGGGGCTTTTCCCGAACATCTCGGTCTCAGGCTCGTACGTCCGCCAGCGCGGTTCAGCAAATACTCCGTCCACTATCACCGGCAAACCCGACGGAACCAGCGCCACATTTGATGATTTTTATGTACCCCTGAGTCTCGGCTACGAAGTTGATCTCTGGGGCCGGGTGCGCCGCAGCGTCGAATCCGCTCGGGCACAGGCACAGGCCAGCGCCGATGATCTCGAAACGATTAAACTGATGATCCAAGCCGAAGTGGCCGCGGACTATTTCACGCTGCGAGCGCTGGATGCTCAGCGGGCAGTCCTCAACTCCAGTGTCGAGGTCTTCACCAAATCTCTCCAGTTGACCCGCAATCTGCGCGCCGGGGGAGCGGTCTCCGATCTCGACGTGGCTCAGGCGCTGACGGTGCTTAAGACAACCGAGGCGCAGTTGCCCGCCGTGATGCTCCAGCGCGCTCAATTTGAGCATGCCCTGGCCCTCTTGGTCGGGCAACCCGCCTCGACTTTTCGGATTTCGGAACGCGCCCTTTCCGCTGCGCCTCCCTTGATTCCGTCGGGATTGCCCTCCGAGTTGCTGGAGCGAAGGCCCGACATTTCCGCCGCCGAACGGCGTATGGCCGCGGCGAACGCCAGCATCGGCGTGGCCAAGGCCGCCTTTTTTCCGATCGTTCAGTTGAACGGTCTTGCGGGTTTGGAGAGTCTCAATGCCGGCACCTTGTTCAATGCATCCAGCCGCCTGTGGGCGGTCGGACCGTCCATAACCCTGCCGCTCTTTGAGGGGGGAAGACTCCGCGCGGGTCTGCGGCTGGCGCAGGCGACTTACGAAGAAATGGTCGCCAGCTACCGCCAAAGCGTTTTGACAGCCTTCGCGGAGGTGGAAGACAACTTGGCAGCCCAGACGCTTCTCGCCAACCAATACGCTGCCGAGACCGAGGCCCTGGTCGCCGCCCGCAAACGGCTCGAAATCGCCAATAATCAATACCGTGACGGCCTCATCACCTATCTCGAAGTGGCGACGGCTGAGAGCACCGTGCTGAATGTCGAGTTTAGCGCCACCCAACTGCGTGGCCTACAACTCGTCGCGGCCGTCACCCTGGTGAAAGCACTTGGCGGGGGATGGCAGGAAACATTGAAACAATAATCAGTCGGATTAGGCCCTTGAGAATTTGGAACGCATAAAAGAAAAAACAAAAAGACATCATGAAAACAAAAACACTTGATCACATGAAAACGAAACAGCTCGGCAATTCGGATTTGTTCATCACGCCTGTGGGCTTCGGGGCTTGGGCCATTGGCGGCTCCGGTTGGGAGTTCGCATGGGGTGATCAGGATGACAACGCGTCCATCGCGGCGATTCATCGCGCATTGGAACTGGGAGTCAACTGGATTGATACCGCGGCGGTCTATGGCACCGGCCACTCTGAAGAAGTGGTGGCCCGCGCCTTGGCGAGTTGGCACGGTCCGCGTCCTTATGTCTTCACCAAATGTGGTCTGCGTTGGGATGGACAGGGGAAAGTCCATTACCTGTTGAAGGCTGATTCGATTCGCCGCGAGTGTGAAGACAGCCTGCGCCGCTTGCAGGCCGAAACCATTGATCTTTACCAAATCCATTGGCCCGTGGACGACACGGCGGAACTCGAAGAAGGCTGGACGGCAATGGCGCAACTCCAGCAAGAAGGAAAAGTCCGATGGATCGGTGTCTCCAACTTCAATGTCGAACAGATGCCACTGGCGCAGAGAATCGCGCCGATCACCTCGCTCCAACCGCCGTATTCCCTAATCCGCCGCGAAGTCGAAGAGGAGATTTTGCCCTTCTGCCACCTGGAAGACATCGGCGTCATCGTTTACTCGCCCATGGCCTCTGGCCTCTTAACGGGCGCCATGACACGGGAGCGCATTTCCAAACTGCCCAATGATGATTGGCGTAAACACCATCCCGATTTCAATGAGCCAAAGCTATCTGCCCACCTGGCATTAGTGGAACGATTACGCGCGATCGGCAAACGCCACAATTGTTTCCCGGGTGCAGTCGCGGTCTCCTGGACTTTGCGCCACCCAGCCGTCACCGCTGCGATCGTTGGCGCGCGCAAGCCCGAGCAGGTGGACGACGTGGTCGCCGCCGCCGCAATTCGCCTCACTCAATCGGATCTCGACGAAATTGAAGCTGTCGCCGAACTCGCGACCTAGCGCGTGTGTGAAAAATGGTAGCCGCCGACGTAAGGAGGCGGATTTACGAGAAGTTCTTATTAAGTGATTGAAGATGCGCATCTTATGCAGACCCACTTTCTCCATGCTCACGATTTGCTGACGCTGCGGCGCCAGAACGACAACGCGTCGTCCGGTCTGTTGAACTTGCTCGACCAATTCGCGCAGAACAAAACTCTTGCCTGTTCCCGCGCCACCACGAAAGAGCGAGACGGTATTCGTTGAACCGAGCAACGCGTCGAGGGCCTTACGTTGCTCATCGTCCAAGGCTGGATTGGCGGAAAGCGGATTCGCAACCAGCGGATGGCAGTCGCCCACACCCTCCTTCACTGTCTGGACGATTTCCCACTCGCGCAGCAACACGTCGCGCAACGTCACTTCGCCAGGACGGTCTGCGTCCCGGATGTAA
>Ga0137374_10004520_pt1 | contig 16520 bp, 14 predicted proteins | sample SagtaG_20_FD_104811 | JGI IMG/M metagenome (GOLD analysis project Ga0137374, IMG submission 104811) | Vadose zone soil microbial communities from Sagehorn Ranch, Mendocino, California, USA - Sage1_R_100_16 metaG | ecosystem: Environmental > Terrestrial > Soil > Vadose zone | place: USA...
CGCGTCGTGGAAAGCCATCAGGCCGTCCAGCACGCGCTCGCGTGTCCACCAGGTCCGCCTGGAATCCGGCCGGCTGGCGCGGTGCACGTCGGGCATGGCGCCAGGTTCGGAGTGAGCGCCCTGGCCCGAGCGGCCGCGATGGACGAGCACCAGGTGGTCGGGTCGCACACAGACTGGCCTTCGGCAGCGCCGCCAGAGTCGTCGGCCGGGCGGGAGGGGTCCGACGAACAACTCCCAGGCGACGCGAGCCGCCGTCAGCCGTTGGACTTTGCCGCCCTGACGCACAGGCAGGATGCCGGCGCCATTGGGCGTGTGACATCCCGTCCATTGCCAGCACGACTCGGTACGCTGGACGTGTCGCCAGAACCGCTCGTCGACGCGGACAACGCGCAGCGCACGAGCGACCGCAGGTACGCCGCGGCGGGCCACGACGTGTGGCTGGCACGACGAAATGCCGGCAACACGTCTGGCACGTGGGGTCAGGATCAAGCTGCACAGCGCGGCTCCTGGCGAAGCACGGCGTGCAACAGGTGCAGGTTCGGACACTCAGCGCAGATCGTCGGCGCCGATGCGAGCCCGCAGGCGCAGCAGGCGGACTCGGCGAGCGCAGCCAACTGGCCGAAGGTAATCGGCCGATAGGGCTGGGTGCGCAGCGCCTCGTGCGCCTCCTGCCGCGTAAGACTGAGGCCACCTCCGCTCGGCTCGTCGTCGGGCGGAAGCGGTGCCGAAGACATTGGCGGCGGTGGAAGCGCCAAGGCTGTCTCGACCAGTCGCCGTACCTGGACGACGGTCAGCCGTCGACGTACGGCGAGGCCGGCCAGCTGTCGCTGGCGGGCTTGGTCGCGCAGCGGCACCAGCAGTAATCCGACGCGCAAGGGTGTAACCGACTTTAGTCCCTGGGTCGTGTACCCCCAGGGGACCAGCACGCTTCCTTTTCACCGCTGGGTCGCGTGGGCAAATAGATTGCGTCCACGAACAATACCAGCAACTCGATGTCGGCCAAGCTGCGTGCGCAGAACGCCTTGTAGCGGACGCGCAGCTCGCGGCAGATGCGGCTCGCGGTGCTCTTGGACACCTGGCCCAGCCCGGCTTCCTCCATCAGGCTCTCAGTGTCGCGGTCGGATAGCCCGCGTACGTACCCGCGGTTGCGAAGCGTGGGGCACCAGCGATTGCGCCTGAACCTCAGCGTGCATTGGCAGTCAATGGCACATACCGCAGGAGCGCGTCATGGCCATCACGATATGGACCGTTTTGAAGACTGTGCGCCACTACATTGTCGGCGGCCATGAGATTCTGTAGATTCTGCCCGTAGGCGGTCACGAAACTGCCCAGGGGCGGCCACCAAAGCTGCCCAGACCTGGAGCTCGTAAGCCGGCTTCAGGTACTTCCGGTGGCGCTTCGTCGGTTCACTGTGTCGCAGCACAGGAGCCGAGGAGAGCGTGAGTGAAGACGACCGAGGCAATGATGGAGATCCTGGCAGCCTACGATTTGATGGGGAGCTATCGCGACGCGGCCGCGCTGGTGGGGTGCTCGCACCACACGGTGGCTCGCTACGTACGGGCGCGCGACGCTGGTGGGTTGCGAACAACACCTGCGCAGCGCGATCAACTCATCGATCCCTTTCGCGAGAAGATCGAAGAGTGGGTTGATGCGAGCCACCGCCGCGTGCGTGCTGACGTTGCCCAGCGCAAGCTCCAGGCGATGGGCTACGCGGGTTCGGAGCGCACGACGCGGCGCGCGATCGCCGAGGCCAAGGCCACCTATCGAGCTGGCCACCGGCGGCGGTTTCGGCCGTGGCTGCCGGAGCCAGGGCTGTGGTTCCAATGGGATTACGCCGACGGTCCACTGGTCGCTGGGCACAAGAGCTGGTTGTGGTGCGCCTGGCTGGCGTGGAGCCGCTTTCGCGTGGTGCTGCCGGTGCGCGATGTATTCGGTTTGCGTAATCTCACGACTACGTCAAAAAGATCCTCACCTACTGGTGGACCAACCGCTACCTCTGGGCCCGATGACAATCTACGCGATGACGACCTCTGGATTGATATTCCTGATGAGCTCCCAGTGCAGTCTGCCCGCCACGCGTTCATAAGATCGGCCATCTAATCCTCAAGCTGCCGCTGAACCTCGCTGCCTGAGGCGCGGTGGGAAGCCGGCGTCGGTGGCGCCGAACGGAGTAGCGTCGCTCGTCGGTCCTCTCAGCCTTTTACGGCGCCCGCGGTCAGGCCTGAGATAATCCGGCGCTGGAAGAGGAGCACCAGCACCACCAGCGGCAGGGTGATCACAATCGAGGCGGCGGTAATTTGTCCCCACGGGTATTGCGCAGCGATGTCGGCCCCCTCGAACTGCGCAATCGCGACCGTCGCTGTGAGCCGGGTTGGCTGACTCATGAACGTGCGCGCGAACAGGAACTCGTTCCAGGCCTGGATGAAAAGCAGGATTGCCGCGGTGAATACGCCGGGCGCCGAAAGCGGCACAGTGATCTTGTAGAACGCCTGCATGCGCGTGCAGCCATCCACGCGCGCCGACTCCTCCACCTCGGTCGGCAGCTCACTGAAGAAGGCAGTCAGCGTCCAGATGCAGATCGGTAGCGTGAAGGTCACATTTGGGAGGATCAGCGCCAGGTAATTGTTGGTCAGGCCCCAGGCGTTGAATTGGCGGAACAGCGGTCCGATGATCGCTATCCCCGGGAACATCGCGATCGCCAGGACCAGCGCCAACAGGAGGTTCTTGAACGGGAAGTTGAGCCGTGCAATGGCGTAGGCGCACACGGAACCGATTACCAGAGACAGCGCGGTCGCCGACGAGGCGACGATCGTGCTATTGAGCAGCGCCCAGCGAAAACGATCCTGCCTGAAGATGTCCACGTAATTGACGAGATCCGGCGGGGTCGGTAGGTAGCGGATGGGGACTTCGAAGATCGTCGTCGGTCCCTTGAGTGCCGTGAGGAACGTCCAGACAAAGGGCGCCAGGCAGAAAACGACGAAGCCAGCCACAAGCGTGTAGAAGGTGAACCCTTCGAATCGCTTTCTCCAACCGCGCGCGCGGAAAGACGTCGTTGCAATCGGAACCGAGGCAATCCCCGCTGGCGCGGTCACCGTCGTGCTCCCTGGGTTGGCGCGCCGAGCACTTTGATAAAGATGAAACTGACCAACAGGACGATGAGAAAGATCATCACCGCCATCGTCGAGCCGTAGCCGAAGTTCAGGGCGGTGAAGAAGGTGTTGTAGGTGTACAGCACCACGGTTTCCGTCGACTTGCCGGGCCCACCATTGGTGAGCACGCGCGGCAGATCGAACATCCGCACCGCATCGATGGTGCGGAACAGCAGCGCGACCAGGATGGTCGGCCTCAAGAGCGGGAGCGTGATCCGCCAGAACGCTCCCCAGCGACTCGCACCGTCGAGTGCGGCTGCCTCGTAGAGCTCGTGCGGGATCAACTGCAACCCAGCCAAGAGCAGCAGGGCCATGAACGGCGTCGTCTTCCAGATCTCGGCGGCGACCATCGCCCAGATCGTCACCTCCGGCCTGACCAGGAAGATGATCGGCTGATCGATCACGTGCAGCCTGGTCAGCAGGTCGTTGACGATGCCGTAGCGCCCGTCGTAGATCCAGGCCCACATCTTCGCCGAGACGACCGTCGTCAGTGCCCACGGCACCAGCACCGAGGCGCGCACGATTCCCCGCCCATGAAAGGACCGATCGATCAGCAGGGCGATGAGCATGCCGAGGACCAGCTCAGCCGCCACCGAGGCCCCGGACACCAGGCCTGTTACGCGCAGCGCATTGAACCAGCTGTCGTCGCCCAGAAGTGTGCCGTAGTTCTGGAGTCCGACGAAGGGGCGCGGTGCGTTCTCAAACCTCAGGCTGATCTGAAACAGGCTGTCGAGGATGGTCTGCCCGAGCGGGATGATCGCGATCAGCAGGATGGTGGCGATAGCAGGCGCGGCCAGCAGCAGCCCAAGGCGAGCCTCGGCGCTCTCCTGGGTGCGCCAGCGTCGCCTCGCCCCCAGCAGGTCGACGACCGCCAAAGCTAGCCCGTCTTGAGGATCTGGCGCATTTTATCGGCCATCTGCTTGATCGCCTGATCGGGCGTGATCTGCTTCGCCATAGCCTGCCCGAAGGCGGGCTGGATGGCGTTGGCCGACATGTCCGGGTAGAACGGGGTCACCGGACGTGGCTTCAGGTTCTCGAAGGAGGCCTGCGCTGCCTTCGCGTACGGGTACTTCTTCTGGATCTCGGGGTCGTCGAAAACTGCCGGGCGGGCTGGGAGGAAGCCGCCGTCGAGGAAGCGCATCCGTTGGAACTCAAGACTGGTCAGGATTCTGACCGCCTCCAGCGCCTCCTTCTGCTTTGTCGAGAACTTGGAGACACCCAGATTCCAGTCGCCGAGGCAGCCCGGCCCGGGCTTCGCGCCGTCCTTGGAGGGCAGTGGCGAGACATCCCACTGCTCCTGCTTGATGGCGGAGTCGTCCTTGTACAGGTCGCCGGCGTTGGAGAACCACAACCGGATCATCGCCGCCTTGCCGCCGCGGAAGAGGTTCATCACGTCCGCGCCGAGCTTGAACTGCAGGGCTGCCTCAGGGAGGATCTTGTCCTTGTAGACGAAGTCGAGGATCTTCTGCATCCCGTCGACGCCGGCGGTGCCCTGGTCAACCACCACGTTCACCTTGTCGTCCACCAGGTCTCCGCCGTAGCCCCAGAGGTACTCCATCCAGCTGATGATCCCGCCCTCGGACTGGGGCAGTTGCATCGCGAAGCCGGCCACATCGGCGGTCTGCAACGTCTTCGCCGCGTTGAGCAGCTCGTCGTACGTCTTCGGCGGCTTCAGTCCCTTCGCCGCGAAAAGGTCCTTGCGGTAGTACAGGCCCGGGCCATTGTTGAACCAGGGCACAGCACCCAGCTTGCCCTCGTAGGTCGCGCCGTGGAGCGTCCCCTGGAAGAACTTCGCCTGCTCGTCCTTGGGCAGAATCTCGTCCACCGCGATTGTCCAGCCAGCGGCGGCGAACTCCGGTACGTACGGCACGTCCATGGAGACGATGTCCACGCTGGAGTCCTTGGCGCCCGCAACGGTCACGAACTTGTCGTGCAGGTCCTGCGTGACCGCGCCCTGTTCCTGGTAGTCGATCTGGATGGTCTTGTTCGCTTTGTTGAATGCCTCGACCTGTTTTGGCGTGTAACCGGTTGTGTCGCGGCCGGCGAACCAGACCACCGTCTTCGCGGTCCCGGAACTCTGCACTGCCGGTGCTGCTGTAGCCGCGCCGGTCGCGGCGGCCGGGGTCGGTGCCGCGCCACCGCCAGCGGTAGTGCCGCCACCCCCGCAAGCCACCAGCACCCCGGTGCTCGCCGATATCGCCAGTCCCTTCAAGAGAGTGCGCCGGCTTAGCCGCGCGCTCTGCCACCGGAGATCGTCGCTCACCGTCCTTACCCCTTCCGTTGCGGCCGTTCGCACCCGTGAACAGGGTGAGCCTATTGCGGCGGGCGGCTGTGGTCAACGATCCACGGGAACTGTGTAGGGCCAGTGCCGCTCGTCGAGCCGCCGCGAGTCGACGCCTGCTGGCACTGCCGAGGCGGTCATTGCTCGATTGTTGGCGGCCCACGCCGACTTTACTGCGTTCTCCGAGGGGGCGTTGGGCGTGCTGCGGGTCGGGACGTACCAGAGCGTCAGTACGCACATTCTGCCGATGCTGATGCGCGCTACCGTTCGCCCGCGGCCGGCGCGTTCGCCGAGGCCGCTGCTCGGTTGTGTAGTCAGACTCCAGGCGCCGACGCTACGCACTGAAGGTCATGTCGATGATGAGCGCCGCTCCTACTGGTGGACCAACCGCTACCTCTGGGCCAGATGACCTGATCCTGGGCCTGCCGCTGAGATTGACAAGTTCTCTGACGAGCGTGATGATCGCCCGGCCATGGCATCGCCACCTGCTGGACCTCGGCACCGATGGCCTCACGCCGTACTCGACAGGTCGCGTCAGCCACCACTCGTAGGACGCGCGCGGGAACTTTCTTTGCTTACCGAGCGGCTCACCGCGGCCGGTCGAGGTGAGTCCAGCATTGTCGTGCTCAGCGGCGAGCCCGGTGTGGGCAAGACGCGCCTGCTGACTGAACTAGCCGACCACGCGGCGGCGAAAGGCTGGTGGGTGCTCGTCGGCCGAGCCCTCGACTCGGAAGGCATGCCTCCGTATCTCCCGTTCGTCGAGGCCCTGCACGAACACGTTCGGCTCTGTGCTGTCGACGACCTGAGGACGCAGCTTGGCGACAGTGCACCCGAAGTCGCTCTCGTCCTACCCGAAGTCGCCCGCAGGCTGCCTGACCTCCCAGCAAGTAATCGCCTCGAACCAGAAGGCCAGCGCTACCGGCTGTTCGACAAGCTCTCCGAGTTCATCGGTGCAATCGCGCGCGAGAAAGAAAGCGGTCTGCTGCTGTGCCTCGAGGACCTCCAGTGGGCGGATGGTTCCACTCTGCTCCTGCTCGAGCACCTGTGCAGACGATTGAGGAACGCGCGCCTGCTGGTGCTTGCCACCTATCGAGATACCGAGCTCGACGTGGGTGGCCCGCTGGCCCGCACCCTGGAGCAATTGACCCGTCAGCACTCGACTCAACGCCTCGAAGTCAAAGGGCTCGACGATGATGGCGTTCGTTTGATGCTTGCTGGACTTGGCCGGCCTGACCCGCCACCGGCTCTCGTGGGAGCCGTTTACGCAGAGACCGAAGGCAATCCGTTTTTCGTCCACGAGGTGTTTGACTACCTGGCGGATCAAGGACGCTTGTTCGATCCTGCTGGTCTCTGGCGGAGCGACCTTCAGGTCGGCGCAACCGACGTGCCGCAGTCCGTCAGACTTGTCCTTGGCCGGCGGTTGGATCGGCTAAGTACTGAATGCCATACCGTGCTCGGCCTGGCAGCCGTGCTCGGTCGGACATTCGAGTACGAGTTGCTGCGGGCCACTTCGGAGATGTCCGAAGACGCGCTGCTCGCGGTATTGGACGAGGCGGAAGCGGCGCACCTCCTCTTCTCGGACGACCGCAGGCGCCTCACGTTCGCCCACGAGCTGATTCGGCAAACACTGCTCAGCGGCCTAACGGCGCTTCGGCGTCAGCAGTTCCATCTGCACGCGGCCCAAGCGATTGAGCAGTTGCCCGGGGCCATCACGGATGCCCATCTTGCGGAGATTGCCGGCCACTATCGTATGGCAGGTGGAGCCGCCGACTCCGCAAAACTGATCGAGTATCTCACTCGCGCTGGACTGCATGCGCTCGACGTACGAGCGTATGACGAAAGCATTGGGCTTCTCGGCGAAGCCATCGCGGCGGTCCAGGCCCGAAATGGACACGCACTGTCCGGCAGCGGACTGGCCGACCTTCACCGCGATTGCGGGCGGGCGTACATCGGCCTCGGGAAATGGGCGGCCGCAAGACGCGAGCTCGAAGCTGCGTTGGATATGCTGGCGGACGCGCCAACGGAAAAGCGCTCCGCGCTGCTCATCGACCTCGCAGTCGCCTGTCGTTGGGACGGCGACTTGAAGAGCGGCCGGCGGTATGCAGAAGACGCCCGGGTGCTTGCCGAGGGGGTGGGCAGGCAAGACCTCCAGGCGGGAGCACTGGCGAGCATGGCATTGCTGGAGTTCTCTGAGGGAGAGATCGCCAGAGGCGCAACCAGCTATCGAACCGCCATCGAACGTGCCCGTGGCGTGGATCGGTCGGTCGCGAAGACAGCCCAGGCGGGTTACGCCCATCTGCTGTATCTCAGTGCCAAACACGATGAGTCAATAGAGCACGGCTTCCAGGCCGTGAGCCTCGCGCGTGAGTTGAGCGACATGGCCACGCTGACGTTCGCGTTAGGGCCGCTCGGTCTGTCGCTGTCCGCCATTGGCCGCTACAGCGAAGCGGAAGAAGCGTTCGCTGAAGCGCGACGCGTTGGAAGTCAGTACGGCATCGAAGGCTACCTTGCCCGCGCAATTTCGATGTCGGCAACACCGCATCTCGATTTGTTCGACTTCGACGGTGCGCTGCAAATCGCTGAGGAAGCGAGCGAGTTGGGTCGCGAGTTCAACTTCGTTTCAGCGCGTGTTAGCGCAGCCATCGATTGCCTGTTTATTCGCCTCCGCAGCGGCAACCCGGGACGCGCATTAGACCTACTACCCGCTGTCCGAGGATTGGTCGCCAACGAAGTGAACGCCGATGGAACATGGCTGCACGGCTGGCTTTGGGGCCTCCGGCTGGCCCAGGCTGAAGCAGAGGCTGCCGTGGCCCGCAACGATTGGCGGGAAGCCGTGCGGCTGGCGACCGGCTCGATCGACGCGAGTCGCGCCCGAATGCGCCCGAAGTACGAGTCAGCCGCGCTGGCGACACGCGCCCAGGCTCTTGTCGCACTCGGCCGAAAGAAAGAGGCCATCGCGGATCTGACCGCGGCCATTGGGGTCGCACGAGGCACGGCCGATCCTGCGCTGTTCGTGCGCGCCGCGGCGACGATGCTCCGTGTCGAGCCCGACGCTTCGCTCGCCGACGAAGCTCACCAGTCCATCCGCCGCATTCTCGACGCCGTGTCGAACCCACGTACGCTGCTTTGCTTTGAAGCTTCGGAGGCAGTGCAGTTCATCCACAGCACGCGTGGTCCGCACTCGCGACATCGCGAGCAACGGCCAAGTTACCCGGCGGGTCTCTCGGACCGAGAGGTCGAGGTGCTGCGTCTGGTCGCGTCGGGCAAGAGTAACACGCAGATTGCTGCCGAGCTCGTCATCAGCGTGAACACTGTGCAGCGCCACGTCGGCAGCATCCTCAGCAAAACAGGCCTGGCCAATCGCACGCAGGCGGCGTCATATGCGCACCAGGTAGGAATCCTCGTGTGAACTGACTGAATTCAGTCATCGCAGGCACCGGGCGCTCGGCGGCGCCCTTTTGTATTGCCCGAAGATGACTGCTTCGGTGGATGCCGGATGTTGCGCGGAGCACGACACTCAGAGGCCACCGAGAAATGGGGATATGCATGTTTCGCAAAGTAGCTTTGGGTTCAATCCTGGGCAGCGCGATCGCCGCCGTGTACGTTGCAGGCGCATTTGCCACACCGGGATCGGGGTTCACCAGCGTGGATATGTCGAAGGGACGCTTCGAAGAAATCGCCGTCAACACCACCGCCGAGGATCCCAAACTGGTGCGGCTCGAAGCAACTGGGGAGTCTGACTTCTACGTCGTGGAGAATACGGTCACTCCTGGGGGATTTTCGGGCTGGCACACTCACCCTGGCCCGAGCCTGGTGACTGTGAAGTCGGGTACTGCAAGCTTCTATGACGGCGATGACCCCACCTGCACGCCGCGCGTGTACGAGATGGGGAGCGGCTTTATAGACAGGGGCAATGGTCACGTGCACCTGGTGAGAAACGAGGGTGACGTCGACCTCATCCTGATCACTGTTCAGCTGTTTCCGGCGGACTCCGGGCCGCGGCGCATCGACGTCGAAGGCCTCGGCATCTGTAGCTTCTGAGGGAGTACATGAAGTCGATACACAAGGCATATCACGCAGGGAATTGCTGCTGACAGGCAGCACTGCGCTCGCGGCTGTGGCGTTCCTCCGCCTCGATCGGTTGGTTGCGGCGGCTCCGCTGCAGCCAGGCGAAGAAGTCCTCTCGTGGCTCGACCAGCGTGCGGAGTTGCCTCCGCCAGCGCGGAGCGTCATCGGTCAGCAACTCGTCTGGGAAGAGCTGGATGCGTGGATAACTCCGAATGACAAGTTCTTCACCATCAAGCACTTCGGCCAGCCGACGGACGACATACAGGCGTGGCGCCTCGATATCAGTGGACTGGTCGGAAAGCAGACGGTGCGGGATTTCGAGTTGACGACGCCGTTCGCGCGCGCGATGTCGGTCGCGGATGCGATGAATCGGAACAACCTGTTGTGCTACGAGATGAATGGCGAGTCGCTGCCGGCTGAGCACGGGCGCCCGTGCGGCTGCTCGCGCCGGGCTGGTACGGAGTCGCAACGTGAAGTGGCTGGACCGTATCGGGGTGCTCGATACGCGGTTCATGGGCCACTTCATGGCACGCGACTATGTGACCATCCGCGAGGAGCAGCGCGACGGGCAGCCGGTGTGGACCGAAACCTCGGTCGGCAAGGCGCTTCTCAAGTCGGCGCCGGCCCGCGTGACGCGAACAGATGGCGCGTATCGATCACGGGCGCAGCATGGGGCGCCCGGATCGCCGGTATCGAGGTCCGAGTCGACAATGGGCCGTGGATCCCGGCTACGATCAACGAGGGACTCGGGTCCGACTTCGCCTGGAAGTTCTGGTCCGTAGCCTGGCCAGACGCGACCCCCGGTGAGCACAGCGTAACGTCACGGGCGACGAACGTCGCGGGTGACGTCCAGCCGGCCATGACCGACCCGCGGATTGCGAACAAGCGGACGTACTCGGAGAGTAACGGTCAGATCACGCGGCGAGTCCAGCTGGCCTGAGCAGGAGCTCGACTCGAAATCGTCTTCGATCTCGCGCTTGAGCCCTCGAAAGTCTGAAATAGCGGCTCCCGGCTATCGGTCGCTCGTGCTCAGGTCCTGTCTGCGACACTTAGTGTGCCGCCGCTGCACCGGCTACTGGGCTTATGCGGCGTGAGGGAGGTCGGCATGGCTCTGGTCCGCTCGAAGTCGGTGAGCCTCGGGATTGTCTGTGCGCTGGTTCTGAGCGGGTGCGGCCTACTGCCCTCGATTTCGCTCGAGCCGCAGTTTCAGGCCGCTGCCCTCGTGGGGGCCGACACCTGGTCGTTTACCGATGTGACGATGCGCCCGTCGCTGCTGCAAGCTTTCCGCACGAGCGAGGTCCTCGATCATTTCGCCGGTCCAGCCAGCGCTGCTGGGATCGACGTGCGACGCCTGCCGACGCCCTCGGGCCGCATCGTCGACGTCGAAAAAGACGTGCTGCCCCGTCTCGACGGAGAGGTCGTCGTGGCCGCGAGCGGCCCGATCCGCGCGCCGCAATACACAGTGCTGGTGCACACCAACGACATCGAGGGCACGCTGCGCCTGTTCGCGCGGGAACCGCAGCCGCGCTTCACCAAAGACGCGCGTGGCGTGACCCACTACGAGTCGTCGGAAGTAGACGCGTTCGTCGCCGGCTACAAGAACTGGATCGTGTACGCCACTACCGCGGCGCTGCGTGACCAGACGCTGGATCGAATCGACGGCAAAGGCGGACCGAGTCTGGCCAGTGATGCCGGCTATCGTTCTGCCATCGAGCGGCTCAGCGGAGATCGACTCGGCTTTGGCTACGCGAATGTGGCGCACATTCTCGAGCAATCGTCGTTCGGCGCCCCCGACTTTTTCACTGACACGCTAGAGACGAGCGGTCGACTGGCCTATTCATTCGGCTTCGAAGACGGCCCTGCCGCCGGCGTGCACGTTCTTGGCCTCCGCATCGAGTACATGCCTGACACGCCGCGCGGTGGTCAGTCGACCGGCGCCGGTGATGCCCTGGCAGCCATGGATCGACTGCCGAAAGCCACGATGGTGGCGTTCGCCGGACCGAGTTTCAACATCTATTCGGAATCGCTCGATGCGCTGAGCGACCTGACTGACAACAAGGAGTCGGTCGCCGGATTGCGGTTTATTCTCGCCCACTTCGCCGGACCGCACGCGTTCGGGGTCGCGGCGCCCACAACCATTCAGCCGGCAGGGCTCGATGAACTCGCTGAAGAGGACGACTTTGCCAACCTGGTCAGCAGGTTTCTTGGCGGTGTGTTCGTGATCGCCAAAGTGGCGCCCGATGTCGACTCTGCAGAGCTCGCCGACAGCTTCACCAGTCTTGCCGATCTCGTTGCCAAGAACGAAGCGGGTGACAGTACCTGGCAAGCCGAAGTCACATTCGACGACGATTGGCTGGCATTCAATGCAGTACCCGCGCCGGCCTCGCTGGAGGCGTTGCCCGAGGATTTGCTCGCGTCTGACCGGCTCTATCAGTGGACGCGGCAGGGATTCCGTCAGAATGGGGCCAACCTGTACGTCAGTCTGGACGCGATCCAGTCGATCATTGCTACTCAGCTGCCGTTGAGTGACGAGCTGGCCACGGCTAGTCTCTTTCGGGCAATTGGCCTCTCGTCGGAGGTCGAGGATCAGGGCGATGTCCACGCCCACCTCACCGTCTTGATCGCCCGACCGTGAGGGTTGTATCCCTGGCGTTGGTGCTGGCGGCGGTGCTAGCAGTGCTGCCGGCGACCGTCGCGACCGCGCGCGAAGCGTTCGTGTGCGCGACCCACAATGGTTCGCGCACCACGAACCAACTCGAGGATGAGGTCCGCGCGGCCGGCTACACCGGGCCGTGGGACAGAGCCTCAGTGGCGGTTGCGTATGGGCGAGCCAGTGGTGGTGAAGTAGCGTGCGAGCCACCCAAAGGCCGCGTCGCTGTCGTGCTTGTTGGCGGCTATGGCAGCGATCTCGCTTTCACCATTGGACAGTTCTCCGCTTTACGCAAGGCGCTGAGCGATCGCAATCCCGACGTGCTGGTGGTCCACTACAGCTACACGGGAACCAGCTTCAGCGGGTGTACGGTGACGCCGTCACCGTACGGACCTGCCGATACCGCTCAGGACATCGAAGTAAGCAAAGCCCGCCTGCGAGAGACGCTCGCCGCGCTGCACGCTGCTTGCGATGTTGAGCGCATCGCGATTGTCGGCCATAGCCTCGGTGGACTTATTGCATTCGAGGCCGCGGAGGGGCTAACAGAGCCAGCAATCAGTGACCTCGTGACAGTCGACAGCCCGCTCGGCGGCGTACCCGAGCGAGTCATTCAAACGTGTATCGACATCGGCTATTGCACCGATGGCTCCGTGGCGAACTACCTGGCTGACCTGTACGCCAACGCGCCGGCTGTGGAACGCACCAACGCGGCACGCGCCGCGGAGCTCGCGTCGGCTGGTACGCGCGTCAGTGCGTGGGGAAACCAGAGTGATTGCTTCTACAACCTGTCCCTGTGCACGTCGTTCGCACGTGTGCTCGTGGGCACCGCCGATGGTCGCGAAACGCAGTGGCTCGGGATACCGCGGTGGGTCCGTCTGGACTACCCGGTGACCAGGAGTCTGTCCAACATCGGGTCGAGCCACACGGCTGTCCTCGTCAAGTCCGCCAACGAGCTGGCCGAGGAGCTACTCGGCTGAGATGCGCGGCGAGCGCGACGATCCTGCGATAACCCACAACGCCATCGCCCAATGCAGGCGTTCATGCCGCCGCAGCTGATCGTGAACTCCTGGTTCGCGTATGGCGTCAACTGCAGCTACCACAAGCAACGCCAAGCGGGTTAAATAGCGACTCCGGTTATCGGTTGCTGGGACACAGAAGGCATCCACCGCTGTCGCGTCTGGGCGAAAGCAGCAAGTCGGCCCGCATACGCCTCAACCAGCCCGCAGCCCCCAGATCAGTGTCATCACGATCGTCCCGATGCATGGGTACCCCTGCAAATTGGTGATCGAGGTCGTCCTTCGCGTTGTGACAACGCCAGAACGAGCATGGGCCAGCGCTAAGGTTGGACTGCGGATCGCCCTGTACGCTTGCTTGGTCTGATTGACGACCGAGCGCACCGATGGCCGAAATTGCTGGAGCGCCGCCGCCCTCGCCTCGGCATAGCCGCGCTTCGGCAAGGTTGTACGTCTGTGAAAGGATCGGATCGGTCGTTTTTGGTCGGAAACCGACTACGTCAAAAAGATCCTCACCTACTGGTGGACCAACCGCTACCTCTGTGCCAGATGACCTGATCCTCGACGGTGACGCGTGCACGGGACGCGGGCATCAATGCCGCAGGCTGAGAGCGGGTCCTAGTTCCCACCTCTCTTGCGCAACTCCTCCATCTGGTTGGTGAGCAGAGTCACTTGCGTCACGAGAGTCGACATGGCCTCAATGAGGCGATCGATTCGAGGATCTGGCTGCGGTAGTCGGCGGGGATCGAACGCTGGCTCTTGTTCCAGCTTCTCGTTCTTGACTTCCTTGATCTCTGGTTTTTCGAACTTTTCATGCTTCTCGAACTTCTCGTTCTTCTCGCCCTTGAATTCTTTGATCTCCGGTTTTTCAAGTTTCTCGGGTTTGATTTCCTTGATGAAGTCCTTCACCACTTCAGGGAAGTCCTTGTCGAAGAAGTCCTTGAGCGGCGTTTTGCCAACCTCAAAGGGACTCTTGGCTGCAGCCGCCGGCCCTAATATCGCTTGTAGATCTCGAACTCGCAGTTCGCTAAGCGGGGTATCCGGATTGATTCTGACCTCGGGCCGGTCTGCCTGTGACACGAAGGGTTCTTTGGATGATTGTTCTGCCATCGCGTCGTCCTCTTTCTCTGAATGTCAGACTGTCGGACTCGTCAATTCGCCCTGATGCAGAAGATCGGCCAGCGCTGCACTGATTGGCTGGTATGTATGTTGCTCGTAGAACAGGAAGCCCGGTGACGGATTCACCTCGAAACAGTAGTATTCATCACGCGGTGTAAGCTTCAGGTCGATGCCGGCAAAATGTAGGCCCATTTGTCGCGCGAGGCGCAGGCACGATTCGGCGACATGCGGCGGTAGTTCGACGGCATCCATCTGCACGTCGGCGCCTTCGCGTCGAGCGTACCGATAGTCAACAGCCGTCGAACGGACGCGGGTTGCGAACACACGATCGTCGACGGTGTGCACCCGTACATTGTCACCCGGTATGTAGGCTTGGAACTGCGCCGGCCCGTGACGCAGAAGGGGAAGGCGCTCGAGTTGCTCCGGCCCCAAACGCCTGACGATTGAACGGACGCCGCTCAGGGATTTGTAGATCACCTCACCGTGCCATTCATCGAAGAAGCGCCTCGCAGAGTCCGGGTCGTTCGTCACAAGCGTTGGTGGCGTGAGCAGGCCGCACTCTCGCACAAGCAGCGCCTGGTAGGGCTTACTGTGATTGGACATGCCGGGTCCCAAGCGATTTACAACCAGGCACGGCAAGTCCTCGAGCAACAGGCTTATCCCAGCGTCGTACTCGGCATAGAGTGCCGGCACGCTCTCCTGCGGCACATTGGGTAGCGGCACCCGTCCTTCGGCACCCAGATAACGCACGTAAACGCCCGTGAGCTCGGCTAGATCGATTCGCCAGTCGGGGCCACTCAGATACCCCTCGGGATACGCATCATGGCAGTACCAATTCACCTGAAAGCCCGCGGGATACACCCCAAGATCAAGGAACCGATAGGCGTATTCGCATGCGCTGAGACGCGCACAAACCAATTCGGTTACGACATCAGCTAAACCTCCACAAACCAGGATCATGTTGTGGCCTGTGCCATCGAACCAAGCTGCGACCTGGCGCCTGGTCCGACAAGCAGCTCTACGAGAGCTGCGACGATGCCTTCTTGGGCAGCCTTTGTAAAACGCTCGAAATGCGGGAAGTGCTCAACTGCAACGACGTGGAGAGCGTCCGACGCGCGTGCCAACGCGATCTCCACAAAAGCCAACCCTGACGCTGTAGCAAAACGATAGAGAGCTTGTTCTACTGCGGTCGCGTCGGCCGGCGGATCCACATTCCACACGAACTGATCGCCGACAACACACACCGTCACCGGTTCGTCGTGAGGGTAGGTGAGGCAGACAGGCGTCCGGGTCTGAACGGCCACCACGCCGGTCCAGTCTTCGTCCCTCGCCAGTAGGTATTGTTGATCGCTCGTGAGTGGCCGAAGGATTGCTCCGGGATTGCCCTCGGCCGCCAGACCCCGCCGAAAGGCCAGGGTGTCCTGTTCGACGTTGCTCACGAGCGTGGGTGGTGTCAATAGGCCGCATGCCCTGAGCCAGGGTCGCCAAAAGACTATCGAAAGCTGTGGCCGATACCACAGCGCGGGCTGATATCGATTGACAACTGGACACGACAGACTCGCCAGCCACGCGAGCAATGCCGCTTGCGTCTCGGCCTGCACATACGCAAGGTCATCCAACCTCCAGCCCGCGGGATCAATCCACCCCCCGCCTCGCACCAAAACGCCCTCAATGGTTGCGATCTCCGCTTGTTCATCATCCCAAGCAAGACGGCTGACCGAATGCGCGCTATCCAAGCGCCAGGAGAACCGCGCGGGCTGGATCAGCGGGTTTTCGACGATCCGCGCGGTATACCCGCGGGCGTGCAAGGCCCGACGTACGCCGGAGCAACAGGGGTCACGCTCACTACCGAGAAGGAGGTACATCGAACGACACTTGCCCCCATGCCGCGGGTATCTCGCGGCGGACGCTTCCCCAGTCCGCGACGAGCTATGCCAGCATACGCAGGCTCAGCTCGATGTCAAGGGCCCGTGTGGACGGTGTGGACGATCAATGAAACTGTCCGCCGTCAAGCGATCTGTGATTTTGTCCGTCTATGCAGCAGCGGGAGTGGATCACGATGACCGCCCGGGAGCAGCGGCGGGCGCACGTACTTGCCCGGGTCATAGCTGGTGAGCTGAAGCTCTGGGAAGCCGCCGTGGTGCTCGGTCTGTCGGTCCGTCAGGCACGCCGTCTCAAACGCGCCCTGGTGCGCGAGGGTCCGGCGGCGCTGGCGCATGCCAATCGTGGTCGCGCCTCAC
>Ga0137374_10004521_pt1 | contig 16520 bp, 21 predicted proteins | sample SagtaG_20_FD_104811 | JGI IMG/M metagenome (GOLD analysis project Ga0137374, IMG submission 104811) | Vadose zone soil microbial communities from Sagehorn Ranch, Mendocino, California, USA - Sage1_R_100_16 metaG | ecosystem: Environmental > Terrestrial > Soil > Vadose zone | place: USA...
GCCGGCAGGAAGCTGCCGTCGACACAGGCGAGCTCGGCAGTCGTGGTGGGCGCAGCGACCTCGTCGGACATGGGCGCCTATCTTGCCATGCCGCCTACGTGACGATCCTCACACCCGGCGCTCCCCGCACGCGGGATGCTCACAGACATGGAGATCCTGATCGTCTGCATAGTCATGTTCGTCGGCGTCGTGTACGGCTACTACACGGTTGACGGGAGCGGGATCGCCGAGCACCCGTACCGGAACGTCTACGGCGGAGCGCCGGGTGCTTTCTCTCCGGCCAGCGCGTCGGGCCGGGACGAGCTCGTGTCGATGAGCAACTGGTCCCGCGGCACACGCTAGGGCTCGCCGAGCGCCACCCCTGCGCACGCAGAAATCCCTCCGGCTGCTCGATATCGCCCGAAGTGGGCCGTGAAGGAATCGAACCTTCAACCTTGAGATTAAGAGTCTCCTGCTCTGCCAGTTGAGCTAACGGCCCGGACGGGCGAGTCTAGTCAGTCGCACCCGAGCTGACCGCGTCCAGCGCCTCCTCGCGCGAGGAGTGGATCGGGAATACCCGATCGAGGCCCGTGATCTCGAAGATCTTGGTGATGTTCTCGTCGGTGCAGACGAGCGCCAGCGACCCGCCCGCCGGCCGCAGGCGCTTCACGCCGCCGACGAGGACGCCGAGCGTGGTCGAGTCGATGAAGGTCGCCTTCGACAAGTCGACCACGATCTGCTTCTTGCCGGACTCGATCAGCTCGACCATGCGCTCCTTGAACTCGGGCGCTGTGTAGAGGTCCACCTCTCCGCCCAGCTCGATCACGTGCGTGGTGTCGTCTACCGCTTCGTCTTGGATGTGGAAGTTCACGTGTTCTCCCTGCCTAGTCCGTGTCCCGGGAGGGCCATCTCGGTGCCTTAGGGTACGTCAGCCGCTTGGTTGCTGTTGCTGCGCCGCCTTCTTCAGGTCCTCGACCTGCTTCTTGATCGCCTTGCGCTGCGCCTTTGGCGCCAGGTCCACCGCCTTCTGTCCCGCCAGATCGGCCGTTCGCTTGTCCCCGGCTCGCGACGCGTATAAAACCAGGCGGAGGTATGACGGTGTGTCATTCGCGTCCTGCGCGAGTATCGACGCCGCTTGCTGCGCCTCCTTCGGCTTGTTGAGTCCGCCCACGTCGAAGATCTGGAGCGCGTAGCCCGCTGTGGCCGGGTTCGGCTTGTCGGCCGTGTCGGCGTACCGCTGCCAGTACGAGCCCGCCTTGCGCAGGTCGTCCTTGGCGTCGGGGGGGAAGCCCGCGCTCCCGCTGTCGCGCTTGCTCGTCGCGAGCGAGTAGTAGTCGCGCACCAGGTTCTGGAGCAGCACCTCGTTACGCGGGGTGGCCTGGAGCCGCTTCTCCTGCTTGTCGATCCGATCCTGGAGTGCGCTGTTGCCGCTCGGCCCGCCGCCGCCCTTGAAGGCGTCGAGGAGGCCGCCGGAGACGCTGCCGCCGACGCCGAACAGCACGAGTCCGCCGCCCATGAGCAGCGCGAGCAGAAGGTAAGTCACCTGCACCGTCCTGCGGCGGCGTCCTCTCAGGTCGAACAGCATGCACGCCGTAGGCTAGCTACAGACCCTCGGCAGCAGGCTCGTCGCTCACGCTGTAGGCGGGGCGGCCCCACCGGGCCGCGAGCACGATGCTGAGCTCGTACAGGAGGTAGAACGGGATCGACTCGAGCATCAGCGTCACCGGGTCGAGAGTTGGCAAGAGCGAGGCGAGGATGACGATTATCACGATCGCGTAGCGGCGGTTGCGGCGCAGCTTCTCGGCGCTCGTCACGCCGATCTTGCAGGCCGCCAGCACCCCCACCGGTATCTGGAAGCCGAGACCCATGGCGATCATGATCAGGCTGACGAACGAGTAGTAGTCCTTGGCGCGGACCTGCGTGTTGAACTCGTCCGAATTGAAGTTCAGGAGGAAGTGGAGCGCCGGGGTCAGCACGACGAAGTAGCAGAAGACGACGCCGGCGATGAAGAGCACCGGCACAAGGATGAGCAGCGGAGTGGCGACGCGGCGCTCGGCCGGGCTGAAGGCCGGGAGGATGAAGGCGTAGAGCTCGTAGAGGACCACCGGCGCCGAGATGATCAGGGCGAAGTAGGCGGCGTTCATCAGCGTGGTGGTGAAGGCCTCCGCCGGCCCCAGCGTGGTGGGGTGCTTGCCGTCGGGCAGCGGGGCGTTCATGATGTCGAGGACCAGGTGGTTCTGCCACGTGGTCAAGGCCCATGCGATGCAGAACGCGACCGCGCTGATGATCAGCCGGCTGCGCAGCTCGTCGAGATGGTCGACGACCGAGAGGCGGTCCTCGTGCGAGATCGGCCGAATGCGCCGCACGCCCTACGCGGCTCCCGCGTCTAGGACTTCTGCTCGCTGGCCGGCGTGGCGGTGGTCGGCTCGGGCTTGTCGGCCGAGCCCTCGGGGAGCTCGTCCTTGTCCTTGCCGGTCACCGACTCCTTGAACTCGCGCATCCCGCGACCGAGCGAGCGCCCCAGGTCAGGCAGCCGCTTCGGGCCGAACACGATCAGCACGATGACAAGGATGATGATGATCTCTAGGGGTCCAGGGGTCGGCATTGCTCAGTCCATGGTAGCTGCGAGGATGGCTGCGTGGTCAAATCCGTTCTGTCCGATGGCACGATCCGCCGCCTCGTTGACGAGGAGCGCATCAAAATCCGGCCCTGGGACCCGGCGATGGTGCAGCCGGCGAGCGTGGACCTGAAGCTCGGGACGTCGTTCCGGGTGTTCCACAACCACCGGCTGCCGGCGATCGATCTGGCGCACCCCCCGTCCGGGGTCACCGAGCACGTCCAGATCGACGACAGCGCCAACTTCGTGATCCACCCGGGCGAGTTCGTGCTCGGCACGACCGTCGAGTGGGTGGAGCTGCCGGACGACATCGTCGCCCGCATCGAGGGCAAGTCGAGCCTTGGCCGGCTGGGACTGATCGTGCACGCCACGGCGGGCTTCGTGGACCCCGGCTTCAGCGGGACGCTGACGCTCGAGATCACCAACCTCACCCGCGTCCCGATCGTGCTCTGGCCGGGCAAGCCGATCGCCCAGCTGTCCTTCATGGCGCTCGACCAGGCGGCCGAGCGCCCCTACGGACATCCCGACCTCGGGAGCCATTACCACGGCCAGGTGGAGGCGACCGAGTCGCGCTACGAGGGCGGTCCGCGTGTGAACCCGGAAAGTCCATGAATTTCCTTTCAAGTTCGTCGCCCCATTTCCGATACAGGTGGCAGAGGATGGAAGCGATGGACTCGAACGGCGACAACGGCCACGTCACGAAGCGCGTGACGCTCCCGAGCGGCAAGACGATCGAGGTCGTCTACTTCACCGACGAGGCCCATCCGGGCGGCCCCGAGACGCCCGCCCATCCGCCCGCCGAACGGCAGCAGGACCTGCATGTCTGCGTGGAGTGCGACTGCGAGTTCGTCTACCCCGTCCAGTGGGAAGAGGCCGGCCCGGAGAACTGGAGCGTCCTGCTCCACTGCCCGAACTGCGACGTGTTCCGCGAGGGCGTCTTCACCCAGGACAACGTCGAGCTCTTCGACGAGGAGCTCGACCGCGGCGCCGACGCGCTCGCGCGCGACTGCAAGCGCCTGATGCGCGCCAACATGGCGGACGAGATCGACCGCTTCGTGGGCGCTCTCGAGGCCGGCGCGATCCTGCCGGAAGATTTCTGAGCCTCGGGCATTGAAGGAGGCGACTGTCCTGGATAGGGGACCCTATGGGTACCTAACCCAGGACGGTGCATTGCCTCGGTGCTGTCGTTCGGACAGCTGAAGCGCGCTAAGCCCGAGCTTCTAGGCGTAGCGCTCCACGACGCCGTCCGCCACCAGCTGGAGGGCGCGCGCCCGCTGGTCCGAGAGCGCGACGCCGTCGAGGGCCCGCTTCGCCTCGCCCACGTAGCCGAGCGCCCGCTCGCGCGCGTCCTCGAGCGCTCCGGTGGCGGCGATGCGGTCGCACACGGCCGCGGCCTCCTCGGCGCACCTGACGGGAACGGCCAGCGACGGGTCGCGCTCCCGCGCCAGGATCAGCGGCAGGGTGACGGTGCCGTCGAGGAGATCGGCGCCGCGCGGCTTCCCGGTCCGCTCGGGCGGCCCGGACACGTCGAGCACGTCGTCCAGCATCTGGAACGCGACGCCGAGCCGCTCGCCGAAGCTCCCGAGCCTGTCCGCGAGCTCCGGGCGTCCGCCGAACAGGGCGCCCAGCCGGCACGAGGCCTCGAACAGGCTCGCCGTCTTGAGCCGGCAGCGCTCGAGGTAGCGCTCGGGGGTCACTTCCCCGTCCCACGCGTCGGCGCGCTGCATCAACTCCCCGCGCGCCAGCGCCGACGAGGCCGCCGACAGCGCCCGCACGGCCTCCTCGCTTTCCGTCGCAGCGAGCTCGGCGAACGCGCGCGAGAAGAGCAGGTCTCCGGTGGCCGCGGCGGCGCCGCGCCCGCCCTCGGCGAAGACGGTGGCGCGGCCACGCCGCAGCTCCGCGGCGTCCAGCACGTCGTCGTGGACCAGGGTCGCCATGTGGAGCAGCTCGACGGCCACCCCGGCGGCCACCAGCCGCTCGTCCAGCTCGGAGGCGCACAGGAAGAGCAGCATCGGCCGCAACCGCTTCCCGCCCGCCGCGAGCGTCCCGCCGGCGTGGTGGGCGAGCCGCTCACCGTGGCCCTCGGCCACCCGGGCGAGTCGCTCCTCCGTGCGCTCGAGCAGCTCGCCGAGCTCCGGGCCGCCGGCGGCCAGGACGGCGCCCAGCTGTGCCTGTGCGGTGTTGCTCATGCCGGCTTCGTTCCCGCGTGGATCGCGATGATCCCGCCGGCCGTGAGGATCCAGCGGACGTCGGTCAACCCGGCTGCGGCCATCCGGGCGGCCAGCTCCTCGGGGCCGGGGAAGCGGCGCACGCTGCTCGGCAGGTAGGTGTAGGCGTCCGGGTCGCCGGCGAGCCGCCCCAGCTCAGGCACGACGCGGTCGAACCAGGCCTTGAAGAACCACGACAGGGGCGGCTTCGTCGGTGTTGTGATCTCGAGCACCACCACGCGGCCGCCGGGCTTCGCGACGCGCGCCATCTCGCTCAGGCCGCGGTCGAGGTCGGCGAAGTTCCGCGCGCCGAAGCCAACGGTCACGGCGTCGAAGGAATCGTCCGCCTGCGCGAGGTTCAGTGCGTCGCCTTCCTCGAAGCTCAGCCCCGGCGCCTTGCGGCGCGCGATCTCGAGCATCGCCGGCGCGAAGTCCGAGCCGGTCACCTCCGCTCCGCGCCTGGCGAGCTCCACGGCGAGGTCGCCCGTGCCGGTGGCCACGTCGAGCGCCGTCGAGCCCGGGCCGACGCGGGCGAGGTCCGCCGCGCGCTCGCGCCAGCGGTGGTGCATCCCCGCGGTCATGACCGAGTTCATCAGGTCGTAGACGCTGGCGATGCGGTCGAACATCGCCCTGACCTGAGTTTCGGGGAGCGTGCCGCTCCCTGGTGAGCCGCTCACTCGCGCTTCAACGAGGCGACGTACTCGACGAGCTGGTTGAACTGCTTCGGGTTGTCCTTCTGCATCTGCGTGTACGGCGGCATCGGCGGCGTGGGGCTCACGAGCGTGCGGGCGATCGCGTCCTTGCCCAGCCGGTCGCCGACCTCCGACAGGTTCGGCCCGAGCGTGTTCCCGTTCTCACCCACCTTGTGGCAGCCGAGGCAGCCGGACGAGGCCATCACCTCCTGCCCGCGCTTGAGCCCGGGTGGCGCGGGTTTGTCGATCTCGGTCGGCGAGCCCGCAAGCGCTCCGACGATCGTCAGGTAAGCCATGGCCGTGATCGTCGCGAGGCCTGCCGTCATCGCGATCGGCCGGCGCAGCGGGTTGCGCTCGGGGCCACGGTCGATGAAGGGCAGCAGCAGGAGCAGGACAAGGCAGATGGTGGGGATGCCGATGGTCGCCATGAACACGAGGGCGGGCGGCTTCACCACGCGCAGCAGCTCGAACAGGAAGAAGAAGTACCACTCGGGCCGCGGCGTGTAGGTCGTTGTCGTCGGGTCCGCCTTCGGCCCCAGTTCGGCCCCGAACAGGATCGCCATCGTGATGATCACGGCGAGCGTGACGCACGCCATCGCGCCGTCCTTCGCGATCGCGTAGGGGAAGAACGGCTTGCCCTGGGTCTTCAGGATCGAGTACTCGCGGAGGTACTGCTCCTTCTCGCGTGCGTCCATCCCTCAGACCTCCTCTCGCAGGAGGTCCTTCTTCTCGGCCTTCAGCCACGGCGGAGCCGTCGTGCCGAGCTTCGCGACCAGGTAGAGATGGGCGCCGATCAGCGCCGCGATCAGGCCCGGGATCGCGAGCATATGGAGGGCGTAGAAGCGCGAGATCGTCGTCGGGCCGAACTCGGAGCCCACGCGGAGGAAGTCGGCCAGGTACGGGCCGACGATCGGGCCGGACGCGTTCAGGTTCACCGCCACGACCGTCGCCCAGAACGAGCGCTGGTCGAACGGCAGGAGGTAGCCGGTGAGACCCATCAGCAGCGTGAGCACGACGAGGACGACGCCGATGATCCAGTTCAGCTCGCGCGGGTACTTGTACGCGCCGAAGAAGAACGTCCTCCCCATGTGGAGGAAGATCAGGATGATCATCACCGTCGAGCCCCAGCGGTGCATGCCGCGGACGAACTCGCCGAGGAAGACCTCGTTCGTGATGCGCGAGGCGGACTCGTAGGCGCGCGAGGGGTCCGGCTCGTAGTACATGGCGAGGAAGACGCCGGTCACGGCCTGCGACAGGAAGGCGAACATCGTCGCCGAGCCGAGCGTGTAGTACCAGTTGGTCCCCTTCGGGACCTTCCGGTAGAGGAAGCCGCGCAGGAACGGGCTGGTGCCTGTGCGCTCGTCGAGCCAGCCGACGACGGTGGCGACGCCCTCGACCGCCTGGTCCTTGGCGGTCGGCTTCGTGGCGGGTGCGCCGTTCGGGCCGTTGCGGCCGCCGTTTCGCTCGTCCTGACCGGGCTTCGGAGGGCTGCGGCGGAGCGCCCTCGGCAGCGGTGGGGAGGGCAGCTTCATGTGGTGGGCCTCGAGGGGTAGATGTACTGCCACAGCCCGTCGAGATGGTTCGACGGGTCGCGCGGCGCGAAGCGCCTCAGCTCGGAGTTGAGCGAGAAGCGATCGCCCACGAGGACACGGCCGTTCTGGGCGCGGGAGTAGAAGCGGTCGAGCGGGCGCACGGGCGGGCCGCCCTGGACCTTGCCCTGCGAGTCGTAGACGCCGCCGTGGCACGGGCAGACGAACTTCTGCGAGGCCTGGATGTAGCGCACCGGGCAGCCCAGGTGCGCGCAGCGCGTCGAGATCACGACGTACGGCTGCGTGTCCTCGCCCTCGATCACCTTGTCGATGTCGCGGTTGAACTTCCTGACGTAGATCGTGGTCTTGCCGGCGTCGCCGATCTCCGGGTCGATGTTCATCACGCGCGGCACGTAGCTCGTGTCGTTGAAGTCGCCCTCCGCGCCCACGTCCTGCCAGCGCGTCGGGTTCGTGTCCTCGAACAGCGGGCCGAGCGCGAAGCCGAGGCCCGGCAGCGCGAACGCCATCGTCGCGATTCCGCCGACGGCGAGCGCCGTGCCCTCCATGAGACGGCGGCGCGTGACTGTCTCGCCTTCCCACGCGCCCGCGATCCCGCGCCCCTCGGTGTAGCGGGACTGCTTGTCGAACTTCTGGGGTGAGTCGGCCACTGGTGAGCTAGGGATTGTTCCGCCCGGCGAACCGGATTGCCAACTTGGTTGCGGAGCGCACGAGCCGGCGCAGGGCGGGGCGGATGCCGGAATCTATCGCGGTACGCGCACCAGGGCGGCGGAGCTCGCCTCCCAGAGCGCCTCCGCGTCCGCCTGGCGGCCCTCCGCCTGGGCCTGCGCCGAGGCCGAGATGAGGTCCGACAGGACCGCCACGGCCTCGAGGTCGCCGGTCTCGGCGAGGCGGGACAGGCCGAGCGCGTACAGCGTGTCGCCCGCCAGCAGACGGAGGTCGGCGTCCATGCCCGTGAAGGCGCGCGGCTCGCCGTAGTGCATGAGGTAGCCCTCGTACACGGCCTCGAAGACGAACCGGCGGGCCCCCTCGAGCGCCGCAAAGCGGCCCGGTCCGGGGTCGCTCACGGCGTAGGGCGCGAGCGCCGGGTCGGCGGCAGCGACAACGTCGGCGAGGGCGCTCACAGCTCGGCGAGCACCTCGCGGGCCGCGGCGAGCGTGCGCTCCACGTGGGCATCGGTGTGGGCCAGGGACGGGAACCAGGCCTCGAACTGTGACGGCGGCAGGTAGACGCCGCGATCCAGCATTCCGCGGCAGAAGGCCGCGTAGGCGTCGGTGTCGCACGCCTTCGCCTGCTCGTAGTCGCGCGGTGGTTCGGGGGCGAAGAACAGGGTGAGTAGACCGGTCGTGGCGACGGCGCTGGCACCGACCCCCGCGTCTCGCGCGGCGTCCGCGAGACCCTCCGCAAGCGCGCTTGTCAGGCGCTCCAGCCCCTGGTAGGCGCCGAGGTCGAGCAAGCGCAGCGTGGCGAGGCCGGCGGCGGTCGCAAGCGGGTTCCCGGAGAGTGTCCCAGCCTGGTAGACGTCGCCGGCTGGAGCGATCTGCTCCATCAGCTCGCGGCGGCCGGCGTAGGCCGCGGCCGGCACGCCACCGCCGATCACCTTGCCGAGGACGGTGAGATCCGGGATCACGCCCTCGCGGTCCTGCACTCCCCCGCGCGCCACCCGGAATCCGGTGATGACCTCGTCGAAGATCAGGAGCGCTCCGGTTGCGTCCGCGTAGTCGCGAAGCGATCGGAGGTACCCGTCGTCGGGGAGAACCAGACCCATGTTCGCCGCGTACGGCTCGCAGATGATCGCCGCCGCCTCCAGGTCGGGAAGCTCGCCGTTCCAGTCGGCGATGACGGTGTCCGCGGCCTGCGCCGCCGTCACCCCCGGGCTCGCCGGGATGCCCTGCGTGGCCAGCCCGGAGCCGGCCGCCGCGAGCAGGCCGTCCACGTGCCCGTGGTAGGCGCCGGCGAACTTGACGATCCTGTCGCGCCCTGTCGCCGCGCGCGCGAGCCGGAGGGCGCTCATCGACGCCTCGGTACCGGACGAGGTCATGCGCACCATCTCGGCGGAGGGCATGCGCTCGACCACCTCGGCGGCGAGCTCGACCTCGGCCTCGGTCGGCGCGCCGAAGCTCGTACCGGCCGCCGCGGCGGCGCTCACGGCCGAGACGACCTCGGGATGCGCGTGCCCCGCGATCAGCGGGCCCCAGGACATGACCCAGTCGACATAGCGGTTGCCGTCCACGTCGATCAGCTCCGCGCCCTCGCCGCGGGCGACGAAGACCGGATCGCGGCCGATCTGGCGCATCGCGCGGACCGGCGAGTTGACGCCGCCCGGCAGGAGCCCGAGGGCCCGCTCGTAGGCCGCGGCCGAGCCCCCGCTCCCCCGCTTTCGCTGGGCAGGGGGCAGGCGGTCCGCCGCTACGCGTGCTCCGCTTCCCACCGCTTGTGCTCGTCGGTGAAGTAGCGCAGCCGGATCTTCTTGAACTCGGTCGAGGAGTACAGCGTGCGGCGGTCCTCGATGCCGGTGTCCTCCGCGATCGAGTCGAGGATCGCGTCGCACTCGTCCTTCGAGCGCCCGTGCGCCATCGTGAAGACGGAGTAGGGCCAGTCGGCGTAGGTGGGCCGCTGGTAGCAGTGCGAGATCCCGCGGAAGGAGGCCATGCGCGGGCCCAGCTCCAGGATGCGCTCCTCGGGCACGCGCCAGACACCCATGCCGTTGGCCGAGAAGCCCGCGCGGCGGTGGAAGAGGATCGCGGCCACGCGCCGCAGGGCGCGGCGCTCGCGCATCGACTCCAGGTAGTCGAGCAGCTCCCGCTGGGAGATCCCGAGCTCCGCGGCGGCCGGGGCGAACGGCTCAGGCGCCACGTCCATCGGACCCTGGGTGGCGCGGATCACGGCCACGTCGAGCTCCGACAGCTCGATCGCCTCGGGCTCCCTGTGGTCCACCGCCTCGGCGACGGCGGCCAGGGTCTCGGTGCCCTTCTCCATCTCCAGGTCCATGCGGATCTTGAAGAGCCGCAGCGTGGGCAGCTGGCGCACCGACTCGGCGCCGGTCAGCCGCTGCAGGACGTCGAGCGTCCCGTCGAGCCCCAGCGGCGAGTCGGGCTCCGTCGCGAGCGTGAACCAGATGTTGAAGTCGTGGTCGCGGAGGTAGTTGTGCGAGACGCCCGGGTGGGAATTGATGATCTTTGCCGCCCGCCATGGGTTGGCCGAGTCCACCTTCGCCGCCACCAGCATCGAGCGGTAGCCGAGCACGCGCGTGTCGAAGATCGGCGTGATCTCGCGGATGATGCGCTCGTCCACCAGCCGCTTCGTTCGGGTCAGAACCTCCTCTTCGGCCACGCACGCCGCCTCCGCCACGTGCGCGTACGGCCGCGGCGCGATCGGAAAGCTGCCCTGGAGCAGGTTCAGAAGCCGCTTGTCCAGCTCGTCGAGCGGGACCGCGGACCCGTCCCTTCGGGTCCGAACCTTCGCTATCGGCTGAGCCACCGGGCCACGTCCTTCGCGTGGTAGGTGATCACGACGTCGGCGCCCGCACGCCGGATCGCGGTCAGGCTCTCGACGACGGTCGACTCCTCGTCCAGGTAGCCGGCCGCCGCCGCGGCCTTCACCATCGCGTACTCGCCGCTCACGTTGTAGGCGGCCACCGGCACGCGGGTGGCGTCCTTCACGCGCCGGATCACGTCGAGATACGGCAGCGCGGGCTTCACCATGACCACGTCGGCCCCCTCCTCGACGTCGAGGAGCGCCTCGCGCACGGCCTCGTCCGAGTTCGCGGGGTCCATCTGGTAGCTGCGGCGATCGCCGAACGCCGGCGCGGACCCGGCCGCCTCGCGGAACGGCCCGTAGAACGCGGACGCGAACTTCGCGGAGTAGGCGACGATCGGAAGGTCCTTGTGCCCCTCGGCGTCGAGCTGGGCGCGCAGGGCTCCCACGCGGCCGTCCATCATGTCGCTCGGCGCGACCGCGTCGGCGCCGGCGCGGGCGTGCGAGATCGCCGTCTTGGCTAGCAGCTCGAGCGTGATGTCGTTGTCGACCGTGCCGTCCTCGAGCACGACGCCGCAATGGCCGTGCGACGTGTACGCGCACAGGCAGACGTCGGTGATCACGAGCAGCTCGGGATGCGACTCCTTGATCGCCCGGACGGCGAGCTGGACGACGCCCTCCTCGTCGTAGGCGCCGGAGCCCTGCTCGTCCTTCTCCGCCGGCACGCCGAACAGCAGCACCGCGGGGATGCCGAGCGCGTGGGCCTCGCCGGCCTCCTCCACTGCGTGGGAGATCGACAGGCGCTCTACGCCGGGCATGGCCTCGACAGGCGTCCGCTCCTGGCCGAGCTGGACGAACATCGGGTAGACGAGGTCGGCGGGCGTGAGCGTGGTCTCGCGCACGAGCTCGCGGAGAACGCCGGTCTTGCGAAGTCGCCGCAGGCGTGTGGCGGGGAAGGGCATCGCCCAGTCAGTCTAGGAGGCCTCGAAGGCACGCATGGCGTCGTCGCGCTCTCGGAAGGCCTCGAGGCGCATGACGAGCCCCTCGCGCAACTCGATGAGGTGGTACAGCTCACCGTCGATCACCACTCCGCTTGCACGCCCGCGGGCGTGGATCCGAATCGTGCAGAGCGCGCGATCGCCGCGCTCCTCGATCCGCGCGACGCTGGTCTCGAAGGTCTCCCACTCCTGGTGGAGGTCCTCGAACCAGCGCCGCAAGCCGTCGTGCCCGCGGTACACGTCGGTCCCGACGTTGGCGCCGAGAAGCGGCCGCGCCTCGGCGCTCGGGTCGACCTGCTCGAGGAGGTCGTCGATGTCGCGGCGGCTCCAGGCGTCATACGCCGCGTGAATGGTCTGCTCGTGCGTCATGCGAATCGGCGCAGGGCGAGCCGGCCCAGGGCGCCGAACGCGAGCGTGAGAGCGGCGAGGTGGAGCAACGGGCCGCCGAGGCCGCCCGCGTCGTTCAGCGCGGCGTCGAGCGCGTCCAGCGACGGCTTGAACGGGAAGACGGCCGAGACCGCGCGAATCAGGTCGTAGAGCGCGGGCGCGACGGCGCCGGAGGGCACGAGCGCCAGGAACGCGAGCGGCAGGCACAGCATGAACGCGAGCAGCGAGGCGGCGCGCACGTCGCGCGTGAGACCGCCGATCGCGAGCCCCAGCGCGGCGAAGGCGAGCGCCCCCACGGCGAGCGCGGCGAGCCAGAGCGGGAAGCGGCCCCAGTCGAGGTCCACGAACAGCCCGAGGCCGACCATCATCACCAGGCAGACTGCGACCGAGCAGCCCGCGGCGAGCCCCGCCTTCTCGACGAGGAGACCGGTCTTCGACACGAGTCCGCGCACCAGCCTCGCGAACGCGTTCTCCTCGCGTTCGAGCGCGAGCGTGCCGGCCGCCAGCAGCAGCGTGATGAACATCAGCGAGACCGCCACCGCGAGCGCCACGGCAAACGACGTCAGCGAGGTGGAGCCGCCGTCGAGCGCGGTCGCCTTCACGCGGATCGGCTCGCCCACCACGGCGAGCACGTCGTCCGAGAAGGACAGGTTCTCGCGGGCGAGCTTCCCGAACGCGATGACCCGGTCGAGCTCCGCGCGCTCAGCCGATCCGGCGGGCAGCTCGGCGCGCGCGCGTGTGAGGATCGACTCCGCGCGCTGGAGGCCGAGCACGTCGAAGCTCTGGCCGAGGAACGTGTACTGGCCTCCCGTGCTGATCAGGTCGAGCAGCTGGAGGGCCTCCTTCGCGACGCGCTTCGTGAGCGCCCCGTTCGCCGTCTGCACCTGCGCCTTGATCGTGTTCTCGACGTACTGGCGCTTGGCCGGGTCCTCGGCGTTGTAGTAGACCTCGACGGTCCCCGGCTCGAGCGTCGACTGGATGTTCGTCGCCAGGTCCTTCGGGATGATCAGGGCGCCGAGCACGTCGCCGTCGCGGACCTTCTGGATGGCCTCCTCCTTGCTCTTCACGCGCACCGGGTCGATTGCGTCGAAGAGACGCCGGCCCTCCTTGGCCAGGTCGATGCGGTCGCCGCCGAGCTCCACCACGGCCGACTGGCCGGCGAGCCCGTTGTAGAAGGCGACCTCGGGCTTCTCGGGCCCGCGCGAGAGCGCGAAGCCGATCAGCACCGCGATCACGATCGGGTAGAGCACGAGCAGCGCCACCAGCAACGGCGAGCGCCGCAGGATCTGGAGGTCCTTGAGCAGCAGCCAGCGCATCAATGCCCGCGCCCGTGGAGGAACTCGACGAACGCCTCCTCGAAGTCCAGGCCGGTCGTCCCGACCTCTTGCTCGAGCTCGCGCGGCGAGCCGTCGAAGAGGCGCTCGCCGTCGGCCAGCACGATCAGCTGGTCTGCGTAGCGGTCGGCCTCCTGGACGTTGTGCGTGGCGTAGATGACGGTCGTGCCCACGCCCGCGAGTCGGAGGATGAACTCCCACAGGCGCGCGCGCTGGCGCGGGTCGAGCGCGGCGCTGGGCTCGTCGAGCAGCAGCACCTCGGGCTCCGCCAGCAGCCCGATCGCGATGTTCACGCGCTGGCGGTTGCCTCCGGACAGCGTGCTCACCTGGTCGCGGGCGCGCTCGCGCAGGTCGCTCAGCTCGAGCATCCGGTCGACCGTGGCGCGCGGGTTCGGGCAGCGCTCGAGCCGCGCGAACAGGAACAGGTTCTCCTCGACGGTGAGCTTGCCGTAGAGGGCCGCCTGCTGCGGCACCCAGCCGACCCCCTTGGGCAACACCGTGAGCTCGCCCTCATCCGGCTGCTGGATGCCCGCGAGGATCGAGAGAAGCGTGGTCTTGCCGGCGCCGTTCGGGCCGATCACTGCCACGAGCTCGCCCGGGCCTGCGGACAGCGACACGTGGCGCAGCGCCGTCCTGTCGCCATAGCGCTTGACGAGCTCGCGGGCCGCGAGCGTTACCGTCGCCGTCTCCACGGCGCGCAGGTTGGCAGAATCGTCCGCCGTGAAGCTCCTCTTCGTCGGCGACGTGGTCGGCGGCATCGGACGCCGGACGCTCGCCTCCCTGCTGCCGGGGATCCGCGACGCGCACGAGCCCGACTTCGTGGTGGTGAACGGCGAGAACTCGGCCGGCGGCGTCGGGATAAGCCAGAAGACCGCACGCGAGCTGCTCGAGATGGGCGCCGACGCCATCACGCTCGGCAACCACGCATATCGCCACCGCGAGGTCTACGACCTGCTCGACCGCGAGGAGCGGATCGTGAGACCGGCGAACTACCTGAAGGGCAGCTTGGGGCGCGGCCATACCGTGGTCGAGCGCGACGGGATGCGGCTCGGCGTCGTGAACCTCTCCGGTCTCGTGTTCCTGCAGGCGGTGCGGTCGCCGTTCGCGGAGGCCGACGCAGTGCTCGCGGAGCTGCGCGACCGCGCCGACGCCGTGCTCGTGGACATACACGCCGAGGCCACGAGCGAGAAGGTCGCGATGGGGTGGCACCTCGACGGGCGCGTGACGGCGTGCGTCGGCACCCACACGCACGTGCCCACGGCGGACGCGCGCGTACTGCCGGGCGGGACGGCGTACGTCACCGACGTCGGGATGACCGGGCCGCGCGGCGGGGTGATCGGCGTGAAGCGGGAGCAGGCGCTCGAGCGCTTCCTCTCGCTGACGAACGTGCGCTTCGAGACCTCCGAGGAGGACCCGTGGCTGAACGCCCTCCTAGTCGAGGCGGACGGCGAGGGCCGGGCGACGGCGGTCGAGCAGCTCCTCATGCCGGCGCGGCTGTAGCTCACGGACGCTGAGCGCGATCGCCGCCGCGAGCGCAAGGTTCCTCAGAGCCACCAGCCCGATCGCGGGCGGCTCGCGGGCGACCACGTCGAAGTAGTGCGCGGGGAACTCGATCTGAGTCAGTAGCGCCGCGAGCAGAACCACGGCGGCAAGCGCGTGCAACCGCCAGGCGAACGCGAGAGCGCCGAGGGGAAGCACCCAGATCACGTACTGCGGAGAGAGGACCTTGCCGAGGAGCGCGAAGCCGATGCAAGCGGCAAGGCTTGCGATGACGAGCTCGCGCCGCCCGCCCAAGGCCCGCTCCGCGCCCCTCCGCCCGGCGGCGCCGGCGCACAGGAGTGCTACGAGTGCGACGAGGGCGGTCATGAAGAGTGACGTGACCGCGTCACCGGCCGGGTGCACGACGCCGTCCGAGCGGTGGCTCGACACGCTCTTGGCCTCGCCGGCTCCCGCCGCGTCGAGCCCGAGCAGCACCAGCGCCGGCGAGCTCTCGATCTGCACGGGACGGTCGAGGTGATAGCGCACGGCGTCGAGCGCGCCGTCAGGTGACGCCGCAAACGCGGCGCCGGCGACCACGGCGATCGCGGCCGCGCACGCCAGCGCGCCCCGCCAGGCCTCGCGGCGCCGCCCGCGCGCGACCAGCCACGCGAGCGCGACCGGCACCGCCACCAGCGGGAACAGCTTCGTCATCGCGCCGAGCCCGAGCACCGCGAGGCCCGCCCGCGGCCGCCCGCGGCAGAGCAGGAGCAGCCCGGCCAGGAGCAGCGCAACCGGGAACAGATCGAAGTGCGTGCGCAGCAGCGCTCCGCACAGGAGCGGCATGAGCGCCGCGGCGAGCATTGCGCGCCGCGCGTCCCCGCCGGTCGCGCGCGCGAGCGCGCCGCAGAGGAACACCACCGCGACCGCGGCGCCCAGCGTCCAGAGCGCGAACGCCCAGCGGAACGCTTCCGCGCCCGTGCCGGCGATGCCCGGGAGCGCGATGGCCGGCACGGCGATCGGCGGGTACTCGAAGGCGACGTCGCGGTACGGAAGCCCTCCGGCCAGCACCGGCTCCGCGAACGTGCGGTAGACGAACAGGTCGTTCACGCGCTCGTCGGACCACGGCGCCACCCACAGGGTCAGCGCCCATCCCGCGACCAGGAGAACCAGCGCCGGAAGCGCGGCGCGCCTCACGCGAAGACCGGCTCCCGCTCCGGCTCGCGCTCCTCGCGCTGCTCACCGTCCGGCGCGCCATGCGCCGCAAACAGCGTGACGAACACGAACGGGACGAACCAGACCACGTACAGGTAGAACCAGTGCGTCATGGTCAGCTCGACCGCTATCAGGATCGCCGTGCCGAGGGCCGCGGTCTGACGGAGGTCGGGGCGCCGCGGCAGGAAGGCGGCGACCACCGCGAGCGCGGCCGCCGCGCCCTTCGCGACGTCCTGGAGCCACCCGAGCGACTCGACCTGACCCCAGATGCTGAACGGCGAGGGCCGGCTCGCCTGGTAGCCGATCGTCCGGTCGTAGAGCTCGCGTAGGCCGCCGTCGGGGATGAACGGCACCACCGCGAGCGTGAGGATCAGCGCGAGGGTGACGAGGAACACCACCGGCGAGCGGCGAGCGAACAGGGGCGCCAGCGCGGCGGTGACGAACTTCGACGCCACACCGAGCCCGACCGCGAGCGCGCTCGAGGCGGCCGAGGCCCGCTCGCGGGCGATCGTCGCGGCGAGGAGCGCCCCGACGCACGCCACAGCCACGAGCGTGTCGTTCGAGTTCGACTCGAGCACGAACGCGGTGTAC
>Ga0137374_10004526_pt1 | contig 16512 bp, 9 predicted proteins | sample SagtaG_20_FD_104811 | JGI IMG/M metagenome (GOLD analysis project Ga0137374, IMG submission 104811) | Vadose zone soil microbial communities from Sagehorn Ranch, Mendocino, California, USA - Sage1_R_100_16 metaG | ecosystem: Environmental > Terrestrial > Soil > Vadose zone | place: USA...
CGCAGAGAATCCATGACCATCTGCAGCACGCGCGGATGCGTGAGGTTGAGCGCGTTCCCGCAACCGGTGAAGTCGGCGTAGTAACGGGGTTGGTCCGGGAGCAGCCAGTAGTACGAGGTGTTGTCAATGCCGCGGAAGCTGAGCGTGGGGCCAAGGTGATTGCCTTCGGCGGTGTGGTTGTAGACGACATCGAGGATGACCTCGATGCCGGCATCGTGCAATCGCGACACGGTTGATCGAAATGCATCGAGCGGCCCGTCTACGGCGTAACGCGCCTCAGGCGCGAAGAAACCGATCGTATTGTAGCCCCAGTAGTTGCTCAGGCCCCGCTCGATCAGATGCCGATCGTCGATAAAGGCGTGGATCGGCAGCAGTTCGACTGCTGTCACGCCAAGACGCCTGAGGTGATCGATGACCGCCGGCGCCGCAAGTCCACGGTAGGTACCGCGCCATGCGGGTGGCACGTCGTCGCGAAGCTGCGTCAGACCTTTTACATGGGCTTCATAGATGATCGTGTCCTGCCAGGGAATCGACAGTCTGCGTTCTTCGCCCCAGGTGAACGCTTCGTCGACCACCATGCTCTTGGGCATGCCGCGCGCGTTGTCGCGCCGGTCGAACGAGAGGTCGGCCCGCGGGCTGCCGGCCCGGTAGCCGAAATGCGCGTCGCTCCAGACGAGCCGCCCTACAAGCTGTTTCGCATAGGGATCGATGAGGAGCTTGTGCGGATTGAAGCGCAGTCCACGTTCGGGGTGATACGGGCCATGCGCCCGATACCCGTAGAGCTGTCCCGGGGCGACATCATTGAGGTAGCCGTGCCAGACATCTTCGGTACGCTCCGGCAAGGAGATACGCTCGATCTCGCGCCGGCCATGACTATCGAACAGACAAAGTTCGACTTTCTCGGCGTTGGCGGAGAATAGGGCGAAATTCGTTCCGCGTCCGTCCCAGGTAGCTCCCAAAGGATGCGGCGCGCCGGCCGAGACCCGCACGCTAGCGCTCCGGAACGAGAAAAATTGCAGCGAGGGGCGGAACAACAAGGCTCACCTCGGGAGTTGTGCCCTCGTCCAACGTCCTGACCGCGCCCGCGTTCCCGATATTGGTGCCGCCGTACAGCGCGGAATCGGTGTTGAGGACCTCGCGCCAGGTGCCTGAAAACGGAACCTTGATGCGGTAGTCGCGGTACACCTGAGGGGTGAAATTCACCACCACCAGGCAGCGCTCCTGCGTGTGGCGTCCCTTTCGCAGCCAAGCAAATACGCTGCGAGCGGCATCGTGCATGACCAGCCATTCGAACCCGGCATCCTCGCAATCGAGTTCGTGCAGAGCGGGTACCGTTCGATAAAGTCGATTGAGGTCGCGGACTAAAGCTTGAATGCCGGCATGCCGCGGCTGCTCGAGAAGATGCCAGTCGAGCGAATGGTCATGGCGCCATTCGCTTTCCTGGCCGAACTCGCTGCCCATGAACAGGAGCTTCTTGCCGGGATGGCCGAACATGAAGCCGTAGTAGGCGCGCAGATTGGCAAAGCGCTGCCACTCATCACCCGGCATGCGGCCGAGAATCGAACGCTTGCCGTGCACGACCTCGTCATGAGAGAGCGGCAAGATGAAATTCTCGAAGAACGCGTAATGCAAACCGAAAAGGATCTGGCCGTGATGATGCTTGCGGTAGATCGGGTCTTTGCTGATGTATTCGAGCGTGTCGTGCATCCATCCCATGTTCCACTTGTAGCCGAATCCGAGCCCGCCCCACTCCACCGGTCTCGAAACCATGGGCCAAGCGGTCGACTCTTCCGCCGCGGTCGTGGCATTGGGAAATCGTGAGAACAGCTCGGTGTTGAAGCGGCGCAGAAGGTTGATGGCGTCGAGGTTTTCGCGCCCACCATATCTATTCGGGATCCAGCCGCCTTCAGGCCGGCTGTAATCGAGATACAGCATGGAAGCAACCGCGTCCACGCGCAGGCCGTCGATGCTGTAGCGATCGAGCCAGAACAGCCCGCTGCCCAGCAGGAAGTTGGCAACCTCGGTGCGTCCGCAATTGTAGACGAGGGTGTTCCAATCGAGATGGCGCCCTTGTTGGGGATTTTCATGTTCGTACAGCGCCGTCCCATCGAAGCGAGCGAGCCCGTGCGGATCGTCCGGGAAGTGTCCGGGCACCCAATCCAGAATGACGGCGAGGCCTTTTCGATGGCAAGCGTCGATCAAAGCCGCGAAATCGGCGGGGCTGCCGAAGCGGCTCGTCGGCGCAAAAAGCCCGGTCGGCTGATAACCCCACGATCCGTCGAAAGGATGCTCGCCGACCGGTAGGAACTCCACGTGGGTAAATCCCATGTCGTGCGCGTAGGCTGGCAATTCCTCCGCCAACTCGCGGTAGCTGAGCCAACGCCCCCCGTGTTGCGGATGGCGCCGCCAGGATCCGAGATGAACTTCATAGATCGATATCGGCGCGCTCAACGCATTCACGCCGGGAGGGGCCGGTTGCGGGCGTTGAATCGCATTCTGATCGATCACGATCGAAGCGGTCTGCGGCCGCAACTCGGCGGCGAATGCCAGCGGATCGGACTTGAGCGGCAACAGGTGGCCGTCCGGCCCGATGATCTCGTATTTGTATTTGGCGCCGGGCTTGGCTTCGGGCACGAAGATCTCCCAAAACCCGTTGCCGCGCACGCGCATGGCATGCCGACGTCCATCCCAAAAATTGAAATCGCCGACCACGCTGACCCGCTTGGCCGAAGGTGCAAAGACCGCAAAGCCCACGCCTTCGACGCCGTCAAGCACCGTGGGATGGGCGCCGAGCTTGTCGTAGAGGTGCACATGCGTGCCTTCGCCGAGCAGGTAGAGATCGAAATCGGATAGGATCGGCGGGAAGCGATAGGGATCCTCGATCTCGACCAGGCGTTCGCCGTAGCGTGCACGCAGGCGGTAGTGTTGCGACCCGTTGCGCAAACGACCCTCGAACAGGCCGGCATCGTGGATGCGTTGGAGATCGCTTTCGTGACCCTGCTCGTCGATGACGGCCACCCCCTCCGCATCGGGAAGGAAAACACGCACTACGGACGAGCCGGCCTCGACGTGCGGGCCGAGGTAGCGGAACGGATCGGAATGGCGACCCTCGATGACCGCGTAGGCTTCTGGCGTGAGCGACGTCATTGCGCAGCCTCCTCCGAACGCGAGAGGATGCGCCAGGTGCCTGCCAGCGGCACCCGCAGCCAATCCGGCCGATGCGCGAGCTCGTATTCAATTTCATAAAACGCCTTCTCCAGCAGGAAGAAATCGAGAAGACGATCGGCGGCCTCGAGCGATTGCGGCCAAAGCCTCGTGTCGGTCAGCGATGATCGATAGGCCGCCATGAAGGCGGCGGCGGAGTGTTCGCGCCAAGCTTCGAGCGCGCGGGCGAGTTTACCGTGTTCATCGGGTGCCGACTTGAGCGCACGCTCGAGCGCAGCCGTTGCGGAATAGTCGATTGACCGGATGAGGCCGGCCACGTCACGCGCGGCCGGGGCCTTGCGCCGGCGAGCCTCGATGCTGCGGCGCGGTTCGCCTTCGAAGTCGATGATGGAGACATCGTCCTTGACGATCAGCATCTGCCCGAGATGGAAGTCGCCGTGATGACGGATCTTCATCGCGTCCACGCTTTCCGGAAGCAATTCGCGCAGCCGCGCGGGAAGCGCTTCTCGATAAGAGAGAAGCGCGTCGACCAACTGCCGGTCGTCCTCCGAGAGTTCCGACCGACGGCGCGCCAAATCATCGAATGCGCGACCGGCACGCTGCAGCAGTGTTTCCGTCCATGACCGCACATCGTTGGCCGAGATCGGTTCCGGGGCGAAGTCGACGATGTCGTCACGACTGGCAAGCGCGAGCTGCAACTCGGCGACGCGCCTGCCGACTTGGTCCATCCGCCGCAGATAGGCGGCCTCCTCATCGCTGTGCCCGGCGGCCTCCGCCGTAAGGAGCCGCTGCTCCTCGACGAAACGGTCGAGGTAGTGGCTTGTCACGGTCCACGCGTCGCCCTGATTTTGCACGAAGCCGTGCACGACCGCGACCGCACTGCGAACTCCATTCTCCTCGAGCTCCACGCTTCCAAGAAGCGGCGGGATATGCGCGAACGGAACTGTTTCCGTCAGAAATCGACCGACCTCGATCTCCGGATTGAGACCCCGCTCGAGGCGACGAAAGAGCTTGATGACGTAGTCTGCTCCAACCAGAACGGTCGTATTAGATTGCTCTGTATCCACGGCGTGGACGTCTTGGATGGCAATGGGCCCGCTGTCCGGAAATCTTCCCGTGGGCGCAAACTCGATTCGGCGCTGCTCGTCCTCGACGGTCCGCGCGGCACGCATATTTTCGAGCAGAAGAGCGACAAAGCTCGCATCGGCGGTGGCATCGAGCAGGGTCCCCTCGCGCGGCCCGCGGCGCACCGCGGCCAATGCATTGGGATTCTCTTGCTCGCGAGCGAAACGGGTCCACTTGATGGTCATCGGCAGCAGATAATTCGCAGTCTCGCGTCTGCCTTTGGCCTCGAGCAACGCGATTCCCGAATCGGAACTGCCGGCACCGATCGGTATGGCCTCGACGATGTGGGTCGTCGGCGAATTGCCCCGTTCCGCATACCAGCGGCGGCTCGCCAGAAACGCCGGAAGAACGTCACGTTCGAGTACCGACTTGGAACGGCCGCGCAGCAGCGATTTCCAGCCGTCAGTGACGACGAGCGTCTCGAATTCAGCCCACGTCCGCGGCATCTCGACCGTCGATGCATCCGGTTCGCGGAGCAGGAACCAAAAAAAGCCATATGGTCCGAGAGTCACAATATAGGGAGCGTCGCCGATGGGCGGAAAGTTCGTGCGCCCGAGCAGTTCAAATGGCACGCGGCCGCGCCAGGGTGCGAGATCGATCTCGGCAGCTTGCGCCGAACGCGACAGATTGGCGATGCAGAGGACGACTTCGCCCTCGTATTGCCTTATGTAGACAAGAACGGCACGGTTTACCGGCCGGATGAAGCTCAACGAGCCGCGGCCGAACACCTTGCTCGACTTGCGCACCGATATCAGGCGTTTGGTCCAGCTCAGTAGAGAGGCCAGACTGCGCGATTGGGCCTCGACGTTCACCGCCTCGTAACCGTAGACCGGGTCCATGATCATCGGCAGGTAGAGCCGTGCCGGGTCACAGCGGGAGAACCCGCCATTGCGATCGGGTGTCCACTGCATCGGCGTGCGCACGCCGTTGCGATCACCGAGATAGATGTTGTCTCCCATCCCGATCTCGTCCCCGTAATAGATGAGCGGCGTGCCCGGGAACGACATCAGAAGCGAGTTCATGAGCTCGATCTTTCGTCGGTCATTGTCCATCAACGACGCCAAACGTCGCCTGATGCCGAGATTGATGCGGGCGCGAGGGTCGGTCGCATAGGTGGACCAGAGATAATCGCGCTCGACGTCGGTCACCATCTCGAGCGTGAGCTCATCGTGGTTGCGCAGGAACAGCGCCCATTGGCAGTTGGCGAGAATGTCCGGCGTCTGCCGGAGAATGTCGGTGATGGGGAAGCGGTCTTCCTGGGCGATCGCCATGTAGATGCGCGGCATCAGCGGAAAATGGTAGGCCATGTGGCACTCGTCGCCGTCACCGAAATAGGCGCTGACGTCTTCCGGCCACTGATTGGCCTCGGCAAGCAGGACTTTGCCGGGCACGTAAGAATCGAGGGCGGCCCTGATCTTCTTGATGATTTCATGGGTTTCCGGGAGATTCTCGTTGTTGGTCCCCTCGCGTTCGCACAGATACGGGATGGCGTCCAACCGGAAGCCGTCGACGCCGAGATCGGCCCACCGCCGCATGATCTGAATCATGGCGGAAAGCACGCGCGGATTGTCGTAATTGAGATCCGGCTGATGCGAAAAGAAACGATGCCAGTAATAGGCTCCTGCAACCGGATCCCACGCCCAATTCGATTTTTCGGTATCATTGAAGATGATGCGCGTTCCCGCGTAGGCTTGGTCGGTATCGCTCCACACATACCAGTTGCGCGCATCCGTTCCCGGCTTGCTGCGGCGCGCGCGCTGAAACCACGGATGCTGATCGGAACTGTGATTGATGACCAACTCGGTAATCACACGTAGCTTTCGCCGCTTGGCCTCCTGCATGAAGCGGCGGAAATCCGCCATCGTGCCGAAATCGGGATTGATGGTGCGGTAGTCGGAAATGTCATAGCCGTCGTCGCGGCCGGGCGAGGGATAGAACGGCAGCAGCCAGAGAGTCGTGATGCCGAGATCTTCGAGGTAGTCGAGCTTTTCGGTCAGTCCCGCGAAATCGCCAATGCCGTCGTTGTTGCTGTCGGCAAACGCCTTGACGTGAAGTTGGTAAATGATCGCGTCCTTGAACCAAAGCTCGTCCGCTTCGAGCTTCGGCTCCGCCCTGATGTCAGCAACCACGTCCACCAGCGACCTCACGTGAAGCACCGGAATAGGAGCGCAGGATCCTGCTGCTGATCGACGCGCAAACGCACCCCTCCCCATTCGACGACGTGCCGCTCGCCCGTGACAAGATTTTCGATCGCCTTGACGCGCTGGCGGGAGGTCGATGGCCCGATCTCGATGTCGCCGAAATGAAACCAGAACTCCCGCGGAGTGGTCCCTGACAGCGCCACGGCAACCGCCACCGCATTGTCGCGCGTCACCGATTCCTTGACGAAGCCGATCACCTCGTCGTCGTCGACCTGAGCAAAGCGCAAATTGCTGGTTTGCAGCAGGGCGGTGTTGTTCCTGCGGATCCGGTTGAGGCGGCCGATATAGGCCTTGATGTTGCCGGAACGATTCCAGTCGCGCACTTTCAACTCGTATTTCTCGGAATTGAGGTATTCCTCCCTTCCAGGTATCGGCTCGTGCTCCAATAGCTCGAAACCGTTGTAGATGCCGTAATTGCCCGACAGCGTGGCCGCAAGCGTCACCCGCGCCTTAAAAATCCAAGGCTCACCGGACTGCAGATGCAACGGCAGAATGTCCGGCGTATTCGTGAAGAAGTTGGGACGGAAATATTCGCGTTCGGGGTAGCGCGTGATCTCGCTTGCGTAGGCCTGCAGCTCATCCTTGCTCGTGCGCCACGTGAAATAGGTATAGGACTGGTTGAAGCCGAGCTTGGCGAGCGCCTTCATGACTTTGGGTCGGGTAAACGCCTCGGACAGAAAGACAACATCGGGGTCGACGGACTGGACTTCTCGGATCATCCATTCCCAGAACGGAAATGGCTTGGTGTGCGGGTTGTCGACGCGAAAGATATGGACCCCTTGCGCCACCCAGAACAGCACGACGTCGCGCAGTGCCTTCCAAAGCCGCTCGTTGTCGGGTCCGTAGAGGTCGGGATTGACGATGTCTTCATATTTTTTGGGCGGGTTTTCCGCATATTGGATAGAGCCGTCGGGCCTGCGTCTGAACCATTGCGGATGCTGCGCAAGCCAGGGGTGGTCGGGCGAGCACTGAACGGCAAAATCGAGCGCCACCTCCAATCCCAGATCCGCGCAGGCTCGCACCAAGCGCCGAAAGTCCTCGAGCGTCCCAAGCTCGGGATGCACGGCGTCATAACCGCCCTCGACAGAGCCAATGGCGTAGGGACTACCGGGGTCGCCGGGTTCGCAACGCAGCGAATTATTGCGGCCCTTGCGGTTGGTGCGACCGATCGGATGGATGGGAGTGAAATAAAGCACATCGAAGCCTAGCGCGGCGATTTCGGGCAATCGATTGATGCAATCGTCAAAGGTGCCGTGCTTGCCGGGAATGGAGGATTGGCTCCGCGGCATCATCTCGTACCAGGCACCTGCCCGCGCAATGGGCCGGTCGACGAGCAATGGAAAATTGGCGCTGCGACCGAGGTCGGACTGCTGGCCGTTCCGCGCTGCCGCCGCAAGCGTTTCGGATAGTAGCGGCGCTGCATTTTCGACGAGGTCTCTTCTGCTACAGGCATCCCGGATCAGCTGCGCTTGCTCGGGATTTTTGAGCTTCATATCCGCCAGCAGATTGCGGCCTTCCTCGATCTCGAGGCCGATATCCATGCCGGCTTCACGTTTGGTCAGGAAATCGCGCCGCCAACTGGCGAACACATCGGTCCAGGCCTCGATCACGTAAACATAGCGGCCGGTCCTGTGCGGGGTGAAGCTCGCCTTCCAGCGGTCGTTCTCCTGCAGGGCCATGGGGACGCGGAACCATTTCTCGGCTCCGTCCCGCCGCCACGACAGGTCGGCCGCGAGCACGGCATGTCCATCGCGAAAGATATCGGCCCAGACCTCGACCTCCTCGCCCACGGTCCGCTTAACGGGAAAACGGCCTTCATCGACGACGGGGTACACGTCTTCGATGTAGATGCGATGTCTGGAGAGGTCGCCGACGGACCGGATGCTGGCATTCGCTGTCACGGCTCGATCGTGTTTTTCCTGCCCGGACGCTGGAAGCCGCATTGATGGAACCGATAGCCGCCCCGTTTGGTTCCGGGGCGGGGTTCAGGTCGTGTTGCGCCGAAAAACATGAAATCGTGTGACGCAAACGCGCGAGTGTCAACGGAACAAACCCGGATCGTCTCGGCCCTTGCTCGCTTGGTGAGGGACGCCATGCGTTTCGCGTTCGCAGCCGGGCTCGGCTCTGCGGGTATAGCTGCCATGGACATTTTCGAACGTGCAAAGCGTCAGGGTGTGGATACCGAATATCGGGACGGGTTCGGACATCTGCGGACCGTCGACCCGGAGGTTCTTGCTCGAATCCTCGACGCGCTCGCTGCCGCCGGCGATGGGGCCGAGCGCATGCTGCCGCGGGCCATCCTCGTGCGTGAGAATACTGAGCAGCTCCTGCGCTTGGCCGCTGCCGAGGGGCAGCCGCTGCGCTGGGAAATTCTCTCCGCGCAAAAAATTGCCGAGGGCGAAGGCACATCGCCGCTGTTGACGCTGCCCGTCCTGCAAAATGGCGTGTTCCAGCTGCGCGTCACAGTGGCGCGCCCCGGCAATGATCGGACCGAGACCGCCTGCTTGGTCGTTTGTCGGGATCGCGCGTATCAGGGCGGGCAAGTCGCGCCTGGGCGGGTGTGGGCGCTGGCTGTGCAGCTTTACGGCGTGAGGTCGCTGCGCAATTGGGGATGCGGCGATTTTACCGATCTCGCCGCGCTCGTCGACTTGGCTGCCGACGTAGGCGCTGCGGGCGTCGGGCTCAACCCGCTGCACGCGCTGTTCGACGATCGGGCCTCGGAAGCCAGTCCCTATGCGCCGAACAGCCGACTGTTTCTCAACCCCCTCTACATCGATGTGGACGCGGTTCCCGAATTTCCCGGCCTGCAAGCCGCCGGCTTGGAAGAGGAGGTCGAGCGCATGCGCCGGCAGGACATCGTCGACTACGACGGCGTGGCAAACGCGAAGATGCGCGCGCTCAATCTCGCCTACGAAGCGTTCCTCCGGGAAGGCAGTACAGAACGGCGTCAGGCCTTCGATCGCTTTCGCGAAGCGGGCGGATCAACGCTCGTTCGCTTCGGATGTTTCGAGTGGCTGCGCCGGAAATTCGGACATCCCTGGTGGGAATGGCCGCACACATGGCGAAGAGCAGAAGACGAAAAGCTCGCTGCGCTCCGACAGACCGAGTCGAGATCGATCGGGCTGTTCGAATTCGTGCAGTGGCTCGCCCATGATCAGCTCGACCGCTGTCGCGCGAAAGCCCGCGAGCGCGGCCTGCCGCTCGGGCTTTATCTCGATATCGCGGTCGGGGTCCGCCGCGACGGATTCGACGCCTGGTGCGATCAGGATGCGGTCTTGTCTGGAATGGCAGTTGGTGCGCCGCCGGACGCCCTCAACACTGCGGGGCAGAACTGGGGCTTAGCCGGCTTCAATCCGGCCGGGCTGGAAGAGCGGCAGTTCGAACCGTTTCGCTGCATGCTGAAGGCCTCCATGCGCTACGCCGGGGCGATCCGACTCGATCACGTCTTGGGGTTGAAACGGCTCTACCTCATTCCGCATGGGGTGCGGGCGAGCCAGGGGACGTATGTCCATTTCCCCTTCGAGGCGATGTTGGCCGTCGCCGCGCTCTCCAGCCAGGAATATAGATGCATCGTCGTGGGCGAAGATCTTGGCACTGTTCCCGAAAATTTCCGCGAGACGCTGGCGGACTGGGGCATCTGGACCTACCAGGTGATGCTGTTCGAGCGTTCCGGCAGCGGCGCTTTTTTCCCGCCGCAAAACTACCGCGAGAACGCGCTGGTGTCTTTCGGAACCCATGATGTTGCAACCTTCGCGGGATGGCGGGACCAACATGATTTGGCGGTCAAGCAGGCGCTCGGCATGGACCCCGGCGAGACGGGCGAGCAGCGTCACGGGGCCCTTGATGCCCTGCGCCACGCCTTGCAGCAGCACGGCCTCAAGACTGCCGACTTTGCGGCGGTGGCGCGCTACCTCGCGGACACACCATCGCGGCTCTTGGTCATATCCATGGAGGACGTGCTCGGCGTAAGGGATCAGGTCAATCTCCCCGGGACCACGAATGAGCACCCGAATTGGCGCCGGCGCTTGCCCGTGGCTTTGGAAGATTTGAAGAATCAGGCCGCTCTGACCTCAACGGCGGATATCATGCGGTCGGCGGGTCGAGCTTTGCCGGTTTAGAAGCAACCCCCTCGGGCGCCTGGGCGAGGCGCGCCGGCCGTCCCTGACGAGGCCGCATATAAGGACACCGCGTACATAATGTCGCCGCGGTTGTGCGTATAACGAGGGCGGTTCATGCGTTGTCGGGAGGCAATGATGGGCGGCAAATACTCCGCGGACTGGTGGGACAAAATCGCCGGTATCAACGGGGACATGGCGGCAGGGCACGACCCTTGCCGTATCGTTGACGATCTCATACAGGCAACGGCCAGCGGTAAGGCGGCTGCGGGGGAAAAATCCGAAAATTGCCGGCCGGGATTTGCCAGCCTTGAAAGCAGTCGGGCGTTCTACGTGGAGTGAACAAACCGCAACGCACGAGCGCGCATCTCGCGCGTCGCGGATTGTGAGGGGGATTAAGTCGAATAGCGGACGCACAGAGTAGCCGCTGGCATTCCCGAATTTTCGCCGCCCGCGAGCGGCGCGATTTCGACATTTTGCCACGATTGCCGGCTGCAATGGGCGAAGCATGCGAGCAACGGGGGATTGCCTCATGGGAAGCGTCGATTTGTGGCGGAGAAAGGCAGAAGACTGCTTGCAGAAGGCACATGCAATCAGCGATCGGCAGCGTGCCCGGCTTTTCCTCGTCCAAGCCCACAACTACCTCAAACACGCCGAGGAGACGGAGGCCCAGCAATTGAGCGCCCGGCGCCCCGCGAAAACGCGATTGGCCGTTTGACGTCCGCCGCAGCGCCGGCGCAAGTCGCCGCACTCCGGAATTGCTCCGCACGGATCTCACCCCAACGGGTTTAGTTCGTCATTGCGGCCGAGCTGCGTTAGCGGCGAGAGCCGAAACGGCGACTCAGCGTCATGGGGTTGGTATCGGGCCGCACTGCTGCGACGTTGCTAGCGGCAAAAGTCGTGGCAATCAGTCCTGCGGCGCTCCGACCGTATCCGCCATCGTCGCGCCGCGCGCGCCCATCGGCTTCGGGGCACCGGTTGTCGTGTCGCGGACCGTTTGATGCTCGGTCTCAGCGTTGAGCTCACCGCCGATCAACACGATGATGATCGACAGCCAAATCCAGAACATGAACGCGATGATCGCGCCGAGCGAGCCGTACGTCTTGTTGTAGTTGCCGAAGTTTTCCGCGTACCAAGAAAATAGAATCGAAACGCCGAGCCAGGCGACTGCGGCGAAGACGCTGCCCCACGTGATCCATCGCCACCGAGGCTTTTCGCGGCTCGGGCCGTAGCGGTAAAGAAAGGCAAGGGCCAGCGTCACGACGATGAACAACGCGGGCCAGCGTGCGATCTTGACCACCAGCTCGGTTGCGCCGCCAAGCCCCAAGAAATTCAACACGATCGGGACCACGACCATCGCGCCGATCGCGACCAGCACGAAGACAATGGTCAAGACCGTAAACGCGAGCGACATGAGGTTGAGTTTAACGAAGCCACGCTTTTCCGATTCGTTGTAAACCAAATTGAGAGCATCGAAGAGCGATTTCATTCCCGCATTCGCGCTCCACAAGGATACCAACAGACTGACAATGAAGGTCAGACCCAGCGTGGTGCTTCCCTGCGACGCGACGCGCGTGATCTGATCCCGCATTACCTCGATCGCTCCGCCGGGCACCAATCCGGCGATGCTTTCGAGGTGAGAGGCGATGGTCGCCGGGTCGGCGAACAACCCGTAGAGCGCAACGAGCGCGGCGATCGCGGGAAACACCGCCAAGATCGAGTAAAACGTCACGCCTGCCGCGACGACGATGACGCGATCCCTGCCGATGTTCTTCCAGATGCGGAGAAGGATGTCCTTCCAGCCGCGCTCCGGTATTTCGGATGGAGTTCTCGCCGACCTGCCGCGGCCGCGCTGAGCGTTGATTGCGCTGACGGCGCGCTCGTCGCCGCCAGGCACCGATCCATGGGGACAGGAAACGCGCGTTTGACTCTTGTCCTGCATCGCACAACGTTCGCTCTTGCGCCGACGTGCCGCTCAGCCGGCGGGATCCGCTCGTGAAGCGAAAGCTCGCAGTAGACAACCGGTGGCGAATCCGTGCGCCAAGTCTTCCGAACGGGCATTCCGCGGTTGCGCGGCGCGCTCGCTTTTCCAATCTGTCTCGGCGCAATGAGTTCCAAAGATTTTGTGAGGCGCTGCAGGCTCCTGGGCGTCCTTTGAACGCTTCAGGAGACGACGCACGATCGAACACGCAACAAGCAATTAACGGGCAAACAACATAGAGGCGCTTGAGTCGGGTCCCCGACTCTTCCTCCCGGCATCCGATGAGCGTCGCCAAGCATCTGGAGACGGCGCAGTCATTGACCGGCACCGCGACGACCGGAAAACGCTGAAGCGGTGCGCTTGTTTACAAGCGAGGGCTCAGCTCGACCATGCTGGTGTAGCGCAGAAGGATGTTCTTGTTTCTTGGTCTGGTCGCGGTCCTCGCCTGTCGTAATCCTCCCTTGACGGCCCGTGCCCGATCGGGCCAAGAACTCCGGTGGGGGCTTCAACTGGCCACATCGGCTATCAATGGTTCAAAGTTCCAGGCGCCGCGGTGCGCAATATCCTGCGCCTACTTCCTCTGCTGAGGAACTGCAAGGGCAGCTCGACGAGGCTCTCCGTGAATTGCACGAAGCCCGCGAACAGCAGACCGCCACCGCAGAAATCCTACACATCATTTCCAGCTCGCCGACGGACGCGCAGCCCGTGTTCGAAACGATCGTCAAGAGCGCGGCCCGGCTCTGCCGGAGCGTTCTCAGCGCGGTCTACCGCAGCGACGGCAAGCTTGTCCATCTGGTGGCGCACGATCAGTTCTCTCCGGAATCGATAGCCGCGGCGCGAGCCGCCTATCCTGTCCCGGTCACGAGCGGCAACCTCATCGCAGTCGCAGTCCGCGAGCGGCGCGTCGTGCACCATCCGGACGTGCTCGTTTCCGGCGGCTACAGCGAGCTGCAGCGGACGTCCGGCTACCGCAGCATCCTTGTGGTGCCGATGCTGCGCGACGATGTCGCCATCGGTGCCATCGCGGCCATGCAGCTCGAGCCGCGACCATTTCCCGAGTCACAGGTCGCCCTGCTGAAGACTTTCGCGAGCCAAGCCGTCATCGCGATTGAGAACGTGCAGCTGTTCAACGAGATCCAAGATAAGAATCGGCAGTTGGAGATCGCAAGCCAGCACAAGTCGCAGTTTCTCTCCAGCATGAGCCACGAGCTGCGCACGCCGCTCAACGCCGTCATCGGGTTGACCGATATGATGGTCACGAATGCCGCGCATTTCGGCACCGAGAAGGCCCAAGAGCCGCTCAAGCGCGTGAAAGCCGCCGGTACGCACCTTCTCGGCCTGATCAATCAGGTGCTCGATTTATCGAAGATCGAAGCCGGCAAGCTCGAACTTAGTGTCGAGACCGTGAACGTGGGCCTATTGATCGACGAGGTGATCGGCACCGCGCATCAGCTCGCCGAGCAAAACAACAATCGCCTCGTCGTCGAAGCGCAGGACAACCTCGGCTCGCTGACGACGGACCCGATGCGCCTGCGGCAGATCTTGCTCAATCTGTTGAGCAATGCCTGCAAGTTTACCAAACAGGGCGAGGTTGCATTGCGGGTGCGAAAGGTCTTCGAGGGACGCAGCTGGTTCGAGTTCGTCGTGGCAGATACTGGCATCGGTATGTCGCCGGAGCAGCAGGCCGGGCTGTTCGAGGAATACAATCAGGCCGATGCTTCGATCGCCAAGCGTTATGGCGGCACCGGCCTCGGGCTTGCCATCACGCGCAAGCTCGCGCGCCTGATGGGCGGAGACGTGACCGTGGCGAGCGAGCTGAACAAGGGTTCAGTGTTCACAGTCCGGCTTCCCGCCCGAGCGGCGCATTGATCAAGACCGGGACTCGCTGCCTTCTTCGAGAATTTCCGAGAAACGATGGAAAGGCGTGCGCCGCCTGTTGGACAGAATTGCGTCTCAAGCGTGTTGCTCGCGCCTGTCCTGTTCGCGAACAAGCCAATACACGGCGCCGAGCGCCAGGATCGCCGCCGCGAGCGCGAACACCTGCTGGGCCTCCGCCTCGGAAAGATCGATGATCATCAGCTTGCGCACGACAGCGAGCAGCGCGATCAGGAGCACGGTGCGAACCTGGATGATGCCATGACGGCGGTCTGCAACGACAAGCAGCGAGCGCTTGAATTCGAGCGCGATGATGACCGTGAAGATCATCCCGAAAAACGCCTGGAACACCTCGTAATCTGTCGGATCAAACCCACTGGAAACGATGCTGAGAAGGACTTTCAGCACCAGGTTCCAGAGCGCGAAGACGACCACGACCGCAATGAGCGCGGTGAGCACCAGGATGACGGCGTGCTCGAATTTTTGGTAGGCGCTCAAAACTTTCCATCGCTGGCGCTCGGCCGCGAGCCGCTCTTTCAGGGTCATCGAGATCTCCCGCGCTAGCGATACTGGCGGACCGAGAGGAACGCGGATCCAAATTCTCGGCGCTGCCCACAGTAATCTAAAGGATTGGAGCGAACCAGCGCGGATGCACGCTGCGCCGGTCCGGGTTCAGCGACAAAGCGGACATTGATCGCCGCCGTTACCTCAGCCGCGCACATTCACCCTTGCGAAGAATAACCTCCATCAACGGGGATCGCGGCCCCCGTGACGAAGTCAGATGCAGAACTTGCGAGAAACACAGCAATGCCCGCAAGATCCTGCGGCTCGCCCCAGCGCCCGGCAGGCGTGCGCGCGAGAACGCGTTCATTGAGGCCGGGAATCTCCTTGCGCGCCGTTTCGGTTAAGGGCGTATCGATCCAGCCGGGCAAAATCGCGTTGACTTGGACGTTGTCTTTGGCCCAGGCGCATGCAAGCGCCTTCGTCATCTGAACGATGCCAGCCTTGCTTGCTGCATAGGGGACCGCAAACGATGCGCCGAAGATCGAGAGCATCGAGCCGATGTTGACGATCTTGCCGCTTCCTCCATCCTTCATGTGCGGGTACGCCGCGTGGGCGCAGAGAAACGCTCCGGTCAGGTTCGTGTCGATAACCCTATTCCATTCCGCAAGCGTATAGGTTTCAGGCTGTTTGCGAATGGCGATCCCGGCATTGTTGACGAGGATATCGACACGGCCAAACCGTTCCACGGTGTTTTCGACCATTGCGCGGCATGACTCTTGCTGACAGACGTCGACCTCAAGGGCCGCCGTCTTGACGTTGAACCCCTCTATCGCCCTCGCGGCTTCAAGGTTTTTCTCGGCGCGCCGACCGGCAATGACGACCGCTGCGCCGGCCGCGGCCAATCCCTTGGCGATGCCAAATCCAATTCCGGCGTTGCCGCCGGTGATGATGGCAACCCGTCCGTTCAGGTCGAAGAGGTTCATCGCGCCGTGCCCCAGCAATTCGAAGTGGTCTGCACCGCAATCCGCCGACGTCGGCGTCAATGCCGCCATTCCGGGGCCGGCACGCGCGCCCACGGACGCTCGAGCTGAAGGTCGTCAGCGATCGCGTTCGCCGCGATATAGCCGGGCGCACCGTTGATGCCGCCGCCGTTGCCGGTCGACGAGCCGCAAAGATAGAGTCCCTCGATCGGCGTGCGCGTGCCCGATAGCAACGGATGGGGGCGATTGATGCCGAGTTGAGACGGGATATAGGCGCCCATGCGCACTGCGCCGCGCACCATGTTGGCGTTTAGGCGCTCGATATCGAGCGGCGTAAACAGAAATTTGGCGCGCACGTTGCCGTCGTCGAGATTGGATGCGTATTCCCGCCACACATCAAGCACGCGTTCCATGCGGTCGTCTCTTTGGCGGTCCCAGTTATTCTGGTCGCCATCAACCGCATACGGAGCAAACGGCCACCAAAAGGCGGAATGCCCGTTGGTCGGAGCATAAGTCGAATCGACGGCGCTGTTGCAGGCGCCGTTCCCCATCAGCACATCCGGGAA
>Ga0137374_10004541_pt1 | contig 16477 bp, 10 predicted proteins | sample SagtaG_20_FD_104811 | JGI IMG/M metagenome (GOLD analysis project Ga0137374, IMG submission 104811) | Vadose zone soil microbial communities from Sagehorn Ranch, Mendocino, California, USA - Sage1_R_100_16 metaG | ecosystem: Environmental > Terrestrial > Soil > Vadose zone | place: USA...
CCGCTCCGCCGGCTTTGACCCGCGCGGCCGCAAGTCGCTGGTAATCGCTCCATGCATCCTGCCGGCGCGCGTCGGATTGCCCGTCGGCGAACGCCGCGGCGATGTCTTTGGTCACATAGCGCAGGTCGCCAATGATGTTGAGGACTTCGTGATTGCCGAGGAGAGCGACGAACTCACCACCGCCGGACTTGATGCGTGGCTCGAGCGCCATCAGCAGATCGAGGACTTTACGGACCTGCGATCCGCGGTCGGTGTAGTCGCCGGTCTGTACGAATACGGTCTTGCCGCCGGTCCACTGCTGCTGCTGGTCGATGAGTCCTGCGCGTATCAGAATTGCGACAAACGGATCGTACGCGCCGTGGATATCGCCAATGGAGATGATGCGGCGCTCGCCTTGATTGTCGTTCTCAGGCGATCGCGCTCGACCATCCTGCGGCGCAGCCGCGGACTGCGCCGCGAGAAAGACGAAGCAGACGAATAGCGTCCGACGTCGGAGGTTAGAAGAAGATGCTGGCTTCGCCTTTTTCGGCAACACGCTTGGTAATCTCTTCCCGCATCTTATCGCGTCGCGCCAGCATGGCTGTGATTTCGCCCTTGCTCAGCCACTGCCCGAGCGCGGTCTGCAATTGTTCGGCGTTCAGCGCTTCGATTTTTGCCCAGAACGCCTTATCGACCCGATTGGGCGGCGTCGTGCCTCTCAGATCTTTTCGGTCCACGAATGCGCGTGAGTGATCGATCAGAAACAGGTGCCAGTCGTCGTCGTACAGCAAGTTCCCTGCGTTGCGATCGACATTGGCGATGAACTGATCGAACAGCCGCATCCTGCTCACCTGATGACTCCAGCCGGGATCCGGACCGACGGGCGGCTTCTTGACGTCCCAGCCATGGATGTTTTCAATCCAATACACCATCGCGCCGAGATCCTTATCGAGTCGGCGCTCGACGACCGGCGGCACCATGTGCATGTCGAGGAGTCGATCGAGCTCGTATGCCGCGATTTCCGCTTTGTAGCTCTCGCGAAATCCGCCGCGATAGGAGGGCGCCAGCTGCTTCCAGGCGGCGCGAGCGACAGGACCACCCGGTTCAAACACCGCCCGCTGCGGCTTTGTGACGCCAATCGGCACGACTTCCAGCTTGGCGACCTTTCCGGAGCGCAGGAACTCTTCGATTTCTTTTTCATGGCCGACCCAGGTGAGCGAACACGATGGAGTGACTGCTGCCGCCTGCGACGCGCTTACGGCCGCGCGAGTCGCCGGCAGATTCAGGAACAACGTAAGCGAAATGAGAGCAATCCCCTTCGGGCGCATTGCACGTAACACTGACTGCCTCCTGGTTGGCGGTGGCCGCTGGTTCTGGAGTCTGGCTCAACCGCGCTCGCGCGCATGGTAACGCGAGTTGCACTCGATCCGAGCCACCTTTCAGCGGGCCGGGCTCATTCCGGACGCGGCTCTGGGCCTATGCGGAGCGCCTACCGCGTCGACGAAGCGGGAGCCGCCTTGTAGATCTTGCCGCCCTTCATGACAAACAAGACGCGTCGAACGGCGGTGATGTCCTCGAGCGGATTGCCTTCAACCGCGACGATGTCGGCCTGCAGCCCGGGTGCGAGCGCGCCAATCTGCTGAGCGAGCCCGAGCGACTCCGCCGCGAGTGAGGTTGCGCCGATGATGGCGTCCATCGGCGGCTGACCGCCTTCGCGCACCCGCGTGATGATCTCGCGCGCGTTCTGGCCATGCGCGCCGGCGACCGCATCGGTCCCCATCGGCATCTTCACCTTGGCCGCCAACGCCCGTTTGAACATCGGGTAGTTGGTCGGCACGGCCTTCTCCATGAACGCGAAGCCTTCCTCCGTGTAGTTGCCGATGCCGAGGAACTTCGCCTTGTTCTCGATGTAGTTCTGCAGCACGAGGCCGATATTGGGATCGAAATAGATGCCGTGTTCGGCCATGTACTTCAGGCCTTCATCGCTGACATACGCGCCGTGCTCGATCTCCGAACAGCCCGCTTGTGCCGCAGCGAGCACCGCATCGGCGGCATGCGCGTGGACAAGTGTCCTGAGTCCCTGCGCCTTGGCTTCTCCACACGCGGCTGCGAGTTGCTCGTCCGTCATGGTCTTCGTGCCGCCTTCGCGAATGCTTTTTGACGCGAAGATCTTGATCAGATCGGCGCCCGCTTGCTTCTGCTTTCGGACGTACTCACGAATCTGGTCGGGCGTTCCTGTTCGTTCATTCATCGATCCGAGAGACGTCAGAATGCGCGGCCCGGGTAGAGCACCGCGCGCGATCGCGTCGCGCAGCTCCTTGTCGCTCGCCGCCCCGACGCTCTGGACGGTGGTGAAGCCGTTGATCAGCGTGGTCCACGCGTTGCCTGCGGCGGCAATGGCTGCTTCCGCCGGCGTCTCGCCGCGATTGTCGGCGCGGCCGTCCTTGTTGAAGTGATAACCGATGTGCACGTGAACGTCGATCATCCCGGGCATGAGCGTCACGTTGCCCAGGTCGTAAGTGGCGGCACCGGCTCGCTGATCGACGGCGGCGATCTTGTCGCCCTTCACCTCGACGACGGCATTCGTCAGTTGTTTACCGCGTCCGTCCAGGACCCGCGCGGCGCGAATCGTGATCGTCTGCGGTTGCGCGAACGCCGTGGCGTGCATGCCAGCCGTCAGCAAACCGACAACAGCAATCCGGAGGATGTGGCGAGTGAATAGATTGGTATTCATCGTTGTTCGCACCTGAAGGACCTTAACATGGCCGCCGCTTCTTCCGCGCACGCGGAAAGAACAAAGGAGATTCACGGGATTTATGGGATTAAGGGGATCTGTTCGCGTGTCGCGCTGGCGTCGCGGCGCCGGCGAAGCCGGCGCTATGTGCGATGACGAACGCCGACAGAAACAAATGACTCACGTACACCTCCGGTCATTGTTTCTGCCGGTGTTCGCCATCGCACGGGCGGCCTGCGGCCGCCCCGACGCCAGCGGCGACCGGCGACTCACTTCTTGGTCCCCCAAATCCCGCAAATCCTGTAAATCGCCTTTGCATTTTCTTAAAACGTGATCCGTCCACCAATACGCGCCAAGCGGCCCATCACAATCGCCGACGGGCGGCCGAGCGACGAGCCAATGGTCTGCACCGCGTTGGTCACCGCGTTGTTGTTGAACACGTTGAACAGGTCCAGCATCGGCTCGAACTTCACGGTGCCGTAGCGGAAGACCCGAGCGACGCGCAGGTCCACGAGATTGACCCACGGATAGCGGAACTCGCCGCGCGCGGCCGCCTGCACGTTCTGCGTGACCTGCGTGAGGCCAGGCACCTGCGTGGTGGTCACGACGTGGGTGCGCATCTGCGGAAGACCGCTCGACTCGCGAATCGATCCTGACAGTTGAAAATCCGCGGGCAGCGAGTAGCTGAAGCCGCCGCGAATCTGATACGGCGCGTCGAATCCCACGGCCCCCTGGTTGTTGATGCGCACGTTCGGATTGTTGAGATCGCCGCCGTCCTGATCGCCTTCGTTTCTGCCAATCGTGAGGCCGGCAAAAAACGTCGCTCTCGTCATGCGTGTGTTGATCTGAAACTCGACGCCGTTGTAGGTCTGCCGCAGATCCGGGATCGTCTTCAGCACGTTCCGCACTCTTCCGCGCGTGGCAGGATCCTGGTTGTAGACCGTCATCGGCTGATTGGTCAGCGGGTTCGTGATGGTGACCGGCGTGTAGGCGCTCGGTGGAACGTCGTCGTTCACGGTTGTGTACAGATCCCAGAAGCGCCGGCCGAAGTAAGCGGCCGCGACCGACGTGCGGCCGCCAATCTGCCGCTGCAGCATGATGTTGTACTCCCACTGGTACGGGCGCTTGAGATTCGCGTCCACGTACCCAAGACTTGGCTGCAGCGATCCCGTGCACTGCGCCATGACGATCTCGTCGTTCTGGGCGCGCAAGTCGTTATTCGCATCCCTCCACGGGCACGTGAGAAAGGAGATATTGCGCTGATTCAGCGGCTGAACGATGGTCACGCCCGCCAGTCGATCGTAGCGGCTGATGCCGCCTTTGAGCGCCGTGCGACCGTCCCCAAACACGTCCCACGAAATGCCAAACCGCGGCGACACCGTGTTCCAGTTGACGATGTCCTTTTGCTCGGCAAAGGTGCGCGCAGGCACCCAGGTTCCGGCGCCGACACTTTGCTCGGGGATCGACATCACGAACCGCTCGAAGCGAACGCCTGGGTTGATCGTGACGCTGCCAAACGTCCACGAGTCCTGCACGTACAGGCCGACGTTCGTTCCCGACTCCTTGTGGCCGCTCGGCGTGTTCACCAGCCGAACCGATTGCGGCACGCCGTTCGAGACGTACTGCACGATGTCGCCGCGCGTCTCGAACAACTCCTCTGAGTAGCCGGTGCGCGCCTGGAAGCCGGCCTTCAAATTGTGTGCGCCCGTTACATACGACACCGAGCCGGCATATGTGTACATGCGCGCCGTGTTGATATCCTGCCGCGGCGAGACGCCCGTGAAGACGGACTTGATTTGATCGAAAGTTGCAATCGCGCCTGGGTCGGCGGAGGGCTGGAACAACAGATTGTAATTCACCGGCATGGTGAACACGGCGGCTTCGGTCAGCAGGCGGTTCGAGATTGGCGAGCTCCACTTCACCTCGCCGATGTAATTGATGCGCGTGCGCTGCCAGACCGACGAGACCGGCTCGTTGATGCTCGCCGTGATCCAGTTGTTCGGGCGCTGCGTGCGCTCCTTCGCGCTCCGATCGTAATGGACTGCGATTTTGTTGCGCCGCGTTGCCTGTAGCGTGAGGCGCAGCGTGCCGTCCTGAATGTTCTGATTGTCGGCGGCTTGATTTCCCTTCGAATCGAACGTGTTGCCGAGATAGTTGTTCGAGGACCACTTGCGATAGGTGCTGAAGAACCACAGGCGATCTCGTTTGATCGGGCCGCCGTAGGTGACGTTGACATCGTAGATGCTCTTGACCTTGTTGCGCGCGATGAAGCCGCGTTGCATCAAATCCGCGTCCAGATTGTCGCTCTGGAAATGCGTATTGCCACCGGTGACGAACGTCGTTCCCCGATACACGTTCCCGCCGTCGCGGGGAATCATGTTGATCTGCACGCCACCCACTGGCGCTTCCGCGGGTAGTGAGCTGGTCTGATAACCGATCTCTTCCATCAACCCGTCGTTGAAATAGAACCCGGTCTGGTTGCCGCCAAATCCCATGTGCTGGATCTGCACGTTGTCCACCATGAACACATCGTCATTGTTGGACGATCCGTGCACCTGCAGCGTGGGCTGCTGCATGATCTGCGTGCCGCCGACATCGGGTGTGCTGGTGGTGACGCCGGGAATGAGCTGACCGACGGCGAACGGATCCTTGCCCGTCGGTATGAGATCGAGCTTTTCGCGAGTCATCACCGACTGCGAGACCGAGTTGCGCACGTCGACAAGGGGCGATTCGCCAGTAACCGTAATCGACTCTTCGAGTTGTCCGACCTGGAGCTCCACGTTCACCGTGGCGGTGAACGCCGTGGAGAGGATGATGCCTTCACGCCGCACGCTCTTGAATCCCGGCAGCGTGAACGTCACGCTGTACTCGCCCGGACGCAGATCCGTGATCTGGTATTGACCGTCACGATCCGTCGTGGTCGATTTCGAGCCTTCGATGAGCACGGGACTCGCGGCTTCGACCACCACGCCCGGCAGGACGGCACCAGATGGATCGCGGACGACGCCCGAGATGCCGCTCGCGATTTGCGCGAGTGCGGTGGCAGGCAGCAACAGCATGATCGCGAAAGCAATCGAGCGGGACAGGGCCATACGTCCTCCTTCCAAATGTTCAACCGAACTACTGCGCTGACACGCGGTGGTTCAATTCATCGAACCAGTTGACGACGACCTCGATCTCCGAGCCGGCTGGCGCATTGGTTCCCCCCGGAATGATCACGCCGACAAACATGCCGCCTGGAGTGACGTCGTACGAGCGGCGTGCTTGCGGTGGATCCAACTGGAATGGTCGCGGCAACGACGCCGGGTTTCCAAATCCGAACTCGGGCTGGGTCGAGACGGGGACGCTTTCGAAGCCACCCGCTCGTGGGTTGTAAAAGAGCTCCTTCCCGTCGGGAGACCAGACGGGTTCATGCGGCTGATCCGCGCCACGTGGAAACAGTTGAAACACACTGCCGGTCGGCGGCACCGGCTGCACGTAAACCGTCGTGCGTCGGGTGTGATCCGTTTGATACGCCAGCCAAAGGCCGTCCGGCGACAGTGCCGCATTAATCGGAACCGCGATCGATCGAACGGCATCGAATGGTGCGATCTTTCCCTCTGGCATGGACAGGGTCCAGAGCGTGTTCTCCGATCCTTTGACAACGCTGAAGAACAGAGTGTTGGATGCCGCCGACCATGCCTCTGGAAAATGCGATTCGCCGGCGTTTGGTTTCGTGAGCCGTTCTGCGGTCCCGGTGCCGTCCGCAGGCTGCCAGAACATCCCGAGGTCTCCGTCACGATCCGATTGATACACGACACGCTTGCTGTCGGCCGTCCAAATGGGAAACCGGTTGGTTCCGCCGAGCGTCAGCCGTCTGAGAGCGGTAGCACCGGTGAGGTCGTAAACGGCCACGAAGGCTTCTTGTCCTGAGTCCGCCACGAAGGCGATGCGGGATCCGTCGGGGGAGACTCGAGGCGTCGAATACGCGGCGCGTGGAAGATTGAGCGGTTTCACGATTCCACGGCGATCGATCAACGCAATGTCAAACGCGCCGATTGACGGTGATGCCGGCCCGGGAACAAAGACCAGAGTGCCGGTTCTCGAGACGGCAAAATGCGCGGCTCCGGTTGCAGCCGTGGGCACTGCGCGCGCGATCCCTTCCAGCACGGGAACAGCCTGTCCAACGACCTGCAAGCGCGAAAGATCGAATCGTGCCGCGAACTCCACTCCTCCGATGGCATACACCAGATGACCGGTCGGCAAATACCGCGCGTCGGCGCCGCCGTCGACGACGACCTTGTGGTCGCCTGTCGTTAACGACGCCACGACAATCTGTGCTTTATCCCAGCGATCGAAGTTGCCGCTGGCGCGTGCGAAGGTCATCAGGACCTGCTGTCCTCCGGGCAGCAACTGCGGACCGTACAGGAGGTCGCCCGGCCTGGCCGGTACGATCGTCTCAGGCTTTCCACCGGTCGCCGAGACCCGGACCACCCCCCTCTCGAATTCGCCAAATACGATCCCGTCGTCGCTCCAGCTCATGCCCCAGGGGTTACTCGACTGGCACAGCGTCACGGCCACACCGCCCGCGGTGGATATCCGTTTAATCGTCGAATCTGCTGCTGCCCAGAACACGATGGAGTGGCCATCTGGGGAGAATACTGGCTCGGTCACCGAACCGAAGCCGTCGGTGCCGGCAATCGGTTGGGCCTCGATCTCCCAAATCTTTCGCAAATAGAGACGGCTATTGCCGACGTACACGATCTCCGTACCGTCTGGAGAAATGTTGAGGAAGTGCCTGGCTGGCGACGTGAATGTCCGACCCTCCGGCAGCGTGAGGCTAAACCGGGTGACGACGGCCGTGGGTGAAGGCTTTAAATACCATCCGGCAGGGCCTGCGAGCAGAGCGGCGAGTGTCGCGGCGGCGGCGACCGGAAGAGCGCGTTTCCAGAGCGGTCGTCGTCGTTCGATGCGCGCAGCGCCCGAATCGCTCGTTCCGAGATCGCCCCCAGCGGCTGCGCTCGTCGATGGATCCTCCAGCACGATGCGCGCTTCGCCAATGTCACGCAGCCGGCGCCGCACATCGCGCTCGAGACAGCGCATGATCAGCCGCTTCACCGCGGCTGGCGTCGACGCGGGCAGCGCGTTCCAGTTGACCTCCTGACGCAGCACCGCGGCGAGGGTATCGGAGATGTCGTCGCCTTCGAAGGGCCGCTTGCCCGACAGCATTTCGTAGAGCACCGCACCGAATGCCCAGATGTCCGCGCGCCGATCGACCGATTTGCCCTTCGCCTGCTCCGGCGACATGTACGCGGCGGTCCCGAGCACGAGTCCGAGCTGCGTGGCGCGCATCGTGAGCGTTGGCGAGTTCAGAGCTTCCGCTGAAGATGTCGCGGCTGGATCGAACGCCTTCGCCAGACCGAAATCGAGCACCTTGACGGTGTCGTCTTCGCGGACTTTGACGTTCGCCGGCTTCAGATCGCGATGGATGACGCCATGCTCATGCGCCGCCTCGAGCGCTTCGGCAATTTGCCGCGCGATGGGCAGCGCTTCGTCGAGCGGAATCGGACCCTGGGCGATGCGGTCGGCGAGCGTCGGCCCCTCGATCAGTTCGAGGACGAGCGCGGGCGGCGTGGTGCTGTCCTCGAGACCGTAAATGTGGCCGATGTTCGGATGATTCAGCGACGCCAGCACCTGCGCCTCGCGACGGAAGCGAGCGATGCGCTCGGCGTCCGCCGCGAACGTGTCAGGAAGGATCTTCAGCGCGACATCGCGATTGAGCTTGCTGTCGCGCGCGCGATACACCTCGCCCATGCCGCCGGCGCCGAGAGCGGCAAGAATCTCGTACTGACCGAGCCGAGCGCCCGACAGAAGTGTCATTCGAGCCAAACGCGCGGATTATCGCACTATCGCGAGGCCGGCGCGACTGCGCCCCTCTCTTCCCTTGGGCGCGGTGGCCAACATCGAGAATGGCGTACGATCATCAACATGAAAGCTATACAGGTAACGCTGGAGGAGTCGCGCCCATTACATCCACGCGCCGGGGTGCCCCAAGCGAGGTGCCGGTCGGCGTCACCGAGGGCTTGAAGCGCGAGTCGGCGGTGAACCTGGATCACATCCAGACGGTCGAACGAGCGCGGCTCGTGTCGTTCGTAGGCTCGCTCGACGCGGCGCAGATGCGGCACATGTGCCACGCGCTGGCGGTTGCGACCGGTTGCTCCGATTAGCCCGCGTTCTCCCGTGACGCTTATCGCCTTTCAGCTGTTCGGCATTTCCCGCACGCCAAACTCCAGGCAATCGGGCGTCGCCACATGCCCGACCACATTCTCGAACCACAGGCTCGTTCCAAAGCGTTGGCGTCCGCTCTCACTGCAGCATTCGCGCAAACGATCCAGACGCTCGGCCGGCCAGCCGCCGACGTCCCATTCGTATCCAAGCCAGTCGGCTTGCGGCACATCCTGCACCGGAGCACGCACACGTATTTCGTCGAGTAGCCGTTCAGCCGCGGCCAGCGCATCCGAGACATCCCGCTGCAACGCACCGAGCTTGATGCGCCACACGTTTTCGTCAATCGATGCGGCAGTCTGCGCCGGCCGCAGCTCGACTCGGATGCGTACGATGCGGGCTGCCTGGGTGAGCAGGATTACGCGGGCTTCGTCGATCGCCGGCGGATCGAGAACCTGGTGATACGTTCGCACTTGCATCGGCACCAAAGGCCTCGCGGCGGGAGGCAAGCCTGGCTGCAACTGCAGTTCGAACGCCGTGCCGCTCTCGGTCGTGAAATCGCGGAACGGCAGCAGATCGTCGTCGCGCTTGTCCCAGTGGACGAGAATCCAGCCGAGCGGGTCGCGATAGCGGAGCTTCAGCACGAAATGCGGATGGAACAGCCCGCGGTGATGCACGTGCCGCACGAGCGGCGTGTTCTGTAGCGCCACCAGAAGATCGGCCAGTTCGTCGCGAGTGAGCTCGCCGCTTACCCAGCGAGCGATCGCACCAGTCACGCGCGTCCAGATGTCGGCACCGATCGTCGCTATTGCGTCCACATCGCCTTGCAGGAGCGTATTGACGAGCGTCCAGTTGAGCGATGCCTTCGTTATCGATAGCGTGTTGCCTTGCTCGGTCCACGGCGTGTTCTCGTCGCGATCGCGCAGCGCCTTGTTGTCGGGCACGTCGACGCGGTAGTACTGCCAGCGCCAGTCGACGCGCTCCTCGTAGCACCCGAAATGGCTGAAGTGCGCATGCACGAACTCGAACACGTCATCCGGCAGCCACTGCCAACCGTGATCGAATCCTCGCGACGGCTTGTCGATGTCCAGCGTGCGATTCGGTCGTGGCGCGCCGTCGGCCAACAGCAAGTCGCGTCCATCGGGATTCATCCGTCCGGATGCAGGCAGATACCGTTGGTACCAATAACGGCCGTTTCTGGTGTCGCCCTCGTGGACGAAGATCGTCATGTCCTCGCGCAGATCGAACGCCGACCGAAGATCCGTCTTCGGCGGAAAGCACCGCCACCGCCACGTGCGATCCGACGTGCCGAAGCTGAAGTTGATCGAGTACAGCTCCGGTTCGCCTGACTTCGGATCGCGGCCGGAAAGAACGATGGTTTGTCGTGACACCGCCATGCGGCTGTCGCTCGTGACATGGCCGGCGCGCATCGGATCCCAGAACTTCGAGCGATCGAAGTGGAAGTGCGCGAAGTCCTTGTCCATGTACTGGACTACGGCCGAAGGGATGATGTCGCGGAACGCACCGAACTTGCTGTCGTCCGGCGTCACGAGCCGCCAGCGTTCACTCAACACTGCCTGTTCGTCCAGCCATAGAATGCCGAACGCCTCCGGGCGCGCAACCGCGTCGTCGCGCAGTTGCTCATCCCGAACGAACTGCGCGAGCACGTAGTAATTGATCGTGCCGTCGATGAAGCCACCCTGATCGTCCACGGGGCCATTGAACATGCGGTACACGTCGCGGCCTCGCAGCAGGAAGCGCAGGCCAGGACCGTCGAGACTGTCCATCTCGCCGCCGTAGATGCGGCAGCGCTGCTCGTGCCAATGCTCGTGACCCACGCCGATGTCGAGCACACGATGAATGCGATAGCCCGAACGGGATATCCGCTGGCGTCCGAACGGCGGCAGTCCGCGCTGCTCGTACACGACGATGGCTTCCGGTGCCGGCATGCCTGCGAGCGCCGGAGCATTCGGTGCGTCCTTCGGTGGCCGTGCATCGATGCGATGCCACACGCCCATGTTCCGGTCGATGTTGACGACCATCGAGTCGCCGTTCGGCTGCATCGCCATTCGGAACAGCGGAAAGCGCACCGCGGCGGGATGGTCGCTGTCGTCGCCGAGCAGGTGTTGCACGCGATCGGCGGTGTTCGCCGTATCCAATCCCTGTTCCGGATTGAGCTTGAAATACGCGCTCGGCACGGGCTGGTTGCCGTCGCGGCGAAACATCGGATCGAGCATCGTGAAGTAGAAGCTCGCGCGGCCGCGCTCCTTGACGAGCACGCGTCCGCTGTCGGCGGCGACCATGTCGAAGTACGGTGGAGCGCTGCGCTCGCCACGGCAGCGGCGATGGTAGGAAATCGCGAGCGGATTGCCGTTCAGCGGCGCGACCGGCTGCCAGCCGGACGACACCGTGCGCACATCGACGCGTCCGTCCACGATGCGAAAAAAGAAGCGCGTGCCGGTGTCCGCGAACGCCGTTTCGGACGTCACACGCGCGATGCTCATCGATGTGGCCGTGAGCCGCACTGTCGAGGGCGCGGGCGGCTCGTCGTACGACTCCGCGATGCGCACGTCGAACGCGCCGATCAGGCGGCAGGCGCCCTCGAGGACCAAGCCAACGGCGGCACACGAACCCGTGACGACCGTTGCCCACGCGACGCAAACGCCGCGAACGATCCACTCATAGGCGACGCAGACCAGCTCGACGACCGTGTGGTACGCCGCACAAACTGTTGAAGTGATCGTCGTCCATCCAACGCACACGGTTTCGACGACCCAGACGAGAGCGTTGCAGAAGAACGCGCACGGTTGCCACGTGCAGCACTGCTGATGGCGTTCCTCGCCCCAGTCGCTGCACTCGCGCGTCTCGACCTCTCGCGTTTCGGCGCATTCCTCGCGCGATTGCTGCGCGGTTTCGGCACACACGCGCACCCGCGTCTGCGACCGCTGCACGCAGACTTCACGTTGCTGCCGCGCGCTGTCGGCGCAGTCGCGCACGGCGATCTCGACCCATCGCACGCAGCTCATTCGGCCTCGGCGGTCAGTGGTCCGAAAGCGTGCGCGTCGATCCGTCCCAGGTGCAAGTGATCTTCACGTTTGCGACCGAGCGCGCGTCGTTGCCCAAGTCGGCCGGACCACTGCCGGTGCTGACGAACGTGTAGATGCAGCTCACTTTCATATCACCCGGGTTGCTCTGCGAATTGTTCCGGCGTGCAATAGGACATCGAGCGAACCTAACGGGGTCAGTTTCGCGGCTGTGCAGCCTCTCGCAGGATCCGGCTGCGAAGCGCGCGCAATCGTGCGCGCGCGATGGCGAGGCCCAGGAACTTGCCGCTGAGACCGCCGATGAGGAACGCGACGAACAGTTGACCGACGAGCGAGGCCACTCCGCCCGGCGACCAGCCGGCGAAGGTGTGAAGGAATCGCCACATAACGAGCGCGGCGAGCGTCAGTGCTCCGATCGCGCCTTCTCCGCAACCGCACACGCGAGACAAGCGATGGAGCTTGCGCTGATGCGCATCGCGCGCGTCGACGGGCGATGCGTCCAGGGCCGCCAGCAGTTCAGTCGTCAGCAATGGGTTTAGAGCACGCCGTTCGCGCAAAGGCCCGTCTCCTCGCGAGCGCCCGCGTGACAGAGCGTCGGCGAGCGGCGCAGAGTGTACCACTGCGGAGTCCTTACCAGGCGGCTCCCACTTCTCACGGTCAGGGTCCCGTCGATTGTGGCGGCGCGCGAGAGCGCGACACGAGGACTGGCTTGCCACGCATCGTGGTCGTCAACGTGGGTTGCGCGGGCGGTAACGCAAGTTGCCGGGCCGAACGCGCGATCTTCGCTGAAAAACGTGACGCGCGCACAGCGTCCCGGTAACTCCGGTTGCTGACGTCCGGCGGCTTCGCCGCGTGCAGTCTCGGATGGCGGCGAATCCTTTGGATTCTTTAGTCACCGATCCACCGGAGGCGTGAGGCGCGGTTCTTGCTCGTGAGTCGATCAGGCCGCGCGGGCGTCGATGCCGGTACCCTTGGCCTCACAAGAAGCATAGTCGCCCGCGCCTGGTCCTTTCGTGCTGCCGTCGCGCTCTGCGCGAAGGCGGAACCTGTCCGCCGTAGCGCCGTGCGCGAAGGCGGATCACACAAGGAGAAACCATGCGAAATGTCCTCAGAGTGCTGCTCGTGTGCGCCGCGTGTGCGACGCCAATCATCGTGTCCGCTCAACAGACTGAAAAGCCCGCGGCAGCCACGCCGGCGCCAAAGGCTGTTGTCAACCTGAATACCGCGTCGGTCGATCAACTCGACGAGTTGCCGGGCATCGGCCGCGCCACGGCGCAGCGCATCATCGAGTACCGGCAGAAGAACGGCGGCTTCAAGAAGATCGAAGATCTGATGAACGTCAAAGGCGTCGGCGAAAAGAGCTTTCTCAAGTTGAAGCCGTTCATCGCGGTCGCACCCAAAGCGGACAAGCCAGGAGAGCGTTAGTGACTGCTGCTGGCGGCGGCAGTCGCGGTGCCGCCCTGGTCGATGTCGTTTTCAGCACGGGTCTCATGGCAATCCTCCTGGCGATCTCCGTGCCGACAATTGCCGCCGCGCGCGAAAAGGACACGGCGCGCGCCGCGGCGAGGTACGTCGCGGCACGGCTTCAGCACGCGCGAATCGAAGCGCTGAAGCGAAATGCGGCCGTCGCCGTCCGCTTTGACCCAGCGGATACAAATCAATTTGCCATCTATGTGGATGGCGACGGCGATGGCGTTCTTCAGGCAGACGTGGATCGGGATGTCGATGTGCTCGTGGGTACTCCAAGCCGCCTTTCCGATTATCTCGGTGCAGTTAGACTGCGGCTCAATCAAGACGTGCCCGAGCCCGACACGGGCGCGTCGCTTGCGGCGGGATCGGATCCACTCCGGATTGGCCGGTCGTCGTTTTTATCGTTCAGTCCGCTGGGCAGCGCGACGAGCGGCACGCTGTACCTCGCGGCCGCGACAGGTCCGCAGATGGCCATTCGCATCTTCGGATCAACAGGCCGCATGCGCGTTCTGCGTTTCGACTCAGCAGATCGGCAGTGGCGCGAGGATTAAACACTCAGGACCGGCGGCGCGCCGCGCGCGTGCCTCCGGAGTACACACCATGGCGCACGCTTGCGCTGCTTCGTCCTGGCCGCCCGGTGCTGCTTCTCAACATGAGCACCGGCGGCGCACTCTTCGAGTCGTCGCATCGTATGTCTCCGGGCATGCGGACCGAACTCCAGCTATCGGGTCAGGCTCGACAGAGCGTCTGCGGCCGTATCAGCCGCTGCCGCGTCACTGCACTCGATCCACTCAAATACGAGGGCGCAATCGTGTTCGACGAGCCCGTCACGCTCCAACGGGAAACCGAGTAGAGCATTCCCTCATGCCTTGTCCGTCGCCAGTCCAGAGAACGAACTACCCACCATCCGTTGCCGATTCCAGGGCGGAACCGCCCGATTTGCCGCAAAACGTGAGCGAATTGAAAAACGACATCCGTGGCACCGGGCTTGTTACCTGCGGCAGCAGGAGCGGAGACGCACAGATGGATGTCATGTCAGCCGGACGACTGTCGGCTTCCGGCCGAAGAGCCGATCGCCGGTCCGGCGTTCACGATTTGGTTCGCGAGGTCACGCACGACTGGCTACTCACGCATGGTCGCGGCGACGTGCAGGGCGCAATTCTGGATCGGCTGCGCCGCGCCGTTGCTCCAGGCAGCGTTCGGTTCAACGAGATGCCGTACGCCACCGCGCTCCGCCCGGGGCAGCCGATTAAAACCCGCGACTACGCGGCGTATGCGGTGCCCGTCGCCGATCCATCGCGCCGGCTGGTGCTGGAGGTCTCGGTCCCGCCGAACCGGGGACTCGATGAATGGACGCTGCAGTTGCTCGAAACGAGCGCGGCGCTCGCGGCCGTGCTGTTCGACGCCGAGCGGCTCGCCAAGGCGCAGCACGCCCCAGGCGCAGGACATCGGGACGGCGCGGCGCCGCTCATCGGATCGAGCATGGTCATGCAGGGCTTGCGCGAGCGGATGGAGCGGGTTGCCACCACCGATTTTACGGTTCTCGTCGAGGGCGAAAGCGGTACGGGCAAGGAGCTCGTCGCGCGGCAGATCCACGGCATGAGCCGCCGCTCTCAGGGGCCCTTTGTCGCCATCAACTGCGCGGCGCTGGTTGAAACGCTCATCGAGGCGGAACTGTTTGGCATCGAAGAACGAACCGCCACCGGCGTGCGCGGCCGGCGCGGCAAGTTCGAGCACGCGGATGGCGGGACGCTCTTTCTCGACGAAGTCGCGGAGCTGTCGCTGGCCGCACAGGCCAAGCTGCTGCGCGCGATTCAGGATCTCACGGTGGAACGCGTCGGCGGGTCGGGCCTTCGTCGTGTCAACACGCGAATTGTGGCCGCCACGAATCGGTCGCTCTCAACACTGGTCGATAACGGGCTGTTCCGATCGGATCTCTTCTATCGCTTGAGCGGTGTGGAAGTGTCGGTCCCGCCGCTGCGGAAACGCAAAGAAGACATCCTCGAGCTCGCCGAGCATTTCCTCTCCAGCCACGGCGGGCGCGGGCCAATGACGATGACCTCGGCGGCGGTGGATGCGCTGTTGACATATGACTGGCCGGGGAATGTGCGGGAGCTCGAACGCATGATTGAAGGCGCCATCGCGACCTGCGAGAAAAAGGAAATCGGGCTCGACCATCTGCCGATCGGTCTCCGCGGCGCGTACGGCGACGTGTTGATGCCCTCGGTGCAGGCCAGCGACACCATGCGCGCATGGGGGAGTCGCTATGCGCGCCTCATCCTCGAGCGGTGTCAGCGCAACAAACGGCAGGCGTGCAAGGTGCTCGACATCTCGTATCACACGTTGAACAGCTATCTGCGCTATCGGCCAAAACAGTCGCCAGTGCACACGGCAGTTGCGACGCTGGTCACGCCTGCGCCAAAGGATGTACGGAGGGTCGTAACGTCCGGGCCGTGACCTCAGATCGGTCGTCACCCTTGCCATTAACCAAATTTCACGGTGGAGTCCGCACAAGAGATTCGTACCGTGCAGGCGAGTTCCGAGTCGACCCAGGACCTTGGCTGTTAAAACATCTCGTGCGTCGTAAGAATTATCGAGGTGCGGCCTGCAGGCGGTGTGCAACTCATGTGCAACGGATTCCGGGACAACGCAGCCACAACTGGCCTCAATCGGCGGCCTCGTGATGCCCCTACTTCCGTGACGTGAGTGTTTTGATTTGCTCCCACCACGCGTCGATCTTCAGCTCGAGCCCTTTCTTGCCGTTCGCCACCGATGCCTTTGCGGGATTGCCGTTAACGCCGCTGCCTTCGTATCCACCATTGGGTGCGAGCTTGTCCCAACGAATAAGCTGGCCTTTCCGTCCTTGCATCGCTTCGATCGCCATGAGGTTCGACGTATCGCGGACGCCGGCATGCGAGCCGATGTCTTCCTTCTTGACGCCCTGGGTGAACAGGTAGGCGTCGAAGCGCGCGTAGTAATCGTCAGGAGTGAGATGGTGCACGCGCGCCGGCGTCGCGGCCCACTCTTTATTGAGCTGCTCGGCCAC
>Ga0137374_10004564_pt1 | contig 16438 bp, 9 predicted proteins | sample SagtaG_20_FD_104811 | JGI IMG/M metagenome (GOLD analysis project Ga0137374, IMG submission 104811) | Vadose zone soil microbial communities from Sagehorn Ranch, Mendocino, California, USA - Sage1_R_100_16 metaG | ecosystem: Environmental > Terrestrial > Soil > Vadose zone | place: USA...
CTCGTCTCCGGCGCGGAGAACGAGGACTGGGAGGACATGGCGCTGGGGCCCTGTCCCACGCGGCCCGGCACGTGCGTGTACCTGGCGGACACGGGAGATAACCTGGAACGTCGTACGACGGTCACGGTGTACGCGGTGCCCGAACCGGACCCGCCCGTCGGTCCTGCGGATACATTGGGCGTCACGGCAGCCGCGGCAGCCCTGCGGTTTCACTATCCCGACGGCGCTCACGACGTCGAAGCGATCTACGTGTCCCCAATCGACACGGCCCTCTACCTTGTGTCCAAGGGACGGAGCGGACCGATCCGGTTGTATCGGCTGCCCCCGTCGGCGTGGACGGAGGGCGAAGCTACTGCGACCCTCGTTGCGCGGCTCCCGATCACTCCCGATCTCTCGGCCGGCCGCTGGGTCACCGGCGCGGCGATGCGCGCCGACGGCGCGCGCGTCGCGATCCGCACCTACACCGAGGTGTATTTCTTCACCCCGATGGCGGGCGGGGCGCTGACACCACTGGGTCGCCCCTGCTCGATCCTGGGCCTCGAGCCCCAAGGCGAAGCGGTGGCCTTTCTGGGGGGTGGGGCTCTGGTGCTGACCAGCGAGGCCGCCCGAGGCCCGCGTGGCAGTCTCCATGTCGTGCGCTGCCACGACTAAAGCGGTTGACTGCGGGACATTGCACGCGGCATTGCCTATCGGTCAGGCCGCGGGTAAGTTTGCGCCCGTTTTGCATCCGCCGTTCCCCGGCTTCTACCAACCAGGAGCGACTTCTTGGAGCTGCCCGCCTCCCATCGGCTGCCGCTCTCGTGGCTCCTGGAAGCCGCCAGTCCCCCCATCCAGTACCGCGCCCTCGCCGAGGCGGCGCCGGAATCAGCCCGTGATCCGGAGCTGCTCGCCACACTTCGCCAGGCCGTCCTCGACTACAGACCCGCGCACGCGATCGCCCGCAAGCAGAGGGACACCGGGCTGTGGGGGGGCAACCTCATTGGGCCCGGCCCTTCCAAAGCTTTCGGGTGGAAGGAGACGGGAACGATCTTCCAGTACCGGCGGCTGCTCGAGCTGGGGTGGCCGACCGATATGCGCCCGTTCCGGCTGACCGAGCGGTTCCTCTTCCGGCTGCTGTCACGCGACGAGTCCCCGGACCTGCTGGTCGAATTTCAGCGCACCGCCAAGGGGGACCCGGGGTTCGCGCTGTGGGTACGGCAGACGTTCCGCGAAGCGGCGGCAGCAGCCCTGGCCCGGGCGGGACACATCGAGGACCCGCGGCTGCGTGGGGCGGCGCACAGGATCGCGAGCGACATCGTGATGTTCCTGCGAGGCGAGATGGTCGAGAAGCCGTTCCGGAAGGCGCAGGGCAAGACGGTCCTCGATCCGCTCGCGTATCCCCCCACGGTGTTCTCGATGGAGATGCTCGCGTTTCTCCCGGTGCTGCAGCGCGAGCGGGCGGGGTTCGTGGAACGGCTGGGGCATTACCTGTCGACGCCGGCGCCGCGGCGCGCGTTCTGGGTGCTCGCGGGCCGCAAGCTCCTCAAGCCCCTGTTCGTCATCCTCGGCGATCCGCTGCGCAGCGACGCGCAGGGTCACGTGACCGACGTGGCGTTCGCCGTGTACTGGCTCGAGCTGCTCACCCGGCTGGGCGTCGTCCGGCAGGTGCCGAGCGCCGCCCGCGTGCTCGCCCGCCTGTTCAGCGAATGCGACGACCAGGGCGTGTGGACGCCCAGGAACCTGCGCGCCATGCCGCGCTCGACCAATCCGGTGATCAATCACTACTGGCCGCTGGAGGGCCCGGGCAAGAGCCCGGCGCAGCGCCAGACGGACGTGACGTTCCGCCTGGCACTGATCGCGCGCCTCATGGGATTGCCGATCGAAGTCATTTAGTAGTAGCTTGCACTACTACGAAATCAATCGATCTGACGCCATTCGGCTTCACGCCGACGGAGTCGTTGGTCTACGGGACGCTGTTGGGCTTGGGCCCAGCCACCGGCTACCAGGTCGCCCGGGCGGCGCGGTTGGCCCGGGCCAACGCCTATGGCGCCCTGGAGGGGTTGGTCACACGAGGGGCCGCGGCGCGTTCCGCCGGCCGGCCGGCCCGCTATCGCCCCAGCGATCCCCAGGCGCTGCTCGCGCAGGTGGCGGCGCGGCAGGGGGAAGCTCTCGATCGGTTGAGCCGCGCCCTCGAGCCGGCCGGCCGTACTGATGAGCCTGAGACGCACGTCGTGGACGGCCCCCGCGCCGTGGCCAACGTCGTCCAGCAGTTCGTCGCTCGGGCCGAGCGTCACGTCCGGGGTGTGTTAGCCGCCGAACTGTGGCGCCCCACCCTGCCCGCGTGGCGCCGCGCTTCGGGTCGCGCCACCCTGGAGCTGCGCCTCGCCGGCGAGGCCGCCGACACCGCCGGACTCGTCGCGGGCAGCGTCCCTCCTGAGACACCGACGCTGCTCGTCGTGGACGACCTGTACGCCATCACGGCGACCGGCGCAGGTGAACGCATCCAGGTATTGTGGAGCTCCCACCCCCTGATCGTCGACCTGGCCCGCCGCGCGCTCCAGGTATCGGCATGATCGGGCGCCGGCTCCTCCCCGTCCTGTTACTCGCCGCCTGCCGGGCGGCGCCCCTGCCCCCGGAGGCCCGTTGGCCTGCCGGCACCGGCTTCGACGCGAAGACTCTCGTGGTGGACGGTACTCGCATCCGCTACATCGACGCCGGGGCCGGACCGGCGGTGGTGCTGATCCACGGATTCGCGGCGTCGATGTATTCGTGGCGGCATACCATCGGACCGCTGGCTGCCGCGGGCTACCGCGTGGTGGCGTTCGACGACCGCGGCTTCGGCTTCTCAGACAAACCGGACACCGGCTACGCGAACGCGGACTACGTGCGGCTCGTCGTCGCCCTGCTCGACTCGCTCCACATCGCAGACGCGGTGCTCGTCGGCCACTCCATGGGCGGTGAGATCGCCGCCGAGGTGGCCCTCGCCCACCCGGAGCGCGTGCGGGCCCTGGCGTTGCTAGACGCGGCGGGACTGGAGGTGCACTGGGGGTTTCTACTGCGAGCGGCGCGTTGGCGGATGGTCGGCAGCATCGCCAGTGGGTTGCGTAGCCGCGGCGTGACCGCCCGCGTGCTGCGCAGCATCTACGCCGATCCCGCCAAGGTCACAGCGAGCGACGTCGACCAGTACTACGCCCCCGTTGCCGAACCCGACTACGGTCGAGCGCTGAAGGGCGTGCTGCGGGAGTACCGGTTCGACGCGCTGCGGGGCCGGCTCAGCGCCATCCAAGTCCCGACGTTGCTGCTCTGGGGGACGGACGATCGTCTGATTCCCCCGGCCGTCGGCCGCCACATGGCGGCCGAGCTGCCGCGGGCCGCCTTCGTGCTCGTGCCCCGGGCTGGCCACGCCGCCCCCGAAGAACAACCCGAAGCTGTGAACCGGCTGCTGCTGACATTTCTGAGAGAAGGGCTCCCCAAGATCCCCGAGAACCTGGCCGTCGTTCGACCCTATTCGACGGAGACGAATTAGCTATATTTCATCAACCGGATGGTTGAGGAATTGGTCGAATGCCGCCTAAGCTAGTCAACAACAGAGCCTTACGGATCATCGCCGCTGCCCGCCAGGAGTTCGCCCGCCGTGGTTTCGATGGCGCGCGCGTAGACGCCATCGCGCGCCGGGCCGGCGTCAACAAGCAGCTGCTGTTCTACTATTACCACTCCAAGCACGGGCTTTTTCACGCCGTGCTCGGGCAGGTCGCCGCCGAGCTCGAGCAAGCCCTGGCAGGTCTGGCGCCGGCGGAGGGCCGCCCTCTGCAACGACTGCAGCGCGTCCTCGAAGCCCAGTGCGACCATCTCTGGCAGCATCCCGAGCTGGTGGCCCTCCTCGCGCAGAGCGGGCGGGCGGACCTCGCACCCTTCGCTCCGGCGATCAAACGTCTCGTCGTACTGCTGGCGGAGGGTCAGGGGCTGGGTCAGGTCCGCGACGATCTGGACCCCCACCTCACGGCGGCTCAGGCCCTGGTGCTGCTCGTCGGGTACCTGCAGCTGGAGTCAGCTATTGCGGCCAGCGCGCCGGTCCTCGGCGCGGATGAGCCGGCGTTGCGAGAGCGGTGGAAGGAAGGGGCGGTAAGCCTGATTGTGAACGGGGTGCGAGCGGGATAGGTGTCAGGTGTCAGGATTCTCCCTGGCACCTGACACCTGATACCTCGCACCTATTTCTTCCCCACCATCCTCGGCTCGACCGGCGCTTCGCCGTCGAACACCAGCTGGCCGTCCTCGTAGCGGGCCCGCAGGGCAAGGCTCAGCACCTCACCCAGATCCTCCACGAGGTGGACATCCAACGTTTTGCGGACGTCCTCGGGGATGTCCTGGAGGTCTGGGGCGTTCTCCTTGGGGAGGATGATCGTCCGGATCCCCGCCCGCACGGCCCCCAGGACCTTTTCCTTCACTCCCCCGATCGGCATCACCCGACCGCGCAGCGTGACTTCGCCGGTCATGGCGATGTCGTGTCGGGCCGGACGCTTCGACAGCGCCGAAACCAGTGCCGTCGCCATGGTCACGCCAGCCGACGGTCCTTCCTTCGGAATCGCGCCGGCGGGCACGTGAATGTGGATGTCCGTTTCCGCCAGGGTCTCCTCCGGAATGCCGAGGCGGTCGGCGTGAGACTTGGCGTAGGTGAGCGCCGCGCGGGCGGACTCCTTCATCACGTCGCCCAGCTGGCCGGTCAGGACCAGCTCGCCTTTACCGCGCATGACACTGGCTTCGACGAACATGATGTCGCCGCCCACGGGGGTGTAGTACATCCCGGTGGCCACGCCCACCTGGTCCTCGCGCGCTTTACGCTCGGGGTGCACGGTGGGGCGGCCCAGCAGGTTGTCCACGTCCGCGGCGCCGACGGTCACGGGCTCCACCTCTCCCGCCGCGATCTTGCGGGCCACTTTGCGGGCGAGCTTGCCGATCTCCCGCTCCAGCTGGCGGACGCCGGCTTCACGCGTGTAGCTGGCGATGATGGCGCTTACCGCCGGATCGGCGATGGCCAGCTGCTCCGCGGTCAAGCCCTTCTCGCGGAGCTGGCGCGGCACCAGGTAGCGCTTGGCGATCTCCAGCTTCTCCCGCTCTGTATAGCCCGCGAACTCGACCTTCTCCATCCGGTCGAGCAGGGGACCCGGGATCGACTGCAGGAAGTTCGCCGTGGCGATGAAGAAGACTTCCGAGAGATCGAACGGTACACCGAGGTAGTGGTCGGTGAACGAGTCGTTCTGCGCCGGGTCCAGGACCTCGAGCAGGGCAGCCGCGGGGTCACCCTGGAAGGAGACGCCGAGCTTATCCACCTCGTCCAACAGGAAGACGGGGTTCTTCGCCCCCGCCTGTTTCATGCCCTGAATGATGCGGCCCGGCATCGCCCCCACGTAGGTGCGCCGGTGGCCACGGATGTCGGCCTCGTCCCGCGCGCCCCCCAGGGAAATGCGGACGTACGGACGGCCCAGCGCCCGCGCGATGGACTTGGCGATGGACGTCTTGCCGACGCCCGGCGGGCCCAAGAACAGGAGGATCAAGCCCTTCGCCTGCTTGTCGTCCTCGTTCCCCGGGGCCTCCGCCTTGGGCACGCGCAGGCGCAGCTGACGGACGGCCAGGAACTCGAGCACCTGGTCTTTCACGTCGCCGAGACCGTAGTGGTCTTCCTCGAGGATCTCGGCTGCACGCTTCAAGTCCAGCGATTCCTCCGCCCGCTTGTTCCACGGCAGCTCAGCGACCGTCTCGAGGTAGGTGCGGATGACCTGCGCCTCCATCGATTCGCGGCCGGCGCGCTCCAAGCGCGACAGCTCCCGTTCGACCTCCTTCTTGGCCGCTTCGGGCAGCTCCAGGGCCTCGAGCCGCTTGCGCAGCTCGTCGACGTCGCCGGCTTCGTCCTCCTCCCCAAGCTCCTTGCGGATGGCTTTCAGCTGCTCGCGCAGGATCATCTCGCGCTGGCGCTGGCCGAGCTCCTCCTGCACCTGCGATTTGATGTCCTCTTGCGCGTTGAGGACGCCGATCTGCCGCTGCACGTGCACGAGCACCCGCCGCAGCCGCTCCTCGACCGACAGCAGCTCGAGCAACCCCTGCCGTTCCGACGTGGGGATATCGAGGTAACCCGCCACGAGATCGGCGAGGCGTCCCGGCTTGTCGGCGACCTCTTCCAGCACCTGACGGACGACCTCGTCCGGCAGGCCCGACTTTTCGCCCAGCTCACCGGCTCGCTCCCGGGCCTCGCGGAACAGCGCGACAAAGGCGGGGTCCGTCGGCTGGATCGGCTGCTGCTCCACCGCCTCCACGACGACGACTTCAATGTGCCCGGCGCGCTCCGCGTACTGGAGCGCGGCGGCGCGCTTCTCGCCGTGCAGCACCAGCTGGACCCCGCCCAGCCCGCGCTGCACCTGGCCGATCCGTGCGATCGTCCCCATGCCGTACAACAGCGCCGGCGACACCGTGTCCACGTTTTCGCGCTGTGCCACCGCGAAAATCAGCCGGGACTCCGTCTTGAGCGCGGCCTCGATGGCCCGCAGCGTGGCGGGCCGGCCGGCACCGACGGGGGTGGTGACGCCGGGAAACAGCACCATGTCCCGCAACGGCAGGACTGGGAGAGTAAGCCGTTCAGACATTCCTTATCATCTCCGAGAATAGAGTCACTTCGGGTCACGCTTTAGCATCTCGCGTGCCATCATACAAAACGACCTCGTGAGCACGGACGTTCCGCCCCGCCCGCGTCAATAAGGCAGGAGCTGTCAAAGCGTCGCTAAGTTTCGGCGGGTGAGACGGTTGCAGGAGGGCCCCACTGTGCGTAAATCTATAGCCCGATAAGGCCTCCGGATCTCGTGAACGAAGCGGATCGATCACTCATCGCACGCCTGACCCAGGCCCTCGGGACCAGCTACACCGTCGAGGGGGAGATCGGGCGTGGCGGCATGGGGGTCGTCTATAACGCCCGCGACGAGCGGCTGAAGCGCCGGGTGGCCATCAAGGTTCTGCCGCCGGAGCTGGCGTTCCAGGAAGGCATCCGGACGCGGTTCCTCCGCGAAGCCGAAACGGCGGCGCGGCTCTCCCACCCCAACATCGTGCCGATTCACACCGTCGGCGAAGGGCCGGACGGGATCGTGTACTTCGTCATGGCCTACGTGGACGGCGAGCCGCTCTCGGCGCGCCTCAAGCGCCGGGGCCGCCTTCCGGCGGAGGAGGTGCGGCGCATCCTGTCCGAGACGGCGGACGCCCTGAGCGCCGCCCACGCCGTCGGCATCATCCACCGCGACGTGAAGCCCGACAACATCCTCCTCGAGGGCAGCCGCGGCCGGGTCGTCGTAACGGATTTCGGCATCGCCAAGGCACTGTCCTCGGCCACCGGCGGGACGCTGACGGCCACCGGCGTGGCGATCGGGACACCGCACTTCATGAGCCCCGAGCAGGCGGCCGGCGACCGGGAGATCGACGGCCGCTCGGACATTTACAGCCTCGGCGTCGTTGGCTACCAGATGCTGGTCGGGGAACTGCCGTTCCGCGCGCCGACGGTGCCCGGCATCCTGATGAAGCATATCGCGGAGCCGGCGCCGATGATCATGGAGAAACGGCCCGACTGCCCGGAGGACCTGGCGGCGTGCGTGATGCGCAGCCTCGAGAAGGAGCCGGAGAGCCGCTGGCCCACTGCGGACGCGCTGCGCCGGGCCCTGGAATCGCGGAGTGCGCCGCCGTACCGGCCGCACCGCACGGCGCCCGCGCGTTCGAGCGCCGCGGCGCGGTGGGCGCCCGAGCCTCCCGCGTTGCCCCCCGCCGCCCGCAGTCGCGAGGCCGCGCGTCGCTCGCAACGGCGCGAAGTCGCGGCCCGCCCGCCGGGCGGCGAGCCGGAGATCGTGCGCCGCACCCGCCACGCGTTCGTCACCTGGGCGTCGGTGTTCAGCGGCGTAGCGGTGCTCGACGTGGTGAACGCCGGACGCCTGTCGTGGGCGGTGATCGGCGTCGCCATCTGGGGGGCGTTCGGCGTGCTGCCCCGCTTCTGGAAGCTGTGGGAGGCCGGTTATTCCTGGCGGGACATCCTGCACCGCCCCGTGGCGCCCGACGGCGCGGAAGCGCGGCTGGGGACGAGCAGCGGCCGCGCGGGCCGGTTGGCCCCGCCGACCGCCGACGAGTTCGGCCGGCATCTCGACGCAATCAACCAGGTGCGGCTGGACCGCCAGGCGATCCTCAAGATCATGGACCGGCTCCCCAAGTCGGAGCGCAAGCTGTTGCCCGACGTGACCGACACGGTCGACAAGCTGCTGCACCGCGCCGAGGAGCTGGCGCGCATGCTGGCGACCATGACCGGAGGCGTGGATCCCACGGCGCTGGCGCGCATCGACGAGAAGCTCGAGGGCACCCGGCGGCAGCCCGAAGGCGCCGAACGGGACCGGCAGCTCAACCTCCTCGAGCGGCAGCGGCAGGCCCTGGGCGATCTGGTGACGCGGCGGCGCGGCGTGGAGGAACAGCTCGAATCGTGCGTGATAGCGATGCAGAACGTCCGCTTCGACCTGCTCCGGCTCAAGTCAGCGGGGGTGGCGGCGGTCCTGAGTGATCTGACGCAGGCCACGCAGCAGGCCCGCTCCCTCTCGCGCGATGTGGACCACGCCATTGCCGCGGCGGGCGAGATCCGGGACCTGCTCGCGGACCGCCCGCCGCCCTAAGGCCCGAGGCCGCGGCGGCAACGCGCCACGAGCTCCGGCCCGTCGGGCCGCTCCATCCCGAAATCCAGCAAGGTGAGAAACCGCTCCGCCGCCTCCGCGCAGCGGCCCAGCCGAATCGCCACCACGCCTTCCAATTCGTAGAGGGCCGCCCAGCCGGGCCGCGTGTCCAGCGCCTGGGCCAGCAGGGTGTCCGCCAACGGCGCCGGGCCGTCCAGGGCGAAGGGAGTCAGGGCATCGCCGAGCCAGTCCCTGGGGTAGGGGCGCCGGAAAGTGCTGGGGCGGGGGGCCGCCGCGAGCGCGCGACGCAGCTCAGCCCCGGTCTCGCCCCAGCGTTGCTCCCGGGCCGCGAGGACCGCGAGCACCGCTCGGGCCTCGGTTTCGTCGGCTCCGGCTGCCAGCGCGCGCCGGAGGAGCCGGCGGGCCAGCGCGGGTTGGTCACGCTTCGCGGCGACGATGCCGGACAGCAGGAGCGCATCGCGATTACCGGCGTCCGCGAGGCGCGGCAGAGCGGAGTCGGCGAGAGAAGAGTCTCCGAGCGTCAACCACATCGCGGCGGCTTGGAAGGCCCAGGCGTCCTCGTGAGGGTGGGCGCGACGGACGGCGTCCACGTAGCGCACGCCTGTAGGGTCGCCGCGGCGCGCGCTCAGCGCCCAGGCCAATGCTTCGGGCGGGGCCGCGGCGTCCGCAGCCGCGCCGATCGCGATCAGGGAATCGAACACGTCCCCGGGGCTGCCCGAGTCGAGGAAGCTCCGGGCCGCCGCGAACTCGAGCTGGGGCCGGTCGTCGCGGTGCACGATGACGCCCCCCCGGCGCACGAGCCTGGCGGTGCCGGCGTCCCCCATCACCAGGTGTCCGGCATACTGCTCGGGCCGGTATACGTTCAGGTAGTCCCGCCCTAACGCGCCGATGCGCGGGTCCGCGAACAACCGAGCGAGCCACGCCCGGTCATAGCGGATCGGCTGCGGCGAAGCGACGACCATCAGGTCCCACGGCGAGCTGAACCACAGCTCGGCGTGCGGGAACACCTCGCGCACGTTCGCGACGATCGTGGCCACGACGGGCAGCGGGAGCTGGTAGAGTTGCACCCACTGGCAGAACACACCATTGTCCGCGAGCCGGCGGCGGAGGATGCGGAAGAACTCGGGGGTGTACAGCGTCGCCACGCCCGCGACCCAGGGGTTACTGGGTTCCGAGACGATGACGTCGTAGCTCGAGGCATCCACCTGCAGGGCGCTGCGGGCATCGTCCACGACGGCGGACACGGTGGGCCGGCTGAGGACGGAGTCGTTGACCCCGGTGAAGAGGCCCGCCACCTCCAGCACAGCCGGCTCGATCTCGACGACGCGCACGCGTCGCATCCCGGGGACGTCGGCGAGGGTGCGGGCGGTCACGCCGCTCCCGAAGCCGATCACCAGCGCGGAAGCGGCGTCCGGGCGAGCCGCAACTGGAGCCAGGCCCAACAGAATCTCGGTGTCCATGTCCCCGTGGTCGGACGCATCGGCCTTGCCGTTCACCTTGAGGGTGCGGCCCGCCGCGCTCTCCCACACCGACACGGTGGCGTTCCAACCTTCCCGGAAGGCCAGTTGCCGCCCGCCCGCGTGGCTCAGGAACCCGCGACGCTCGGCGGGCGACATCTTGGCGCGCCCGTAGATTGTGGGCCCGAGGTCGATGAGCCGGCTGCTCCAGTGCGGGGTCGCGAGCGCGACGACGAGGGCCGCCGCGCCGAGCGCGCCGCCGCCCAGCACCCGCAGTCTGAGGCGGCGGTGCTCCGGGGAACCCTCGGCGACGCCGCGCGCCGCGAGGGCGACCAGGGCGAGGGCGGCGACCGCGTTGATCGCGAGGCCGAGCCGCAGGGTCCGGTCGGTGCCGAGCGCGACGACCAGAACGAAGCCGGTGAGCGCGGCGCCGAGAATGCTGCCGACGGTGTTGAGCGCGTAGGCGGCCCCGACGTCCCGGGCGCGAGCCTCCCCCGGCCGTGCGACGAGATCGGTGAGCAGCGGGAACGTCATCCCCATCCCCAGGGCGGGCACGAGCACGACCGCGCCGACGGCGATGCCCATCAGCAGCAGCCGCGCGGTGGGACCGAGGCCGTCGATCTGGAACACATCGATGATGTACAGCGGCAACCACGAGAAGAAGACGAACAGCGCGGCGGCGCCCGCCGCCGTCACCCCCTGAGCGAACCCCGCGGACGCGGCCGTGACGGCGCGCTCGGTGCTGCGGCGGGCCACCAGCGCGCTCCCCAGCCCGATGCCGAGCAGGAACACGACCAGCACGAGGGTGAAGGCATAGGTGGACCCCCCCACGATCATCACCAGCACGCGGGTCCAGGCGATCTCGTCGAGCAACGAGGCGAACGCGGTAACGCCGAGCAGGACGAGCGCCACGGTGTGGAGTGCGTCCCGGGCTCCGGGTTCCCCGGGCTGGCGCCCGGGGTCAGAGGTGGCCGGGATCTCCGGGAGGGGCCGGGCCAGGGCGATTGCCGCGGCGCCCAGTCCGAGGTTCACGGCGGCCGTGACCCAGAGCGAAGCGCGGATGCCGACGTGCTCGATGAGGACGAATCCGGCCAGGCCGGCGCCGATGACGGCCCCGAGCGTATTCAGGCCGTAGAGCCGGCCGAGCCAGCGCTTCAGGGCGGCGCGATCGGTCCCGGTCAAGGCGCGGGTCAGGACGGGGAGCGTGCCGCCCATGAGGGTGGTGGGCACGAGGAGCACGAGCGCGGCGAGGCCGAACCGCAAGGCAAGGCTGCCGAGCGGTCCGGCGCCGAGGGCCGCGGCGGCACCGATGTAGGCGTGGCGGGCGAGGCCGAGAACCAGGGGTGAGACGATCCCGAACGCGCCGATGGCGATCTCGAGCCAGCCGTAGAGCGCGGCGGGGCGCGGGTGGCGGTCGGCGCGGCGCCCGAGCAGCCAGGCGCCGAGCCCCAGGCCGCCCATGTACGCGGCGACGACCGTCGTCACCGACTGGATGGTGGAGCCGAACGCCTGGTAGAGCAGGCGCACCCAGAGGAGCTCGTAGACGAGCCCCGTGGCGCCGGAGAGAAAGAAGAGGGCGCTGTAGCCGAGCGCCCTAGAACGCATGCAGCTCGCGCATTGCCTGCGCGAGATTCTCCACCTGGGGCAGGATGAAATCCTCGAGGTCCGGCGCGTAGGCGACGAACGTATCGGTCGCTGCGACGCGCTTGACCGGCGCGTCGAGCCAGGGGAATCCCTGGTCGGCGATGCGCGCGGCGATTTCGGCGCCGTACCCCCACGACAGCGAGTCCTCGTACGCGACGAGCACCTTGTTCGTCTTGCGGATCGAGCGCTCGACCGCGTCCCAGTCGACGGGCGACAGGGTGCGCAGGTCGATCACCTCGACGCTCACGCCGTCCTGCTCCTCGAGCTGTTTGGCGGCGACGAGCGCGCGCTGCACGACCGCGCCGTAGGTGACCACGGTCAAGTGCGTCCCCTCCCGCACCACCTTGGCTTTCCCGAAGGGGATCATGAAGTTGGGGCCGGGATACGGGGCTTTGTTGTAGGTCTGCCGGTAGAGGTGCTTGTGCTCGAGGAAGAGGACGGGATCATCGCAGCGAATGGCGGTGCGCAACAGGCCGTTGGCGTCGAGGGCGGTCGCCGGGCACACGACCCGCAGGCCCGGCACGGAGGTGAACACCACCGCGCCCGTCTGCGAGTGATAGACCGAGCCGCCCTTCAGGTAGCCACCGTAGGTCACGCGCACGACGGCCGGGCAGCTGAACTGGTTGTTGGAGCGCCACCGCAGCGTGGCGAGCTCGTTGCGCAGCTGATGGTACGCGGGCCAGATGTAGTCGAAAAACTGGATCTCGACCACGGGCTTCAGGCCCCGGGTGGCGAGGCCGATCGCCCGGCCGACGATGTTGGCCTCGGCCAGGGGCGAGTTGTACACGCGGTCGCTCCCGAACTGGCGCTGCAGCCCCCAGGTGACCTTGAACACCCCGCCCTTCCCCTTCACGTCCTTGAGGAACTCCTCGCGGCTGCAATCGGCCACGTCCTCGCCGAAGGCGAGGATGCGCGGGTCGCGCGTCATCTCGTCCTTGAGGCAGGCGTTGAGCAGATCCACCATCGTCGTGGGATCGCCGGAGAACTGAGGATCGTCCTCGGTGTCGAACTGCTCCGAAGTCGGGTCCACGTCGGGCGAGTAGACGAACTGCAGCGCGGTCTCAGGTTTCGGCTGCGGCGAGGCGAGCGCGACGTCCGCCGCGACCTGCACCTCCTCGTCCACCTGGGTGCGGATCGCCTCGAGCTCGGCTTCGGTGGCGACGCCCTCACGGACCAGTCGCTTGGAGAAGGTCACCAGACAGTCGCGCTTGGCCTCTTCCTCGCGTTCCCGCGGCGGCCTGTAGAGGATCTCGTCGTCTGAGAGCGAATGGGAGTAGGGCCTGGTGACGCGGGCGTGCACGAGGGCCGGGCCCTGGCGCTTGCGGCAATGCTCGGCGGCGCGGGTGAGCGCCTCGTAGGAGGCGACGGGATCGGTCCCGTCCACCTCTTCGACGAGCAAGTCGGGGAAGCCGCGGATCAGCTTCGAGATCGACCCCCCGGCCGTCTGCACCTCGACGGGTACGGAGATCGCGTAGCCGTTGTCCTCGATGAGGAACAGCACCGGGAGCTTCAAGTTGCTGGCGCTGTTCAGCGCCTCGAAGAATTCGCCTTCGCTCGTCGTGCCGTCGCCGGCGGACACGTACGCGACCTCGTCCCCGTGCACCGGCTTCTCGGCGACGCCCTCCAGGGCCGCATAGCGCAGCCACGCTTCGGCGCAGCCGACGGCCTGGAGGAACTGCGTGCCGGTGGGGCTCGACTGGCTCACGATGTTGAGCGCCTTATGCCCCCAGTGGGACGGCATCTGGCGCCCGCCGGAGTTGGGGTCGTCCGCGGCGCCGACGGCTGAGAGCAGCATCTCCGTCGGGGTCATGCCGAGCGTGAGGCAGATAGCGCGGTCGCGGTAGTAGGGATAGAACCAGTCGTAGGCGGGCCGCAGCGCTTTCCCCGCCGCGACGAGGACGGCCTCGTGCCCGGCCCCGGAGATCTGGAAGAAGATCTTGTTCTGCCGCTTGAGCTGGATCTCTTTGTCGTCCAGCCGGCGGGAGAGGTACATCAGCCGGAAGATGTCGAGGAGGTCCGCCTTGGCGAGCGGCGCGGGCTGCCGGGTGGTCCGAGGTTGGGTCGGCGCTCGGGTTCTGGTGGCCATGGCTCGAAAGATAGCAGAGGCTGCGGGCTCAGGGGAGCGCCGCCGTCACCACCGTTCCATCTTCACATCGGCAAGCGCACTGTGGAGCTCGTTGAATTTTATCGCCTTGGGCTCAGCGGGCAGCAACGGGCTCACATACTCCGTTTGGCCGCCATTCACGCCGACGCGGAAGTGCGCAAAGCGGTTATTACCCAGGTCCGCCGAAACCAGCACGAACATCCGGAAGTCGGGCGGCACATGCTCCTGCGTCACCCGGAGGCGGACCACGTACTTCCCGCCGGCGGCGGGCTGGGTGGTCCAGGCGACGTGGTACGTGGGAATCGCCGTGCCTCTGACCCACTCATCGAAAAACCAATCCATCGATACGCCTGCATGGCGCTCGACGACGGCGCGGAAGTCGTCGGTCGTCGCCGGCCTGCCGCGGAAAGTCCGATAGTAGTCCCGCATCGTCTCCGTGAAGCGATCCTCTTTCATCGTGCTGAGGTCGAGCATAAGGGTCCGCAGCATGCGGAAGACCCACGCCCCCTTCTCGTAGATCATCACATCGTACCCGCGCCGCACGCTGGGGGTGGCGTTCCTGTAGCCGATCCAGATGGCGCCGGCGTCGTCCCGGTCGTCGCCGATATCCGCTTTGTACTGGTCGAGAAACCGGAAGTACTCGTCATTGTGCTTGCGCTCGTTTTGCAGATACCACAGGGCCGAAAAGGAGGCCAGTCCTTCACTGAGCCAGGCGTCGCGGTACGAGCCGGGGCGGACGCCGTTGCCCCACCACTGGTGGGCCACCTCGTGGGCGCGGAAGAATTCGTCAAAGCCGTCGAGCGAGGTGTTCTGAAACGTGGCCCACGACAGATCGATCATGCCCGGGAAGGAGACGCCTTCGCCATACGGGATCTCGGTGACGTAGTAGTGCCCGTACGGCGCTTCGCCGAAGAGGTAGGTGAAGAACCTGAGACTGTTCGAGACGTCGGCGGCGACGTTTTCCCGCATGTGGCTCTGTTGCGGGATCATGATGCCCAATGAGGCGAGTTGGCGGCGCAGCTCCCGGTGGCCGTCTTCGGATATGAGCACGTCGATCGGGGGGGCGCCCTCGTGCTGGACGTGATAGTGCTCGAAGAGCCCGAGGTTGAACGTTGCGAAAGGAGTAGGGAGCGACGCGACCCAGTGGGTCGTCAGCACCCTGCCCGCCACGGAGGAATCGGTGCGCTCCCCAATGCTGGCGAGGGGATACCAATTCGGACTGTGATACGTGATGTCGAACGTCGCGAAGTCCCGGCCCTGCTCATTGCCCGGGTACCACGCCGCCCCCGGATCGATATAGAACCAGTTGCCGAAGCGGTCGATCAAGCCGCCATGCTCACCCTGGTAGAAAATCGTGAGGGCGAGGCTGTCGCCGACCTGGAGCCGGCGCTCGGCGCGTACCCACAGGTCGTCACCGTCTTTGGCCTTGAACACGGGAGCGGCGGCCCCGGAGCCCCACCGCGCCGAGTCTACTACGAGCTTGGGATGGAGGCGCCACAGGAGCCACGGCCCCACCGGCTCGGTGGGGGTCAGCGTGAGAGTGGCCTGGGCCGCGAAGTCGAGGTTCGCGCTGGTGGTCGACTTGAGGGACACGTCCATTCTATAGGCCGGCACGAGGAGACGCTCCCGATACGCCCACGTTCCTGCCGTCCCCGCGAGGGGATGTTGCAGCGGGAACTGGGTTACGACCGCCCAATTACTGCCCCACCGCAGCTTGCTCACGGGTCGATAGAGCCGTACGGCTTCCGTCATCGCCGGATTGAGTTCGAAACGAACCGGCCCCCCGTGAGTTCGCTCCAAGCGGGCCAAGAATAGCCCGTTCGACTCGCCGTTCAGCCACGGGCCAATCACGTCGTCGCTGAACGACCCTTCATTGTCTCCCTTGAGAGAGTTGACCAGGCCGCGGACGTGGTCTCCGAGGTCTCCGGGGACCTCCGCGGGGCCGGAGACGAGGGCGCGCAGCTGGTCGGCCGTCGAATCGGCAAAGAGGAGAATCGCTTCGGACACAGTATCGTCGAGCGCGCCGGCGCCGGCGACCCGCTGGAGCTCTGCCTGCTCGGCGGGGAGCGGCGGCGCGAACGTGAACCGGCCCTCGCCCCGAAACACCGCCCCCACGGTGCGGCCCCCGACGGGCGACAACAGATACAGCTTGCCGCGCTCGAGAGTGAGCCGGCCCGCATCGCGCGTGAGGACGAAGTGGTTGACGTCGGCGGCCTGCCCGGGCAGCGGGGCAAGGTTCATCACCTCGCGGTATCGCTCCACATAGGTGGCGCTGGGAGCGATGGCGCTCGAGCCGGGCGCGGGCTGTTGAGCCCCGAGGGAGGACGCGGCGATCAAACAGGCGGAGGCGGTCGCACAGGAGACGGGGGTGATGCGCGGCGTCATTCGGCACCTTCCTGGACGGGCTGAACTTGTCGCCCGGGGCGGGCGCGGTCAATATTCATCCATGGATGCCGCCGCCAAGAAGACTGTCCTGCGACACTTCCCGTACGGGCTCTACGTCATCACCGTCGCGCACGGCGGCGAAGAGCACGGCATGACCGCGAACTGGGTCA
>Ga0137374_10004568_pt1 | contig 16432 bp, 16 predicted proteins | sample SagtaG_20_FD_104811 | JGI IMG/M metagenome (GOLD analysis project Ga0137374, IMG submission 104811) | Vadose zone soil microbial communities from Sagehorn Ranch, Mendocino, California, USA - Sage1_R_100_16 metaG | ecosystem: Environmental > Terrestrial > Soil > Vadose zone | place: USA...
ACGTGCACGTCGATCCCGATCAGGTCGATCAGGGCACAAGGCCCCAGCGGCCAGCCGGCGCCGTTCGTCATTGCCTTGTCCATGTCCTCCGGACGCACGTCCGCCTCGTCGAGCACCCGCACACAGTCGTTGAGCAAGGGGATGAGGATCCGGTTGACGATGAACCCGGGCGTGTCGTTGCAGCGCACCGGCTGCTTGCCCGCGCGCTCTGCCCATGCGTAGGCGGCCTCGACGGCCTCGTCCGAGCTCTTGGGCGCGCGGACGATCTCCACCAGCGGCAAGACCGGTGCGGGGTTGAAGAAGTGCATGCCGACGACACGCTCGGGTCGCGTGGTCGCCTCCGCGATCTCAGCAACCGACAATGCGGACGTGTTCGTGGCCAGCACCGCCTCGGGTCGCGTGACCCGGTCGAGCTCGGCAAAGACTTCGCGCTTCAGCTCCAGCTCCTCGAGCACAGCCTCGATCACGAGGTCGCAGTCCGCGAGTTCCTCCAGCTCGGTCGTGAGTGCCAGACGCGCGAGCGCCGCGTCGCGCTCCTCGCCGGAGAGCCGTCCCTTCTCGACGCCCCGGTCGAGGTACCGCTGGATCGTGGCGCGACCGCGTTCGCCGAGCTCCGCAGTGATCTCTCGCCCCACGGTTTCGAACCCGGCCTGCACGCTCAGCTGCGCGATGCCGGCACCCATCGTCCCGAGCCCGACGACTCCGACCTTGCGAATCTCCGTCAAGCCTGCGCGAGCACCCAGTGGAATGCGATGTCACCGTGCCCGGGCTCGTGCTGGACCACGACCTCCTCGCGCAGCGGTTCGAGCCCGCATTCGCGCAGCAGCGGCAGGTACGCATCGCCTCCGAGGGAGGCGAAGAACATGGGCGCGCCGAGCCAGTCTCCATCGATGTTCTCGCCCGGCTCGCCGGCGCCAAACGTCGCCAGCAGGAAACCGCCCTCGTTCAGCCACAGCGCGATGCGGCCGATCAGCTCGCGTTGCTCCTCGGCAGGGACATGGCCGAAGAAGTAGAGCGCGACGACGGCGTCGAGCGAGGCCGGCGCAATCTCCAGTTCGATCGCGTCCGCGTGCACGAAGCTCGCTTCGGGCACGTGGTGCCGGGCAAGCTCGATCTGCACCGCGGAGATGTCGACGCCGCTGACGCGATGCCGCCGCGCCAGCTCGCGGGTGCCAGGCACGCCCCGACCGCAGCCAAGCTCGAGCACGTTCGCACCGTCCGGAAGACGTGCGTCGAGCTCACGCAGCCACTCGAGCGCCGGCGACACGACCCTGCCGGCCCACTCGGCGTAGCGCAACGCGATCGCGTCGTAACCACGCGCGACGATCTCCTTTGGGTTGCGCACGACAGCCCGCCCTGCCATCTCCCCCACCCACGGAGGGTAACGGCTAGAGCTTCTCGATGACCGCGGCTATCGCCTGGCCGAAGCCGATGCACATCGTGGCGATGCCGTAGCGCTCCCCGCGCCGCTGGAGCTCGTTGACGAGGGTTGCGGTGATACGTGCGCCGGTGGCGCCGAGCGGATGGCCGAGCGAGATGCCGCCGCCGTTCGGATTCACGTCGGCCGCGCGCTCCTCGAGGTTGGCGTCGCGCATGAACTGCAGCGCGACGGACGCGAACGCCTCGTTCACTTCGATGACGGCGATGTCGTCCCAGCCGAGACTGGCCCGCGCGAGGGCCGCCGCACACGCCTGCGGATTGCCGTGCAGCATCCGCTGCGGGTCGACGCCCGCGAGGCCGAACGAGACGAAGCGGGCGCGCGGCTCGAGCTCAAGCCGTCTCGCCGCGTCCTCGCTGGCGACCAGGACCGCCGCGGCGCCGTCGCAGATCTGGGAGGAGTTGCCCGCGGTGACCTTCCCCTCCGGCAGGAACGCCGGCTCGAGCGCGGCGAGCGCCTCCGGCGACGTGTCGCGTCGGGGCGTCTCGTCGACGTCGAAGACGACACCGACGTGCGGGTTGGTGAGGTCGATCGGAACGATTTCGTCGTCGAAGCGGCCCTCGTCGATGGCGCGCACGGCGCGCCGGTGGGACTCGAGCGAGAACGCATCGAGCTCCTCCCGCGAGATGTTCCACTCCTCCGCGATCACCTCGGCGGAGACGCCCTGGGGCACGATCTGCCAGCGGTCGAGCAGCTTGTCGGAGAGATCGCCTCCGCCGGAGCCCATGGGGACGCGCGACATCATCTCGACCCCGGCGGAGACGACGAGGTCGAGCTGCCCCGACCAGATCGCTGTCGCCGCGTTGAAGTTCGTCTGCATCGACGAGCCGCATTGACGGTCGACCGTGGTGCCACACACGGACTCGGGCCAGCCGGCGACGAGCGGCACCATGCGCCCGATGTTCCAGCCCTGTTCCCCGATCTGCGTGACGCAGCCGAACTGGACGTCCTCCACCTGGGCAGGGTCGACGTCGTTCCTCCGCACGAGTGCGTTCAGGACCTGACCGGCGAGCTCGTCGCCGCGAATCGACGACAACGTGCCGTTGCGCTTGCCGATCGGCGAACGCACCGCGTCGATGATCAGAGCCTCCGAGTGCCAGGCAGGCATGCAGGTCTAGACTAGCTTCGTGGTCGCGTCACTCACCGAAAAGCGCCTGCTCATCGCGGGCGAATGGGTGGAGACCGGCGCGTGGATCGACGTGCGGTCGCCGTACTCCGGCGATGTCGTCGGCCGCGTCGCGAAAGCCGGCGCCCCGGAGACGTGCCAGGCAGTGGACGCGGCCGAAAAGGCGATGCGGGAGCCGCTGCCGGCGCACAAGCGGGCGGAGATCCTCGTCCGCGTCGCAGGCGCTCTCGGCCGGCGGCACGACGAGGTTGCGCGGCTGATCTCCGACGAAGCGGGCAAGCCGCTGAAGGCCGCGCGTGTGGAAGCGCAGCGCGCCATGTCCACCTACACGTTCGCGGCAGTCGAGGCGCGCAAGCTCGCCGGCGAGATGGTGCCAATGGACGCCGCCCAAGCCGGTGAGGGCAAGCTCGCGTTCACCTTGCGGCGCCCGGTCGGTGTCGTCGGTGCGATCAGCCCGTTCAACTTCCCGCTCAATCTCGTCGCGCATAAGCTCGCGCCCGCGCTCGCGGCCGGCTGCGCGGTCGTGCTCAAGCCGGCGAGCCAGACACCGCTCTCCGCACTGCTGCTCGCGGAGCTCGAAGAAGAGGCGGGACTGCCGCCGGGCTGGCTGAACGTCCTCGTCGGCCCGGCCAAGGAGATCGGCGACGTCCTCGTCGAGGACGACCGCGTCAAGCTGATCACCTTCACGGGCTCCGGCGCGGTCGGCTGGGAGCTCAAGCAGCGCGCACCGAAGAAGCGTGTCAATCTCGAGCTCGGCAACGCGACACCCGTCATCGTCGCGGCCGATGCGGACGTGTCGCTTGCCGCCACGAAGGTTGCGCAGAACGCGTTCTCGTTCGCGGGCCAGAGCTGCATTTCCGTGCAGCGCGTCTACGTCGAGCGCGACGCATACGACGCGTTCGTCGCCGCGTTGGTGCCGGTCGTCGAGGCGCTCAAGGTCGGCGACCCGTCCGAAGACGACACCGACGTCGGCCCCGTCATCGACGAGGGGGCACGCGACCGGATCCTCGAATGGATCGGCGAGTCGCGCGGCGAGGTGCTGACGGGCGGGAGCCTCGACGGGGAGCTGATCCGTCCGACGGTGATCGCGAACCCCGCGCGCGACGACAAGGTCTCTTGCGAGGAGGTATTCGGCCCGGTCTGCACCGTTACGGCGGTGGACTCGCTCGGGGAGGCGATCGCGCTCGCGAACGGGACGCGCTATGGGCTCCAGGCGGGCATCTTCACGACGAGCCTCGACAACGCACTGCGCGCCGCCCAGACACTCGAGTTCGGCGGCGTTACGGTGAACGAGGCGCCCACGTTCCGCAGCGACCAGATGCCCTACGGCGGCGTCAAGGATTCCGGCAACACGCGAGAAGGACCGCGCTACGCGGTCCGCGAGATGACCGAGGAGCGTCTCGTCGTCGTCGAGCTTCCGTAGGTTCGGGCCGGGCCGGGCGGGAACTCTGCGCACATGATCGGATTCGTGCTCGCCCTGATCGTCGTCGCGATCGTCCTTTCTCTGCTCGGCCTCTGGATCTTCTCGATCCCTGTCGGGATCGTCTCCTTCGTTCTCTTCGTCCTCTTCGTCGCCGGCTGGGGCCGGCGCGCGGCGACGAGAACGCCGGACGCGCCGGCGTAACCGTCACAGCCCGCTGTTAGATTGATCGAGTGGCGCGGCCATCGCTGCTCGCACGTTTCCGCCGCAAGGAGCAGGCATCTACGGCAATGCGGGCCGCCGGTCCACAGCGTCGCTCGCTGCCACATCCCGGCCAGCTCCGCCGCGAGCGGCGAGCGTTGTTGCGCGTGCGCGAGGAGCGGCTGCGCGACCTGGGTGGTCTGATGCTGGAGATGTTCCGGCGTGACCAGTTCCGCCAGGACCTCTTGATCGAGCGCTGCGAGGAGCTGGTCGCCCTCGACGAACGGCTGCAGGAGCTCGACACGCTGCTCGCGGCCTCGGTGTCGGCGCGACGTCCGGCGCCCGCGGCACGCTGCGCCTGCGGTGCACCGATCGTGTGGGGCTCCCACTTCTGCGCGAACTGCGGCAGGCCGGTGACGGCGACGCCGCCCGTCGTCGCGTGCACAAAGTGCGGCTCGGCGCTCTCGGCCGAGGCGAAGTTCTGTGCCGTCTGCGGGCAGCCGGTCGCGGCAGAGCAGGCGCCCGAGCTCGTCGAGGCGCTGCCCACCCCATCACAGGACCGCTGGGAACAGTGAGCGGGCCGGCGAGGCCCCCCGCCGAGCGGGTCTGTCCTCGCTGCGGCGCCCCCCACGAACCGGACCAGGAGTACTGCCTCGAGTGCGGGTACCGGCTGCGACCCGCGGGCGGGCTCGTCGGCCGCCTCTCCGGTGCCTGGCAGGAGCGCTTCGGTTGGTACCCAGGCGACTGGTTCTGGCGCCTCCTGCTCGGATTCGTGATCGCCGTGGCCGGTGCGACCGCCGCGATCGTGCTCGCCGACGCCGGCGCCGAGAACAAGACGATTGTGGCGACCGAGGGCGGGTCCGCGCAGGCGCCGACGACGGCGCCCGAAACAGCGACCGTGACTCTTCCCAGCCTCTCGACGCAGACCGGGGGTGGCCCGCCCGTCACGCCGACGACGCCGCCGCCGGCCACGAGCACCGCGCCGGCGCCGGGCACCCTCACCGCCTGGCCAGCCGGCCAGAGCGGGTTCACAGTCGTGCTCGAGTCGCTGCCGACCAGCTCGGGCCGCTCCCTGGCACTGGCTCGCGCCCGGGCCGCCTCGCGAGCAGGGCTGCCCCAGGTGGGCATCCTCGACTCCAGCCGCTATTCGAGCCTCCACCCGGGCTATTACGTCGTCTTCAGCGGGATTTACACGTCCCGAGGACAGGCTGAGGCGGCCCGGGCGGCCGCCTCCGACAAGGGCTTCCGGCTTGCCTACGCGCGGGAGATCACCCGCTAGCCGTTCTCCTGCGAGGCAACGAAGGGCCCGACTTTGTAACACCCCCTCCGGTTTTATAGACTGCCTAGTGAACGGACACCGGCCGTCGACGGTTTACCGCGACTTAACAAAGCTTTGCGGGGGATTAATGGGAGCCAGAGATACTGTGATCGAGGAGTACGCCGCCCAGCTCCAGGCCTGCATGTATCAATACTCGAGAGCCATCTATCGGTCGATTAAGGACCTGATCGACCCGTATGTGGCGCCTGAGCTCCACCTCGAGTACCGCCGCGCGGTGCTGGAGCAGTGCGAGCAGACGATGGAACGGCTGGCGCGGGATCCGCTTTACTTCGCCAAGCCGGACCGGGCCCTTTTCCAGGACATCCGCCGGTATTTCCCGATCACCGCGCAGGCGGAGGTCGCGTGGGCGGTGCAGGAAGGGGTCGCGGCCGCCGTCGCGTTCATCGAGGAGCAGATCGAGGCAGGGGCCCTCGACGGCGGCGTCGCGCGCTGCCGAGCGACGACGCGCAAGGGGAAGCCCTGTCAGCGCACTCCGCTGCCCGAGCGCGACTACTGCCCCTCGCATCAGCACCTCGAGCGCTCCAAGGTCGCCGCCTAACCGCGGCGAGCACCACCCGCCGGCGGCAACAGCCCTGTCTTAACTCGCCATGCACGTCCGCGTCAGCGGACTGACCTCCCGAGCCCCGTTCTCTGCCTGGCACGTGAACGGACCGCGCCAACGCTGCGCCGAGATGCTCAAAACGCCGGATCCCGCCGTAGGCCGCGGCTACGGTCGACGGGATGGGACGGCCACAGCGCTACCTCGCCCCCGGCGCCTACTACCACGTCGCCGCCAAAGGGAACAACGATGCGCCGATCTTCTTCGACGCGGACGACCGGACCGCCTTCGTCCAGATCCTCGGCCGTGTCCTGCGCCGGTACCGCTGGCGGCTCCACGTTCGCTGCCTCATGGGCAACCACTACCACCTGCTCGTCGAGACCCCGGAGCCGAACCTGTCCGACGGCATGCGCGACCTCAACGGCCAGTACGCCCGCGTCTTCAACGCGCGGCACGGCCGCAAGCACCATGTCTTCGGCCAGCGCTTCTGGTCGAAGGTGATCGAATCCGAGGAGCAGTACGGCTACACGCTCGAGTACATCGTCCAGAACCCCGTCCACCACGGCTTCGTGCAGCGGCTCCGGGATTGGCGCTGGACGTCGGCGCCCGAGGTCGGTGGGATAGATTCGCCTGGTGTCGCACGACACCGACAAGCTGATCCGGCAGCTGTCCCTAGTGGCCTATCTGATGGCCGAGCGGCGCCCGCTGACGGCCAGGGACGTGAAGTCGAACGTCGAGGGCTATTCGGAGATGTCGGACGAGGCCTTCGCCCGGCGGTTCTACTCCGATCGGGCCGAGTTGTTGGCCCTGGGTGTCCCCCTCCAGTCCCAACGCGACGAGTTCACCGGCGAGGAGCTCTACACGCTCCGGTCGGAGAACTACTTCCTCGACAAGCTCGAATTGGACGACGACGAGCTCGCAGCCCTCCAGACCGCGCTGTACCTGCTCGAAGGAAAATTTGCGTACGCGGAGCCGCTCCGGCTCGCGCTCCAGAACCTGGCGCTGGGCCGACCCGGTTTCGAGGAGCCGGCTTCAGAGACGGCGGTCCGCGTCGAGGTGCTCGACCCGGACTACACACCGGAGATGCCGGGCCGCCTCGGCAAGCTCGAAGGCGCGATCTCGAAGCAGCGGACGATCAAGTTCCCGTACTACTCGATCTCCCGGAACCGGCAGAGCGAGCGAACGTTGAATCCGTACGGACTGCTTTCGGACAACGGCAGTTGGTACGTGGTCGGCCAGGACCTCGACCGCAAAGACATCCGCACCTTCCGCGTGTCGCGAATCCGCGGCGACATCCGCTTCGCGACGCGCCGCGAACGTGACTTCCGGATCCCGCCGGACTTCGACATCGACGTCTACCGCGGCCGGCCGCCTTGGCAGATCGGTGATCTGATCGGCGAGGCGCGCATCGACCTCGCAGGCGACACGGCCTGGTGGGTCGAACGCGCCTACGGCACCGCCGGACAGCTCGAGGACGGCGTCTTCATCACCGAGTACTCGTCCCTCCCCCAGCTCGCGTCGTGGATCCTCCGCCAGGACGGCCGCGCGATCCCGCTCGAGCCCGACGAGCTTCGGCGCGAGGTCGCGCAGGCGCTCCGCAACGTCCGTGCCAGTCATGAGACAGGTCCGCCGCAGCTAGCGACGCCTGCCCCGCCGCCGCGGCAGGACGGGCTCAGCGAGCGCCCGGCCGGCCCCGTCGTGCCGGAACGGTTCGCCGTCCTGCAGGCTCTCCTCGCCTACCTGCTCGCCGCCTGCGGTGAGGGAACGGACGCGGTGATTCCTGCGCACGAGATCGTCGAACGCTTCCACATTCCGGAGGACCAGCTCGAGGAGCATCTCCAGCTGCTCAACCTCGTCAACTTCGGCGGTGGCTGTTACACCGTGTACGCCGCGCTCGAGGGCGACCACGTGCACGTCGACAAGGAGCTCTACGGTGACACCTTCAGACTCGCCCCCCGCCTGACACCGCTCGAGGCGCGCGCCATTCGTCTGGCACTCGAGTTCGTCGGTCCGATGATCGCGGCAGACGCGCACACGCCACTCGACCGCGTGCGCCACAAGCTCGAGGATACGTTCGGACAGTTCGAGCTGACGAAGACGCCGCAGCCATCCACGGGCGAGGTCGAAGCCGACCTCGTGGCGACGCTCACCGAGGGAATTCGAGAACGGCGCCTGGTCGAGATCGAGTATCAGAAGGAGGGCGAGCAGACCTGGTCGCAGCGAATCGTCGAGCCGTACTCACTCGAACGGGAGCTTCCGAACTGGCGCGTGCACACGTGGGATCGCACGCGCGATGCCGAGCGCAGCTTCCGGCTCGATCGCATGCGCAGCGCGAAGCTCACGCCTGACACCTTCGAGCCGCGTTCCGCCTTCGAGCCGCGCGGACTTCGGGACGCACGCACGGCGAAGCTCCTCTATGCCAAGGGGGTCCCTGCACGCTGGGCGGTCGAGCGCGGCGCAACTTTGCTGAAAGACGGCACCGCCCTGGCGGAGATGCCGGTCGGAAGCGCCGAGTGGCTGATCGGGGAGATCTTCAGCCAGCGCGGTGACTCGGTCCTGCTCGAGCCGGCGGAAATGCGGCGCGCTGTGGCCGCTCGTGCCAGACAGCTCGCGAACGAGCTCGGCGTGTCGCGGCTGCGTGCGCGCGCCTAGCCGCTCGGCAGCTGCAGCCGGAAGACCGACCCGCGCTGCGGGACCGACTCGACCTCGAGCGTCCCGCCGTGCGCCTCGGCGATCGAGCGCGCGATGAACAGCCCGAGGCCTGTCCCCGGCTTGGCGGTTCCGCCGCTGGAGCGACCGAACTTCTCGAAGATCAACTCCTGATCCTCCGGGGCGACGCCGGGTCCCTCGTCCGCCACGTCGATCACCACATCTCCGTCGTCCATGCCCGTGCTGACACGCACACGACCGCCCGCGGAGGAGTACTTCACCGCATTGTCGACGAGGTTCTGGATCACCTGCCGCAGGCGTTCGCGGTCCCCGCGCACGCGTGGAAGTGAGCCCACGTCCGCCGTCAGGTCGACCTCGTCTTGCGCGAGCTCAGCTGCGGCGACGACATCACGGAGCAGCTCCGCAAGGTCGACGTCGCTGAACGTGAAGCTGAACGTACCCGCCTCGATCCGCGAGGTGTCGAGCACATCCTCGATCAACGCCGCCAGCCGTGAAGTCTCGTCGCCGATCAGGCCGAGGAACGCCTGTCGCTGCTCCGGCGTCAGCTCCCGCCACCGGCCCTGCAGCGTGCGCGCGGCCCCGATCACCGCAGCCATCGGACTGCGCAACTCATGCGAGACGAGCGAGACGAAATCCGCGCGCAGGGCCGACAACCGACGCAGCTCGTCAGCGGTGCTGCGCTCGGCCTCGTAGGCGCGGATGTTCTGCACGGCCGTCGCGACGAGGCGGCCGAGCAGCGACACGAGCTCGAGCTCCTCCTGGGAGAACGCGTCCGCTTCGACACGGACTACACCGAGCATTCCGATCGCCCGCGGGCCCACCTGCAGCGGAGCAAGCACTCGGCTGCGCAGGCCCAGCCCGACGAGATCCTCTTCCTCGGGATAGTTCGGTGGATCCATGGAGGGGCGGTAGACGAGCTTGCCTTCGAGCACCTCCTCGAGGACGGAACCGCGCACGGGCCGCGCGGAGCCGGGCGGGAACACCCTGTCCGTCCCGCGCCCTGCGACCGCCATCACCTCGGCTCGCTCGCCTTCGACAAGGACGAGCGTCACCCGCTCGAACGGGACGAGCCCGCGCAGCTCACGGCTAAAGGCGCCGAACGCCTGGTCGAGCTCGAGCGACGACGCCAACGCACGGGCACAACGGTTCGCGGCGTCCAGCAGGTCGACGCGGCGGCCGAGCTCGTCGCGGAGGGTCTCGGCTTCCCGGGCGCGCGCCTGAGCGAGCGCGGCCTCGTGCTCGAGTTGCCTCACCAGCCAGCCGACGATCGCGCCGGTGATCAAGAAGACGCCGAACGGGAACGCGACGCGATCCCAGATGAACCCCGGCCCGGCGTGGAAGTGGTGCACCCGCCACCACTCCGCGAAGACCAGATACGGCAGGAGCACGACCGGAAGCGCGAGGGCCCCCAACAACCCGTAGCGCAGTGCGGCCTCGACGACGACGAATATGAGTGCCCACCGGGTCGGGCTGCCGTACTCGTAGGAGTAGAGCGTCGCGTATCCCGCGATCGCGGCGGTGTCGAAGAGCAGTCCGACGAGTCCGACAACGCGTGGATCGACGCCTTTGCTGGCGGCGAACAGCAGGATCGCGCCGACCCCGAACACACCGGTGACGAGCCACGCGTACGTCTCGTAGCCGGACGGGTAACCGGTGCTCAGCAGTCCTACCTCGAGGACACCGAAGACGACGGCGCCGAGGCGGACGCGGGCAATCCAGATCTCGGCCCCGCGCAAACGGGCGAGGCGCGCGCTCTCAGTCGGCATGCCGCTCCTCGATTCGCGCCACAGCCCAGCCTGCCTGCTCACGCAGGAGCTCGTCGCCGCTCGTCAGGAAGGGCTCAGCGAGCGAGACCTCCTCCACCGCGCCTGCGTTGCCGAGCGCGACCAGGGCGTTGCGCCGCAGGTAGCGGGCATCGTTGTGTGGCACGTACAGCCGCTCGTACCGGCTGCGCAGCGCGTCGGCGTCGTCCTGGAGCCAGTCCACGAGCCGGACGTGCGGCTCGGCCTCGCCGGAAAGATCCTCGCCGGCACGACGCTTCTCGATGCCGCGGTTCCAGGGACAGACGTCCTGGCAGATGTCGCAGCCGTAGACCTGCGAGCCGAGGTGCTCCCGGTACTCGCCTGGGATCGCGCGCGGCGATTGCGTCCAGTACGACAGGCACTTGGTCGAGTCGAGCACGCCGGGCTCGTCCAGCGCGCCGGTCGGGCAGGCGTCGATGCAAAGTGTGCACGTGCCGCAGTCGGCATCGAGCGGCGCAGTTGCCTCGATGTCGACCGTGGTGACGAGCGTGCCGAGGACGACCCAGGAGCCGTGCCGGCGCGTGATCAGCAGCGTGTTCTTTCCGTAGAAGCCGACTCCGGAGCGCGCCGCCGCTTCGCGATCGACGTGCTGGTTCGCGTCGACGAGCACGCGGTAGTCGCCGCCGAGCCGCCGGCCGAGCTCGTCGAGCCGTTCGCGGAGCACCGCGTACGCGTCGTACCACGTGTATCGCGGCAGCCTCCCCTCACCGGGCTCGAGCGGTGGCTCCGGTACGTAATAGCAGTGCGCGGCCGAGACGACGGTGCACGCGCCCGGAAGCAACGTCTCGGGATGGCACGACACTTCCGGCTGCGCCATCGTGAAGCGCATGTCCGCGAAGAGCCCGCGGGCCTTCCGCTCACGGATGTGCCGCTCCGTCTCCTCGTACGCCGCGGCGGGCGCCGCGCCGACGACGTCGAGCTCGAGCTCCTGGGCGAGCCGCTCCAGCTGGGCGGCAGTCATGTGGAAGATTGTGCCCGTGAAGGCGATCCGCATCCACGAGGACGGCGGGCCCGAGGTGCTTCGATACGAGGACGCCCCCGATCCGGTGCCAGGCAGCGGACAGGTCCTGATCGAGTTACGGGCCGCTTCGTTGAACCATCTCGACGTCTGGGTGCGCAAGGGACTTCCGTCCGTGCCGAAACCGCGCATCCTCGGAGCGGACGGGGCCGGACTGGTCGTCTCGGGAGACGGGTTCGCGCCGGGCGACCGCGTCGTGATCAACCCCGGGATCGATCACGGCGACGGGCGGATCACCGTGATCGGCGAGCACACCGACGGGACGCACGCAGAGCTGATCGCCGTGCCCGCGTCGCAGGTCTATCGCATTCCCGACGGCCTCGACTTCGAGGCGGCCGCCGCGTTCCCGCTCGTCTTCGAGACCGCCTTCCGGATGCTGTCGACAAAAGCCGCCCTGCAGGAAGACGAGTGGGTGCTCGTCTGGGGAATCGGCAGCGGCGTCTCGACGGCCTGCCTGGCACTCGCGAAGGCGCTGGGAGCCAAGGTGATCACGACCTCATCGAGCGCGGAGAAGCTCGAGCGTGCCAGCCAGCTCGGCGCGGACGCCGCGCTGAATCACGAAACGGACGACGTCGTCGCCGCGGTCAAGGAGCTCACCGGCGGTGGCGCACACGTCGTCGTCGACCATGTCGGCGAGGCGACCTGGCAACGGTCGCTGGCCGCGGCGCGCGCGGCCGGGCGCGTCTGCGTCTGCGGCGCGACGTCCGGCCCGAACCCGCCCGCGCAACTCCACCGCATCTGGTGGAAGCAGCTCACGATCTTCGGGTCGACCATGGGATCCCGCCAGGACTTCGAAGCGGTCTACGAGCTCGTCACGTCCGGAAAGGCGCTCCCCGTCGTGGACGAGGTCTTTCCGCTCGCGGACGCGGCGGCGGCGCACACGCGACTCGAGGCCGGCGAGCAGCTCGGCAAGATCGTCCTGCGCATTCCGGACTAGTCCGGTGCCTGGCACTCGAGCCAGCGCTCGACCTCGCGCGGCGACCTGAGCCGGACGACCTCGAGGTCGGGCTGCGGGGCGAATGCGGCCGGCCAGTCGCGCCGGCGCCGGAAGTGCTGGCGGATCGCGTAGCCGACGAGCGAGTCTCGTCCCCAGAATGCGAACCGCCAGGTCTGCCGGTTGCCGTTGAACAGGTCCCGCTTCGTCACGATGTCCTTGACCGCCCGCAGCACGAGGCGGCGCAGCACGAGCAGCAGTGGCTGGTCGAGCCACACGAGCGTGTCCGCGCGATGCAACACGAGGTCGCCGAGCTTCTGCTGGTACGACCCGTCGAGCACCCACCCGTCGGAGCGCCCCATCACCGCGAGGACGTCACGGCGCAGTTCCCCGTCGCTCGCCTCGACCCACCCCGGCAAGTGGTTGAGCGCATCCAGCTCCGTGTACGGAACGTCGAGCTTCGCGGCAAGCCGCCGCGCGAACGTCGTCTTGCCGTTCCCGCTGACGCCGACGACGGCGACGCGGCGCGACATGACTAGCCGATGCCGAGAATGAACTTTGCGTCGTCGGACATGCGCTCAGGGGTCCACGGCGGATCCCACGTGAGCTCGATGTCCACGTCCTCGACGCCGGGCACCTCGCGCGCGACGCGGTTGATGTCCTCCTGGATCATCGGCCCGGCCGGACAGCCCATCGACGTCAGGCTGTGCGTAACCTTCACACGCCGTCCCTGCACGTCGACGTCGTAGAGCAGGCCGAGCTCGACGATGTCCATCCCGAGCTCGGGATCCTCGACCTGGCGCAGCGCCTCGTAAACCTCTTCCCTGGTCGGCATCGCTTCGAGTGTAGCTAGTAGCCCAGGAGGCGCACCTCTTCGCGCCGCTCGCGCGCGAAGAAGTGGATCCCGTCGATGAAGCGCACCCAGTTGCAGCGTGTGCACATCACGAGCGAATGCGTGCGTGCCGAGTCGGCGAGGAAGCGGACGCCGCGCAGCAGGTCGCCGTTCGAGACCCCGGTTGCTGCCACGATCACCTCGCCGGGCGCCAGCTCCTCGGTCGTGAACACCCGCCCGGGATCGTCGATGCCCGCCTCCCGCGCCTGCTCGATCTCGCGCCGCGAGGTCGGCCACAGCTGCGCCTGCAGCTCGCCGCCGAGACAGCGGAGGGCGGCCGCGGACATCACCGCCTGGCGCGTGCCGCCGATGCCGACGGCGAGGTGGTCGTTCGTGCCGCGGATCGCGGCGGAGATGGACGCCGTCACCGTCCCGTCCTGAATCAGCTTGATCCGCGCGCCCGACGCGCGAATGTCCTCGATCAGGTCGTGGTGGCGCGGCCGGTCGAGCACGATCGTCGTGATGTCGTTGGGCCGGCGGCCGAACGCGTCGGCGATCGCCTGCACGTTCTCGCCCATCGGCCGCAGCAGGTCGATCGAGCCGCGCGCCCGCGGGCCGACCGCCACCTTGCGCATGTACATGTCGGGAAGGTTGGGCAGCGAGCCACGCTCGCCGACGGCGATCATCGACATCGCGCCGTTGCCCCCGCGCGCGACGACGCCGCGGCCCTCCAGCGGATCGAGCGCCAGATCGACGGCGTCACCGCCCGCGCCGATCGTCTCGCCGGCACGCAGCGGCGACTCCTCGTCCGCGGAGCCGATCACGACGTGCCCCTCGATGGGAAAGTCGTCGAGGGCGCGACGCATCGCGGCGGCCGCGTCCCGCTCGGCCGCGTCCTGGTCGGCGCGGCCCAGCCAGCGCGCGGCCGTCAAAGCGGCGCCTTCGGTCACTCGGACGTACTGCTCGCAGAGACACAGCCGGGAGGCAGGCGCCTGCACCTCCGCCGCGCCGACCACCTCTTCGACCGTCTCCGCCATCAGACCCGTTGTACCTGCTCGGTGCTCGCGAGCACCAGCTCGAGCACCGCGTCGATCGCCGAGCGCATGTCGGAATTCGTGATCACGGGGACCCGGTGCCGGTGCGCGCGCCCCACGATGTGCTCTTGCACGCGCCGGATGTCGTCCAGCCGGTCGATGTACTTCGCGTGCGGGCGCAGGCCGTCGAGGCCGGCGTCCCTGACCATGAAGTGTGTGCTGTGCTCCTCCTCGTCCTCGATCGCCAGGACGCACTGGACGACGAGCGCGCCGTCGATGCGCGGCAGCATGCCTGGCACCAGGTGCACACCCTCGAGCACCATCGACCAGCCCTCCTCGAGCGCGCGCTCGATCGAGGCGCGGACGCCGACGAGGACGTTCCGGGTCTGTTCGAGGAAGCCGGCGATCACCGGGTCCTCCGCCTGCTCCGGCTCGCGCAGGCCGGCCGCGGCCTCGAAACTCGAGTAGTGGATCGAGGGCATGAACTCCTGTGAGAAGAACGCCCGCATCGTCTGGCGGACGAAGTCCGTGGAGGTGACACGCGTGATCCCGAGCCGGTAGGCGGCTTCCGTCGCCACCGTCGACTTGCCGGTGCCAGTCGCCCCGCCGACCAGGACGATCACGGGAAGGTCGAGCTCCTGCAGCTCACGGAAGCGACGGAGCCGGTCGACCGCGCGCGAGCCGTCCGCCTCCCCGAGCACCTCGACCGCCAGCTCCTCGAACCGCTCCAGCTCGACGCTCTGCTCGCCGCGCTCGGCGAGATCCTGCTCGATCCGCTTCGCCAGCTCGTATGCGCGTCCGAGCGGGACGCCGACCGCGACGAGCGCGCGCGCCATCAGCCCTTTGGAGTACGGCTCGCTGCGCGTGCCGAGCGGGAGCGGCTCGGCGTGTCGCGGGTGGCTCATGCGCGCAGCTTCGCTGGAAGCAGGCTCAGGATCAACTCGTCGAGCTCCGGTGCGACGACCTCGTTGTCGGCGAACACGATCTCGACACCGCGCTCTGCTGCCGCTTCGGCCACGATGTCGATCGCCGCCGCCTTGAGCTCCACCAGGTAGACGTCGGCGTCGGCGCGAGCCAGGTCCTCACGGAGCTTGGCCCGGTCGGCCAGGTTGCGCGAGACGGTGACGACCTCGGCGTCGAGGTGGTCCGTCGGCGCGGGTCCGGTGGTGAAGACGGCGACGCGCCGGCCGGCGAGCGGTGCCGTCGGACGAAGGCGCAGCTCCGCCTGCACGACGGGAACGTCCTTGAGCCGCTGGATCGGTGCGGCCTCTCCCCCGCCGACGAGGACGACGAGGTCGGAGACGAGCACCCGATAGGCGTTCAGATAGGCGGTCGGGTCATGTCCTCTGCCTGACACCAGGATGCGCGCATCCGTTTCGACGGGCGGGATCGCGGCGCCGCTGCCGTCAAAGACGACCAGGTCCGGTTCGCGCTCGACGGCGAGGGCCGCGCCCTGCAACACGTTCGACTCCGTGACCGCACCCGCCAGGCCGCCGCCCGCCCGCCGGCAGCCGATCGTCACAACCCCGGCGAGCAGCGCCGTTTCGAGGTAGTCCGAGGCCGCATGCTCGCCTGCGCGGGAGAGCTCGAGCAGCGTGGCGAGCGACGGCTTGAGCTCCGCCACGACGGGCTCGGCCGGCCCGCCGCGACCCATCGCCACGACGACGACGTCGCGGTCGCGCGCAAGCAGTCGCGCGACATGTCCCGTCACGGCGGTCTTCCCCACCCGCTTGCCGGTGCCAGTCACGGCGACGGAAGGGAGTGGGAACGGTGCGAACTGCGGCGGCTCGAACCGGAAGTCGGCGCCCTCGTACCGCAAACCCGCTGCGAGCGCGCGGCTCGCCAGCAGGAAGCGGTCCGGCGGAGACAGGACCGGCTCGTCCGACAGATCGACCACGACCTGAGCGCGCGCGAACCCCTCCTCGAGCTCGCGCAGCAGCGGGACGCCGTAGTCGGCGTCGCCGCGGAGCTTCTCCGTGCCGCCGGCGAGCCAGGCGCCCACGACGTCGTACGGCAGCTCCGCGATCGCGTCACGCACGACGGGCGGGTAGTGCTCCCCGTCGATGACCACGACCGCCCG
>Ga0137374_10004574_pt1 | contig 16427 bp, 16 predicted proteins | sample SagtaG_20_FD_104811 | JGI IMG/M metagenome (GOLD analysis project Ga0137374, IMG submission 104811) | Vadose zone soil microbial communities from Sagehorn Ranch, Mendocino, California, USA - Sage1_R_100_16 metaG | ecosystem: Environmental > Terrestrial > Soil > Vadose zone | place: USA...
CGGACAAACCCTCCAGGAGCCTTAGTTCGGCTTGATATTTTCTACTCAGCAAAAAAATTCTTTAATCGGTAATTAGCTTCAGAACCGATTGTTGAAACGAGGATTGGAAACATAAAAGTCAACTGTCTTTATTAGCGGAAAATTATCCATCTTATTGCGTCAATCCTCTATTGAAATAACTGCTCAGCGAAAACAATTTTGTGTTGTCGATAATGACAATCATTAAAAGAATAAAAAATGAAGACATTCAATGTTCCAACCATGGAGGACGTTTCTCCAGCAAACAAAAAAAATTTTGAAGCTTTGAAAAAAGCGCTGGGCATGGTTCCCAATCTGTATGCAACAATTGCTTATTCAGAAAATGGATTAAGTAAATATCTTGACTTCCAAACTGCGAAAACATCTCTCAGCAACAGAGAGAAAGAAGCAGTAAACCTTGTCGTTAGCCAGGTGAACGGGTGCCGTTATTGTCAGAGTGCGCATACAGTTTTAGGTAAACTAAATGGATTCTCTGATGATGAAATCATCAAGATACGTAAAGGTTATAGCAGCAATGACAAGATTGATAAACTGGTTGCGCTTACAAAAGATATCGCTGAGAATAAAGGCCGTGTGAGCAGTGAAACACTCAATGCGTTTTATGCGGTTGGCTATAATAACGAAAATCTCGTGGATGTGATATTACAGGTAAGCGATAAGATTGCTATGAACTACTTGTATAACCTAATACAAATACCGATTGATTTTCCTGTAGCAGCGGTAATTAATGAATCTGAATTAGTTTAATCAATTAGTAACAAATGACAGAACTGAGTGAAAATAATTGCACAATGACGGTTTAACAACAGAGGGACGGAGAATATAGATTTCGGAGAGATAAGTAGGCAAAGCATGGTGTAGCAAGACGACCGGGCACAAAATATCTTCACTCATTTACTAAACGATTAAATAAATTTGAAACAGGTGTTGTTTGCACCTGTTTCATTTTTTTAAAAAAAAAGCAATGGAAAAAAAGTTGCCTTTACCACCATTCACAATGGATACAGCCTTGCAGAAAGTACAGATGGCAGAAGATGCATGGAATACAAAAGACCCTGAAAAAGTTTGTCTTGCTTATACAATTGACACGGAATGGCGCAACAGAACCGAATTTATAAATGGGAGAGAAGAAGTAAAACAATTTTTAAAAAGAAAATGGGAAAAAGAACTTGATTATAAACTTAAAAAAGAGTTGTGGGGTTTTAGAGAAAACAGGATGGCTGTTCGCTTTGAATATGAATGGCACGACCATGCGGGGCAGTGGTTCAGAAGCTACGGTAACGAAATGTGGGAATTTAATGAGGACGGATTGATGAAAAAAAGATATGCCAGTATCAATGATCTTCCTATAACCGAAGGCGAAAGGAAATTCAGATAAATAAAAATTATGACCGCAGGCAATAATTACACACTGGTTAATCCACAAAACGGGAATCTTGCTTTTAAAATATTTTCTTTTGATAACAACAGCATGTTTGATCACCTTCAAAGATTGAATTATTATTCTATGCTCTTGATTATGGAAGGAAATGGCAAACTAAAGGCAGATTTTTCTGAATATGATTTTGACAGCATCAGCCTGATGTGTTTTTCACCTTACCAGCCTTTTCTCATTAATGCTGAAGAACCCTTCAACGGTATTGCAGTAAACTTTCACCCCGATTTTTTCTGCATACATAAGCATCATAAAGAAGTTGCATGCAACGGTGTACTCTTTAATAACATTTATAAACCGCCTTATCATACCATTGATTTAATCACAAAAGATGCATTGCTCGCACTTACCGGTCAAATGAAAAATGAAGTGATACAGGCTGACGTTGCACAATATGAATTGATCGTCTCATACCTGAAAATTTTTCTGATCACCGCTTCCCGTTCAAAGCTTAACCAGCATCCGGTAAAGCCAGCTGAAAATTACCTGGCTAAAGAACCATTCGTTCTGCAGCAGCTTCAGGATGCCATTGAAACGAATTTCCGTAAAAATCATTCTGCAGGTGAATATGCGGATATGCTGAATATTTCGCCGAAAGCACTCGCAAAAATTGCAAAGAACTATTTTAATAAAACACTCACCGATCTTATTGCGGAAAGGATTGTCGTTGAAGCGAAAAGAGAATTGTATTTAACTTCGAAGTCAGTTAAGGCGATTGCTTACGAGTTAGGTTTTGATGATGAATATTATTTCAGCCGCTTTTTTAAAAATAAGGCGGAAGTTTCCCCGCAATTATACAGGGAAACTGTTGGCTTTGCAAGAGCGGGAACCTGACCAACATGCTACTTCTGTATTGGACCTTTTCTTACATTAATACCGGTTGAAATAGTTTTTCGCAGAAGGATCATATTGAAACTTCCTTGCCAGGGAATATAAATTTTTTTATCCCTATCTACCTTTGAGCTTATGATTTTAAAAGTTCTATATGACATTTGATTTTTACAATTTCACCCACTGCAACACCACCAAAATCAAGGCTTTTATTCCAAACAATGCCCCAGTCTTTCCGATTAATCTTACCCCCAATAAAAAACCGGCTTTGGTATTTCCAAAAGGATCTCTCTCCACAATCCCGCCAAATTCAACATTTAAAGGTATTTGTTTAGTTATACCCAGCATTGTCAAATCACCATACATTTTGTATTCATTTGCATTAACAACTTCCATTCTTGTGCTTTTGAAATGTATGTTTGGAAACTGTTCCGCATTAAAGAAATCAGCAGACTTTAAGTGTCCGTCCCTTCCTTCGTCTTGCGTGTCAATGCTGTTTACATCAATTGAAAGTTCTACTTCTGCATCAGAAAAATCTTCCTTTTCCGTGCTGATCTTTCGGACATTTGCGTTTTATATTCTATTGGAGTTTTTCCCGATGGCCCTGGCTTTTATGACTTCTGTTGTTGTTTTATCAGTGATCTCTTTTACAATTCTGTTTAAATGGTGTTGAGTGATATTTAATTTTTGCGCATAATAGCCGGGAGCTAAGGCATGGGCGACATTGTTTTCCAGTAAGTTTTTGAATTGCTTAAACAACACAATATTTCTTTTTGTGGTGTTTAAGTCTTTAGTGGTTTCTATACTTCGTTGAACCTGTAAAAGCAATATGTGCAACAGTGATTGTAAAATTTCTTTATTCGGTATAGCTCTTTTCTTTTCAGCAACCAATAAATCAATATAGCTTCTGAAAGTGATGTAATCCTGGCATTGTAATAAGAGATTGGGATTAAAATAAATATTATCTAAAAAACTCAGTTCAAAAAGTTTATCCTTGTTTTGGTGGTTTTGAAGAAAAAAATCTTCTGTAAACATAATCGTTCCACCTTTCAAACCTTGCCATGATTCAAATTCATGCACCTGCCCCGGTGAAATAAAAAATAAACTTTTAGGCTGCAGGTCATAAGATTGAAAGTCGATAATTTGCCGGCTGCTTCCTTCATCTACCCAAAGTATTTCATAAAAAGTTTGTTTATGAACTTCATCAACATCAGGTTCATCCATTTCTTCAAAAAAAGCTATTTCAAACTCTGTTAAGTTGGTTGCCTGGTTAATGAAATGCCCGATCGAATAGGAGCGAAATAAATCTTTCATTGCGTAAAGTGGGGATTACTGTTTGCCTTTATTGACCTCTGCTTTTGTCCATATTCGTTAATGCGCAGGTCAGCAGTCTTAAGTAAGCTTCCAGGGCGGATTTCTTCTGTTATGACCTGCGAAATAAATAATAATTTGATTATTGTCTAAATCTTTCAATCTTGATTCTCTCCATAACCATGATTTGTCAGTTGGTAATTCTTCAAAGCTGATTCCTTTATCCATAAGTTGTTGAACATTTTTGTCTAAATCCTGCACTTCAAAATAAATCCATATATTGCTTTCTTTTGGTAAGACCTGAACTTCATGCAACGAGAAAGTTGAATCACCTTCCGGACATTCAAACCGGGCATAATGCGGCAATGCTTTTACAATAAGTTTAAGTCCTAACTTTTCATAGAACTCTATAGACTTTTCAACATTCAGAACAGGAACAGTTACCTGATTAAGATTCATCTTTATAATTTACTGAACAAACTTAATGAGTTTATATTTAAAGGACTCACAACAGGTTTGCCTAACCGTTCAGAGTTGTAGCCGTACTTTTTTAAAGAGTTAATTTCAAGATTACCATATCTCGCAACATTATTCTTTACAAGAATGGATAAATACCATTGCAATCTCAATTTCTGAAATTCAACAATGGTATTTATCACTGAACTGTTCTGCGTAAAAACAATAACAGATAATGTGATTTCATTCAAACAGCTATTCTTTGTCTTTCAACTGAGGCCAGTTTTTATTAGCCTGGTCTATTCTTTCTTTTTGATTTTTGATCCACTTTTCCTTTACATCTAAACTATAGTTCAGATACAACTTCCCATTTACAATGGTCCATGCATTCGGGTCAGTGGGTGCCTTATGCCCTTCAGACATTCCGTATGCACAATAACCCCCGTATTGTGGAGCATATTGTTCAGAATTCTTTGCAAATAAATCAAGATTTTGTTTTGATGAGAAATACCAGTTAGCGTCTTTCCACTGATAAGTCAATTTTTCATTTCCCTTTACCGGTTTGCCTTCTTTAAAATAGGCTATGGGATCATAACCCCTGATCGCTTGATTAGATGGATTAAATACTTCTGCTTTTTGTGCAAGCAAGCTTATGGTGCTTGCAATAAGAAATACGGTCAATAAAATTTCCTTTTTCATGATTATCTAAATTTTTGTTGTAAACTGTTAAATTTGTTAAGTCTGTCGTCCAAGGGACCTTATTGTATATTAACTACAGGGCAATTAACTGCTCCCGCATCAGGAACAAGAACCGGTGCAGAGGCGGCGCTTTGCAAATCTTTCACACTGCTAAAGGCTGAGTTATCATACACCTTTACTATCCAAAGTGGTGAATAAACTGCATCGGCAGGAATTGTTGCAATTACATTGTGTGTTTGGAAATTTCCTGTTTCAGTTTTGAAACCGGAAGCCGGGCCTCCATTTGGTGAATTTGGATTTATGTTGAAACTAACATAAATGAGGGATAAGGGCACAGAACCTGCAGAAGTAACAGAAAGAGGTTTTTCTGAGAAATTGAAATAATATACCACTTTGCTTTTATACCAACCTTGTGTAGGGCCTGCACTTTCAGTTGTAAATCTTTTTGAGGCAGTCGAACCCTTAGGTACAACCGGGCAATTAACCAGATCATTTGTTTTTGTAATGGTGTAGTGTCCTGCAAGAATTTCCTGATAACTGGTAATTGTATTAGCCACATAATCAGCCGGAACAGTAACCTTATAAACTTGCCAAAAATCATTATAATCTTTATCGCCGGGTATAACATCTACAATATTATTTCCAGCTACGGATGTTGATTCGCCTTCTCTGAAAAGTATCCAAATGGGTGCCGGCGTTGTTGGTTGTATATCAAAATTGTAATAATCAACAGTTTTACCTGAAGGTGTTAAACCCCTCGTGATGAAAGGATCTTTGTCAAAATCAACTGGCATATTGGCTGCCGGAAGACCATTGGTGGCAGTACGTACCTGTAAATGACCTGCTGTACTGCTAAATCTGTCAATTGAAGCAACCTCGGCAGTAGTAGGGTCTTTCACCTGCTTAGCGGGTTTACTGTCATTCTTATTACATGCCGCGAGAAAGATAAATGCACTTAAAAGAATTGGAATTTTTTTGAATCTTCTGCTCATAAATTATTGCTTTTAATTATGAGCACAAAACAACAGATAAACTGTCTCAAAGAAATTGCAGAATTATAACAAAAGTATCACAGCAGCGGTCGGACAAAAAAAGTCAATGATTCCCCGAATGAATTTTTCTTATAAAATCTTTTAAGGATATAAAATTTCGAACGTCAATAAATAAATAATGCTAACCTAATGAATAAAGTACTGCTAATAGAAGATGATAAAAACATTCTTGAACTTTTGAAAATTCACTTGGTTGACCTGTCTTGTGAAGTTACAGCGATGCAAAACGGAAAAGAAGCAATGGACATTGCGATGAAACAAAATTTCGATTTGGTTATTCTCGATGTAATGCTGCCAGGCTTAAACGGTTTGGAAATATGCAGACGCATACATGTTACCAATCGCAACATCCCAATTATGATCGTATCAGCAAAATCTGAGGAGATTGACAAAGTGCTTGGACTTGAAACCGGCGCGGACGATTATCTTACCAAACCTTTTAGTATAAGAGAATTTATTGCACGGGTGAAAGTTATATTTCGCCGTACACAAGAAGTAGTGGATGATTCATATAATTCAAATCAGCTTAGATTAAAGTTTAATGGCCTGGAAATAGATATTGATAAGCGAAGGATAATGCTGAATAATTCCCGGATTGAACTTTCTCCAAAAGAATTTGAATTGCTCTCACTATTGGCATCAAACCCGGGTAAAAGTTATACTCGTAAACGACTATTGAATTTGGTTTGGGGATATGATTTTGATGGTTATGAGCATACTGTAAATTCTCACATCAACCGTCTCCGAGGCAAAATTGAAAATGATATTTCAAATCCAAAATATATTTTGACTTCCTGGGGAATTGGTTACAGATTTAATGAAGAACTCTGAAATGCTAATTTGATACATGTCACTGCGAACTATTAAAAACAATCTTTTATTCTGGAAAGTATCTTTTGTTTTTACTGCATTACTCATCTCCCTGGGAATAGTTTACATCGGAATAGCATCGCATGTTTCCAAAAAATATTTTAATGAAGTAATGCAACAATTAAATGGCAACATTGCTTTACAACTGACCGGTTCCACGCATCCTTTAAAAAATGGAATACCTGACACTTCCATAACGCATGATATTATCCATTCTATGATGGTTGCAAATCCAAGTGTCGAAGCCTATATTGTTGATACAATTGGTAGAATTATTGATTTTGTGGGTGAGAACAAATCAGTAAAAAAGCATAGTGTAGATCTCGCAATGGTGAAGGAATACATTGCCGACGGCGGGAAAAAATATTTAACCGGAGAAAATCCGAAAGAGCTAAATCAAAAAAGTATTTTCTCAGCAGCCGCTATATATGAAAATGGAAAAATAACGGGATACGTGTATGCAATACTTGCCAGTGAAAAACAGCCGGAAGTCTTAGCCTCAATTGATAAAGATTTATTTTATAACATAGGAACTACGGTTTTTTTTATCACTTTGCTTGTTACTTTTATTGTCGGAATCATTACTTTTTTTCTTATAACAGGAAGCGTTTGCAAAATAGCATCAGTTGTAAAACGATTTAAGGAAGGCGATTACTCTGCAAGGATTAATGATAAGGTAAAAGGAAATTTGTGGGTGCTGAGTACAACGTTCAATGAAATGGCCGATGTGATTGTGGAAAATATGAACAGGTTGACATCTGCAGAAAGGATGCGTCAAGAATTAATAGCAAATGTTTCTCATGATTTAAGAAGTCCACTCGCCATTATGCAGGGTTATATTGAAACATTGATAATGAAGGATTGCGAACTTTCAAAAAAAGAGAAAGATAAATATCTTGAAATTATTTTTTCCAGTTCAACAAAATTATCTCGTTTGGTCGATCAGCTTTTTCAATACTCAAAGCTCGAGGCAAACGAAGTGCGACCACAAAAAGAGCCATTTTTATTGAGTGAACTTGTATTGGATATATTGGCTCAATATGAAATTGTAATTAAAAAAAAGGCGATTAATTTAAAGACAAACATTCCTGAGAATTTGCCCGTTGTTTTTGCTGATGTTGCTTTGGTAGAAAGAGTAATTCAAAATCTTCTCGATAATGCATTGAAATTTACACCTGAGGGCGGTGAGATAACTATCTCTTTAAAAAATCAAATATCTGGAGTTGAAGTTTCAATATCTGATACGGGGCCGGGAGTTGCTCAGTCGCATCAGTCCCATATATTTGAACGGTTTGAACAACTTTCTGATCCATCTTTTGAAAATAAAGGCATGGGGCTTGGATTGGCAATAGTAAAAAAAATATTACTTCTTCATAATTCTAACATTAGTATTGAGAGCATTGTAGGTAGTGGAACTACATTTTTCTTTTTGTTACCGGTTCAGTCTTCTTCAAAAAAATAGAGCAAGATTTATTTTAATTCACCATGATAGGGCTACTTTATAATTAATGGAAGAACTTTATCGGAGGCAAACGCGGAGGCAAAAGCTCATTCATTCAATCGCAGTAAAACTTTTTTGATGTCATTATAGTTTGTCCAGGGAATAAAATGATCTTCTCCCTTGAGCGTAGTGAGTTCAACAGACTTTGCATTTATCAGATTCCTTTTTGCATAAAGGGCATTTTCATATGGTACCAGCGAATCGTGATCGCCGTGCAAAATGTAAACACGACATTTAATTTGTGAAAGCATGTCAGGCACTTCGAAAACATCCTTTTTAAAGTACATCAACTCATCATTGCTCGGACGCATTGCACCTGGGATAAAATACCGCAAAGGCGAATAAGACAAAACACTTCGCCATACTTCTTTATTTTCCTTTCCTGGATCTATACTCCCTGCAACAATTACAAGACCATTAATAAGATTAGGATTATTGTATGCGAGTTCAACAATGAGAGGACCACCAAGGCTATGTCCGGTAAGGAACATCGGTTTATTAGTTTTTAGGTGTTGTAATAAAGGGCCAATCAATTTTGCTTGCTCATCCAAGTGTTCTGCGTCGCCATAATCACTGTAACCAAAACCTGGTCTGTCGATTGCTACCATATGAAAATGTTTCAGCAGCTCGGAATCTTTCAAATAATTTTCAAACGCACTCCAACTTCCCGGAGAACCATGAACAAAGACAAGAACAGGCAAAGTATCATCACCTGCATAAACGTAATGCAGATGATGTCCGTTTATTGTTACTGTGCTACTTTGCAGTGTTACCCTCGCTTTTTTGAAATCCGCAATTGCTTCTTCATCTGATACCCTGAAACGCATACAGCTTTGAGCAAGAATAACCCAAACAGCAAATATTACGGCAATTATTTTCATTATTGAGCGAAGCTTCTTCTTCATTGAAAAACAAAAAAGTAAATAGTTCCACTTAATTCACTCTCTCCTCATTCTGATTGCAATTATTATCAATCGAAAAATTTATCATTGTTAAATACACGACATTTCCTGCAAAACCTAAAAATTATTTTTGACTAAATTCTTTTTATGATCGATAATACAATATTATCCATTCTTTTTAGTACAGTAGCGGCAATTGTAGCCACACTTACAGGGTTAATAGGGGGTTTTGCCACATTTCGTTTACAACGAATGGACGCAAAGCTTGATTTTTTGAAAGATTATGTGCTGCACAAAGAAGTGAGAGGTGCAAAAACATTAAATCAAAAATTGAGAGACAGTAAATACCGACACATTGAAAAAATTTACCTGCACAACATCGATGCGATAAGCTTGTTGAAAAACATAGTTGATGAATTGGATTATCATCAGCATACCCAGGAATATGAACATGATATAAAAAATATAGAGAAACATCAAGGTCGTTACGACAGAATAAAGAAAGCTACTGCAAGAGATTTTTTTCTTTCAATGAGTTTTGTTTTTTTGAGTCTTGGCTTGTTACTTGTAACAAATCCCATTTCAACTTCTTCGTGGCAATGGTTGTTTCTTCTTGGATTTTTTTCGGTTGCAGCAGTAGTCTTTTATCGATTTTTTATACAGGTTAAAGTATTACTTGAATGAATCGGCAGATGATGTTCTGCAAGAAAAAAAAGTTGTAAGAAACTACAATCTTATGTCGTTCGGTGGACAAGACGAGATCGGCCCGATAAGTAGTTTTACAAAAAAAATATACAGTTTTAAAAAATGCGAATGAGACCAGTTTTTATTTCGATCATTCTTTCCGTAATGTTTGCGAATGTATTTGCACAGGATGTAACTCAACTTCGAAAGAAAGTATTTAACCTTGACCAAAACGTTGCGATACAAGGATATGATCCAGTAACATATTTCAAAGAAAACAAGGCAGTAAAGGGAAAAATTGAATTGTCCGTTTCATACCAGGGTATCACCTATTATTTTTCTTCAGAAGAGAACAAAGATTTGTTCGTAAAAAATCCTGCTGCATACGAACCTCAATACGGCGGCTGGTGCGCTTATGCAACGGGAAAATCAGGTGAAAAGGTAGAAATTGATCCTTCAACTTTTAAGATTCTGAACGGTAAGCTGTATTTGTTTTTCAATAAGTATTTCAATAACACTTTGAAGAGTTGGAATAAAGACGAAGCAAGTCTTAGGACAAAGCTGACACTAATTGGCAAAAAATATTCCATTCATAAATAAAACCGATGTGTACTGTCACGTTCATGCCTGCTGTAGACAAACTATATCTCACATCAAACCGTGATGAGAAATTGAATCGCAAAAAAGCTTTACCACCGCGATCTTATTTGCATGGTGAAACCAGTTTGATCTATCCTAAAGACGAAGATGCAGGAGGAGGTTGGATAGCATTTAATGAAAACGGCAATGCTGCTGTATTGCTGAATGGCGGGTTCAAAAAGCATATTTCAAAACCTCCATACAAAAAAGCAGGGGACTTGTTTTTCTCAACATAATCGAACACACCTCCCCGGTAGAATATTTTTTGAATGTTGACCTTTCCGAAATTGAACCCTTTACCATCATAATGATTGAACAAGAATAATTTGTTCGAATGTGTTTGGACAAGTGATAAAAAATATTGCAAAGAATTAGATTTGCACAAACCCTATATATGGTCATCGGCAACACTCTATGATGAAGATGTAAGGAAAAAAAGAGAACAATGGTTTAAGCAGTGGTCGGATAAAAAGACTTTTCCTGATCAAAACGATATTTTACGGTTCCATCAATTTGCTGGTGATGGCAATAAAGACACAAACCTGGTGATGAAGCGCGAAGCGATTTATCATACAGTTAGTATCACATCAATTGAATTAACGGGAAAAAATGCAAAAATGCATTACTGCGATTTACAAGCTGAAGAAAACCATACTCTCCCATACAGATATACGTTCTGCCACATTTCAAAATCTGTGTAATGTTTAAAAAAACTTTTACCATCCTTTCTTAATAAAATTATTTCATCCTACGCATTCCATATTTTTTGAGTAAAAATAAATTATTCGTCACTGGAATATTTTGTACAGAATTAGTAAACTCAATCGCACGTTTCACAACTTCCCTACATAAAGTTTCATCACGGTATGCACATGTTACGTGCGAACAACACGCATATAAAATTAGTTGCAGAATAAAAAAAAGAGTATTTATTATTAGACAAGCATATTTGATCTTCTTTGAAAAGAACTTTTTATTTCAAATCATATTCTTTTATCACTCGTAAAATTTCACCGACACCCCATGCCTGGGCAACACATCCACGCGGATGATGTGGCGCGTCAGCATCAAATATTTCTGATACACTGCCAATACAACCCTCATTCAAATGATACTGAAAATCTTCAATTATTTTTTTTGCTTTTGTTTTTTTGTTTTTACTTTTTGATTTCATTATCGCATCAACATAAGGTCCAAGTAACCAGCTCCACACTGTTCCTTCATGGTAACTTGAATCCCTGTGATATGCATCCCCTTCATAGACCGGAACATAATGTACATCACTCTTCGGCAAACTTTTTAATCCAACCGGAGTGTATAATTGTTCTTCCATAATTTTTAATATAGCCTTAGCCTGCTCTCCTTCAATCAAAGCAAAAGGTAAGCTAATTGCGAAAAGCTGGTTAGGTCTTATTTCAGTATCAGGGTTACCATTTTCATCAATTACGTCATAGAGATAATCGCCTTCTCCATACCAAAATTTTTCTGCAAAACTTTTTTTCGCTTTTTCCGCACTTATATTTACTAATTCAGCATCATCTTGTTGATTATTCAGATCAAGCAGTTCGGAAAATATTTTCAATACGTTATACCATAAAGCTTGTATCTCAACCGGTTTACCCATTCTTGGTGTAACAACCCATGTACCAATCCTTGCATCCATCCATGTTAGTTGCTGACCAATTTCACCGGCATACAATAAACCATCTTCGTTTGCATGAATGTTATAACGTGTACCTTTAAAATGCCAGTCAATAATATCCTTTAGTACTGGCAAAATTTCATTAATCACAAAATCTGTATCATTCGTTGCTTTTAAATATTTATGCACTGCAATAAAATACCAAAGCGTTCCGTCAACATTGTTGTATTCCGGCTCTTCCCCGTTATCCTGAAAGCGGTTGGGCAACATGCCCATGCTTACACTTTTCGCGAAAGCAGCAATAATTTTTTTTGCGTCTTCATAACGACCAGTGCTCAAACACAAGCCTGGTAAGGAAATCATTGTATCCCTGCCCCAATCCGTAAACCAATGATATCCTGCAATAACCGTTTTAAAATCTTCACCACGCTTTACAATAAATTGATCAGCGGCTAATATCAATTGCTGTACTGTTTCATTGTTTCCATGACCATTTAATAAAGCTTCCCTGCGCAAACTTTCTTTCTCTAACAAATCATGTGCATTTTTATTTTCAGGGTTTTCAGTTGAAACAATAATACCTAAACTATCACCTTCTTTAAGTTCAACGGTAAATATTCCATGATTGAAAAGATCTTCTTCAAAATCAAGTCCCCGATATTTTTCAATTGAATAATTAACCTTGTAAAACCAACGCGGATCATGTTTATATGCAGCGTCGGGAATTGAAATATAAATATTCGGTGCTCCGTAATATGGCTGATTTTTAAAAATGCCATTTTCAAATTTAACATCCCAGAAAATATTATTATAAGCATGCTGCAGGGAATGATATCCCCGTGCACTGATCAATGGTAATAATGTTAAAATGAATGGCTGCGCCCCCTTTTCCACTTTATAAACAATGAGCGTTGTATTTTCTCCATGCACCATTGCTATCGTCTTCCTTAGTTGAATACCATTTACTTCATAAATCCATTCCGGAAATAATTTTTTTGTAAAGGACGAAAGATACTGGTAGCCCTTTGGTGAAACAACATCCCCATAATTATTTGTACTTAATTCAAATCGCTCATTATTGATAATGATCGTTTCATCTAATTTACTTACAAGGTTCATTCTTTCCGCAGGCGGAACTGTTGCAGCAACCAGTAAGCCGTTGTAACGGCGCGTGTTGCATCCAATGATTGAGGAACCTGCCCATCCGCCCAAACCATTTGTCTCGAGCCATTCATGCTGGATTGCTTCGTTATAATTGTTCAAAACATTTTTATCTTTTGCAAGCATTTTAAAATTTTTTTTGAGTGATTTTTTGAGCTCCGCTTTTGTATTTTACTGTCATTACCTGTTGCGCCGCGCTCTTGTACTCCTGTGCACACTGCCCCTTCGTGAGACATGAGTCGTGAAACGTGAGAAAATTGAGAATAGATTTACCACACACGACTGACGATTCAGGACCAGAATATAGAAGTGAGTGATACCGAAACAAGTTCGGTACGGGCTCCACAAAAGCTTTAATGCTGTTATGTAGTTCGCTCCATAACAACTTCTTCTTTCATTTTCTTCTTCGATTCATTTTCAAGTTTTGCAACGCGGTTTATCAATTCCGCCACAACTCCCGTCCATCCTGTTTGGTGTGATGCACCAACACCTCCCGCATTATCACCATGAAAATATTCATAGAACAAAACAAGATTTTTGAAATGAGGATCGTATTGGTAAATTAGTTCATCTCCGTTCACCGGTCGTTTTCCATCAGCATCTTTTTCAAAAACAGATATTAATCTTTTAGCGATCTCCTTAGACACATCCTGTAAATTTATTTCATTACCATAGCCTGAGGGGAAGACAAGTTTGAAGTTGTCTTTATAATAATCATAGTAATGCTGAAGCGCTGATACCAGCAAATAATTCATCGGCATCCAAACAGGACCGCGCCAGTTGGAGTTACCGCCGAATAAATTTGTATTGCCCTCCGCCGGCTGATAATTCAATCCAAACTCTTCCCCGTTTATATTAACTGAATAAGGTGTTTCATGCAACTTCGAAATTGCACGAATACCTCCGGGTGACAAAAATTCTTTTTCATCAACAAGTGCTTTCAATAATTTATCGAGTCGCGGACGAGGCACCAGTGATAGTAAAATATCATCATTATCCTTCAATTCTTCAATTACTAAATATTGCCCGTTGTCTTCACGATATTTTTGGAACCACTTTAATCTTTTATGAAAATCCGGAACTTTCCCCAGCAGATCTTTTTTTAATACAAGCACTGCGAACATTGTGCTCAAACCTACAAGTGATCTTACTTTCAGGGGAATATATCTTCCATCAGGCAGTGCAAGTACATCGTAAAAAAATCCTTCCTCATCATCCCAGCTACCTGTCCAGTTTTCACCAATTCTGTTCAATGATTCTGCGATGTAAACAAAATGCTCGAAGAATTTTGTAGTTACGTCTTCATAGTTTGGATTGTGTTGTGAAATCTCTAACGCCATTTCGAGCATATTCAAACAATACATTGCCATCCAGCTTGTACCGTCTGCCTGTTCGAGAATGCCGCCACCCGGTATTGCACTGCTTCTGTCGAATACGCCAATATTATCAAGTCCAAGAAAACCTCCTTCAAAAACATTGTTGCCTTTATGGTCTTTCCGGTTTACCCACCATGTAAAATTGATCAGCAGTTTTTGAAAAGCTCTTTCGAGAAAGTCTATATCGCATTTGCCTGTTTTTGCTTTGTCATTTTTATATACTTGTAAGCAGCTCCATGCATGTACCGGCGGATTAACATCACCAAAAGCCCATTCATAAGCGGGCAACTGTCCGTTCGGATGCATATACCATTCGCGTAAAAATAAAATAAGCTGCTCTTTTGCAAACTGTGGGTCTATCAAGGATAAGGGTACACAATGAAAAGCCAGGTCCCATGCAGCATACCACGGATATTCCCATTTATCAGGCATTGAAATAATGTCCTCGTTATTTAAAGAATGCCACTGATGATTGCGACCGGATTTTCTTGATTCCGGTGGTGAGATCTGACCTTTATCGCCATTCAACCATTTCGGAATATCTATATTGAAATATTGTTTGCTCCATAACATTCCTGCAAATGCCTGTCGTTGTATATTGAACCGTTCTGCATCTTTTGTTTCGGTGATTGATTGATAAAATTCATCTGCTTCACTAATTCGTTTTTCGAACAATGTATCGAAGTTTTTATCAAATGCATCTGATAACAGTAACTGCTTGCTTAATCTTAATTTGATGGTTATAGAAGATTGTGGCTCTATATTAAATTCATACATGGGAGCAAACTTGCTTCCTTCTTTCTTTTCTACCAGCCAGTCAAATCTTTGTTGCTGCACTGCGGTATGGAATGCATCCTTTACAAAAGGTGTTTTATTTGGAATATTATATAAACGTTCTGTGTTTGTTTCATTTTCTGTCATTAATGTTCTACCAGGCTGCTCAAAATAGAAATGATAGTTTCCAAGCTCATGACGCACTTCGGCAACTCCGGGTGTTTCTAAATGAATGGATGGTTTTTCATTCATTAATCCGAACGACCACAAATTACGCAACCACAAAGTTGGTAACAACGCAATGTAAGCAGTTTCATCGCCGCGATTGTGAACGGTGATGCGAATGCACGTATCTTCGGTATCATTCTTTGCATATTCTGTAAACACATCAAAGTATTTGCTCCCGTTGAATATTCCGGTATCCAGCAATTCATATTCTCTTTCAAATTTGCTTCGGTTGCGATTGGTGTTTACAAGATCTGCATAAGGATATTCCGACTGCGGATACTTATACAAATGCTTCATGTATGCATGGGAAGGCGTATTATCCAAATAATAATACAGCTCTTTCACATCTTCACCATGATTACCTTCATTACCTGTTAATCCAAACAAACGCTCTTTCAAAATCGGGTCTTTACCATTCCATAATGTAACAGCAAAGCAAATCCGTTGCATGTCATCACTTATGCCTGCAATGCCATCTTCTCCCCACCGATATACGCGACTGCGTGCATGATCGTGCGAAAAATAATCCCACGCTTCTCCATGTTCACTATAATCTTCTCTTACTGTACCCCATTGCCGTTCACTCAAATAAGGTCCCCATTTTCTCCATAATGGATTTTGCAATCGTAGTTGTTCTTTATTCATGAGATATTTTTTTGTTATTAACTTTTGAATGTTTGTTCAGCTTCTGTTGTGTCACTTGCACGTTCAGAACTTTATTCAACTTTTTTTGTAAGTGATAAGCCTGCCTGCCGGTAGCTATACCTTACCTAAATTTTTTGAGCCATTAATTCATAAACACTTGCTGCATGACATAACTGCTGATA
>Ga0137374_10004601_pt1 | contig 16385 bp, 15 predicted proteins | sample SagtaG_20_FD_104811 | JGI IMG/M metagenome (GOLD analysis project Ga0137374, IMG submission 104811) | Vadose zone soil microbial communities from Sagehorn Ranch, Mendocino, California, USA - Sage1_R_100_16 metaG | ecosystem: Environmental > Terrestrial > Soil > Vadose zone | place: USA...
CACGATCCGTATCCCCTCCTGCGTCTGCCCGCCAGCAGTCGAGCGGCGGCGGGTTATATCTACCCGCCGAATCTGCGGCAGGTCTAATCTGACGGTGTCCGCAGATTTGGCGACTTGCCCCACACCGGCGGTGGTTGTTATGCGAATGCGCTCCAAGTCGTCCCGTGCCTTAACGTCGGCCCTGTGCGCGCTGAGCGTCGCCGGATTCCTCGCCGTTGCTCCGGCGCCGGTGACAGCCGCGGCGCCGGTGGCCCGGCCGGCGACCGCCACCCGGCTGGCTGGCCTGCAGTCGGCGGCGCGGCTCATAAAGGACCGTAACGGGGTCACCCATATCGAAGCGGCGTCTGTACATGATCTGTCGTTCCTGCAGGGCTGGGTGCATGCCCGGGATCGGCTGTTCCAGATGGACGTCAGCCGCCGCGAGCCCAGCGGCACTCTTGCCGAGCTACTGGGCAAGGCCGCCCTGTCGGGCGACGTGCAGGCGCGCACCATCGGGCTGCGCCGGGCGGCCGAGCGCAGCTGGGCGGCGGCACCGCCTGACCTGCGGGCCGCGCTGACCGCCTACGCCGACGGGGTCAACGCCTACGTGGCTGACCACCCGCTCCCACCGGAGTATGGCGCACTGCACGTGACGTCGTTCCAGCCGTGGACGCCGGCGGACACCCTGACAATCGGGAAGGCGATCTCCTTCGAGCTGTCCTTCGACCTCGACATCGGGCCCACGCTGCAGCTTGAGGCGTATGTGGCGGCGCTGGGGCGGCAGAGGGGCTACGCGCTGTTCACGCAGGACGTGATGCGCTCGCAGCCGTTCAGTAACGCTTCCACGGTCCCGGATGCAAGCGGCGGCCAGGCCACTGCGGCGCTGCCGTCCCGGCTATCGTCCGCAGCGCTGCGGCAGCTTCCCGAGGCCGCACGGCTGGCCCGCGGCTACCTCGCCAAGATCGTCGGCAACCCGCTGTTCCAGCAGGCGCTCGGCCGCGACGGCACGCAAGGTTCTAACGAATGGGCTGTGGCGGGCAGCCAGACCGTGAACCGCCACCCGCTGCTGGCCAACGACCCGCACCTGTCCCTCGGCGAGCCTTCGACGTTCTACCCGATCGGGCTCAAAGCCCCGGGCATGGATGTCGAAGGGGAGGGCTTTGCCGGGGCACCAGGCGTCATCATCGGGCACAACCGCTGGATTTCCTGGGGCGCGACCACCAACCCGATGGATGTGACCGACACCTACCAGGAAAAGGTGGTCGCCGACCCGTCCTCCCCCAGCGGCTTGTCCACGGTCTTCGACGGCGCCCCGGAGCATGTCATCCCGATTCCGGAGACGTTCCGCTACAACGTGAACGGCCATCTTGTCGCCGCGACCGCGGCAGACGGCGTGCCGTCCGCGACGCTGATCGTAACCCGCCGCGACAACGGCCCAATCGTGCAACTCACCCCGCCAACGCAGTCCTCCGCTGGTTCCGCGCTGAGCGTCCAGTACACCGGGTTCAGCCCTACCTTCGAACTGGAGGCGTTCCTGCGGTGGGACCGGGCACGCAACCTGTCGCAGTTCGAGCAGGGCCTGCCTTTGTTCGCCGTCGGCTCGCAGAACTGGGCCTACGCGGACGTCCACGGCAACATCGCCTACTTCACCAGCGCCGAGATGCCGGTCCGCGAGGACCTGCAGGCCGGAACCGTCAACGGCCTGCCGCCGTGGTTCATCCGCAACGGTCAGGGCGGCAACGAGTGGCTGCCGGTGGAGCACCCCCAGCCGCGTCAGGCGATTCCCTATGAGATCTATCCGGCGGCGGAGATGCCGCACATCATCAACCCGCCGGCCGGCTGGTTCGTCAGCGCGAACAACGACCCGGCCGGCACGACGCTGGACAACGACCCGCTGAACCAGGTCAGGCCGGGCGGCGGCATCTACTACCTGAACTACGGTTACGACGGGTTCCGGGCCGGCCGGATCGAGCAGATGCTGCGCCAGCGGCTGGCGGCCGGGCACAAGGTCTCCATGCCGGATATGGAGGCGATGCAGGCGGACACGACACTGCTAGACGCCGAGTACTTCGTGCTCCATATCACGCAGGCGTTCGCTGACGCTAAGACGAGCAGCGCGCCGCAACTAGCAGCTCTGGCCGCTGATCCGCAGGTGGCCGAGGCGGTAGGGCGGCTCGGGCAGTGGGACTTCACCACACCCACCGGCATCGCGCAGGGCTACGACGCCGGCCGGACTCCCGGGTCGCCGCCATCGCAGGCTCAGATCGCGGACAGCGTCGCGGCGACCATCTACGCGGCGTGGCGCTCCCGCGCGGTAACCAACATCATTGATGACCACCTCGGCGGGCTGCCCACGCCGGACGACCAGCACGCGCTCACCGCCATCAAGCACCTGTTCGACACGTTCTCCGCTACCCACGGAGTCGGCGCATCCGGCATCGACTTCTTCGCGGCGCCCGGCATCACCGGCCCCGCCGCCCGCCGCGACTACCTAATCCTCAGCAGCCTCCGCGACGCCCTGAACCTGCTCGCAGGCCCGGCCTTCAGCGCCGCATTCCACGAGTCCGCCAGCCAGAACGACTACCGGTGGGGTCTGCTGCACCGCCTGGTGCTGGCGCATCCGCTGGGCGGGCCGTTCAGTGTGCCGCCGGCGTTCGGGCAGTTCCCCGCGCCGCTGCCGGGCCTTGCCGGGATACCGGTCGACGGCGGCTTCGAGACCGTGGATGCGGCGACTCATCCCGTCCGCGCCGCCGACGCGAACGAGTTCATGTTCGGCGGCGGCCCGGCGCGGCGCTTCGTCGCCAACCTGGCACCCGGGCACACGGTCGCGGTATCGGCCCTGCCGGGCGGCACGAGCGCCGACGCGGCAAGCCCGTTCTACCTCAACCTGCTCCGGCCCTACCTGACGAATGACTCCTACCCGGCCCTGCTCGCCAGCGAGATCCCGAAGGGAAGCATCGCATCGCACATCCTGCTAGTGCCATAGAGCTGATCGCGGCCGTCGGACACCCCTGAAGCGCGATCCGCTTAGGTTGCTTCCGGGCGCCTGGTCTCGCCATCGGACGGTAGCCGCCTGACCCATCCTTCGTCTAGCGTGGCGGCCATGGACGATGCGTCCTTGCGCGTCTCAGATGCCGACCGCGAGCAGGCTGTCATCGCGCTTCGCGAGCACCTTCTCGCGGGCCGCTTGACGCTTGAGGAGTTCTCTGAGCGAATCGAAGCCGCTCTGCGGGCCCGGCTCGGCGGGGACCTGGCGCGGGTCAAGGAAGGCCTGCCCGAGGTCTTCGTTGAGGCAGCCGGCTCGCGCCGCAAGCCCGCCCGCCTCGCGGCGGCCTTGTTCGGTCATGTCACGCGCCGCGGGCGGCTAAGGCTGCGCGGGTGGGCCTTCGCCGCCAGTGCCTTCGGAGATCTCGACTTCGATCTGCGCGAAGCCACGATCGACCACCGGCAGACAGCGGTGACCGTGGCCGCGGCGTTCGGCAACGTCGATGTCTATGTGCCGGAAGGGGTTAACGTCGACGTCGGCGGAGTCACCATCTTCGGCCACCGGCGGGACTGGGGCCGTGACGCCGGCCGCCCGGATGCCCCGACTGTTCATGTCCGCGTACTCGGCTTTGCCGGGACAATCGACGTGTGGCGGGTGCCGCGCGACATGCACGGCAGCAGCTACAGCGACATCTTCCGCCAGCTTGAAGACCGTCAGCGCCAGCTTCCCGCGTGAAATGGCCAGCACTGGCGCTAGGCCCCGTCTCTCACGGCCGCATAACCGCCTGCGCCGCTCGGCCATGGCGAACTCACCAAAGACCGGCAGCGCGTGGCCGGCGGTCGGTGCTATCGAATACCTCGCAGGGTCGGCTGCATTCCGGTCACGCTCCGTAATCGGCAACGGCACCGGTGCGCGCTAGATCCGCCGTTCTGCGCGGACGCTGGCACGATGTCGATCAAGACGAGGGTCATCCAGATCTGGAAAAAAATTATGCACGTCCACGAACCGGTACGGGCCGGGATCGCTGGGCTTCCCTCCGGGTGTCCGACAAGCCGCCGGACCTGCGGGAGGCCGGGGTGAACCGCACATGCGTGTTATGAGACTGCGGTTAGCGCGTCAGGCAGCCTCGTGCGGCACCGGCAGGAAGCGTCGCGGCCCTGGATGCTGTGCAGTTCGCGGCGTAGCAGCCGCGGCCGACGGCGGTGGCTGGCAGATGGTGGCATCGGGTGTAGCTTCCGGGAGCGGTACCGGGTCCGGGCGACCGGGCCCGAATGGCAGCCGGGCTCGCGTCAGGCTCAGCGGCGGATCACGCTATAGGATCGGCGGCAGCCAGATTGCCGGCGGATCCGCACCTGGCCGCATGCAATGCCGGAAGGCCGGTCAGCACGATCGCGGGCATTACCGCGATGCCGCCGGGCGGGCCCGGGGAAGCCATGGAGCGAGCATGAAGGTCGCGGTGTTCGGGGCTGGCGGGGTCGGCGGCTTTTTCGGCGGGAAGCTGGCCCGGTCCGGCGTTGATGTCTGCTTCATCTCCCGCGGCGCTCACCTGGAGGCGCTGCAGGCCAGCGGTCTTCGGGTGGCCAGCGTGCACGGCGACTTCGAGCTGGCCCCAGTAGTCGCGACGAGTGACCCGGCCGAGGCAGGGCCGGTCGATTACGTGCTGGTAGCCGTCAAGTGCTACCACACTGGTCAGGTTGCAGCGGGACTCGGCCCGTTGCTGCACGAGAACACGGCGGTGATCTCGCTTCAGAACGGGATCGACAACGAGGAGAAGCTCGCGGCGGCCGCGGGCCCTGGACGGTCGCGGGCGGAGCAGCGTACATCTTCGCTCAGGTCACGCAGCCCGGCGTGATCGAGCACACCGGCGGTCCTGCCGCCATCGTGGTAGGCGAGTGGAGCGGCCCGCGGTCCGGCCGGTTGGGCAGGCTTGTCGGGGCCTGCCAGTCGGCTGGCTTCAAGGCTGAGCAGAACAGCGATATCCGCGTGACGCTGTGGACAAAGTTCGCCTTCATCTGCGCGCTCGCGGGAACCACGGCCGCCGTCCGGCTGCCCATCGGGGAGATCCGGGCCGCACCGGCATCACGCGAACTGTTCCGCAAGGTGGCGGCAGAAGCCTGCGAGGTCGCCAGGGCGGAGGGGATCAGCCTGCCCGCAGACCTCCCAGACCGCCATCTGGCCCTCGCTGACAATGTGGAGGCTGGCAGTTACTCATCGCTCTATCACGACCTGGACCGCAGCGGGGCAACCGAGCTGGAAGCGCTGCTCGGAGAGGTCACCAGGCGGGGTGCCCGGGCCGGCGTCAGCGTCCCCATGACCGAAGCTCTATACGCCGTCCTCCAGCCGTGGGATCTTCGCAACACCAGATCGACAGACACCACCTGACGCTGCCAGGCACCGTCACCGCACCTCCGCAACAGGTCTTGCCGGCGATCCTCCCGCCAGGCCTACGAGCTGGACCTGCTTGATTGGCGCTGGGACGGGGCGGGTGGGTTAAGGCTGGCATCCCAGCCGGCGCCCAGCGCCTGGCTGGAGGCTCCCGGCCCGGATGTTAGTCGTTGATCGCGGCATACGCGCCGGTGAGGAAGTCAAGAGCGAGGCTGGGCGGGCGGGGAGAGGTCCAGGCCGTGTTGGTCAGCAGGATGGTGATCATCTGCTCCGACGGGTCGTTACGCCAGATGGTTCCGAGCCCGCCGTCCCAGCCGTACTGGCCGATCGGCGCCGCGGGGTGCTCGCGGCGGGTCACCGTCTGGACGCAGAACCCGAAGCCTTTCGCGTCGAAGTCGCCGGGAAAGAAACCCGAGACCGCTTTTTGCCCGGGGGTCAGCTGGTCGGTGGTCATGGTCTGCACCGAGGGGCGCGACAACAGGGGAGTGCCGCCGCGCAGCAGCATCTGGGCGAAGGCGAGGTAGTCGGTGGCGGTCGATACGAGCCCGGCACCACCGGAGGGGAACGCGGGTGGCACGCTCCACTGCCCGGCGGGCTCGTCGTAGACCTGGAGGGCTCCGGTCTGGGGGTCGGTGAGATAGCTGGTGGCGAACCGGCCGATGCCGGAGGCGGGCACGCAGAAGGCTGTGTCGGTCATGCCGAGAGGCTCGAAGACCCATTCGCGCAGGAACGTTTCGAAGGGCTGGCCGCTGGCGCGGGCGATGAGGACGCCGAGCACGTCGGCGCCGGTGTGATAGAGCCAGCGCTCGCCGGGCTGGAACATCAACGGCAACGTGGAGAAGCGGCGCATCCACTCATCAGGCTCGGGCGGCAGCGAGGGCTGCGGGGGCCCGGCGCTCAGCTTCAGCGGTGCGGCCACGTCATTGAGCGGGCACGGCCCGAAATACCCGCCGAAGCCCATGCGGAACGTCAGCAGATCTCGCACGGTGATCGGCCGGTTGGCCGGCACCGTGTCATCGACGGGCCCGTCGATCCGGCGGACCACCCGCCGGCCGGCGAGTTCGGGCAAAAGCCGGTCCACGGGATCGTCGAGCCGTAGCACGCACTCTTCGAGAAGGATCATCGCGGCGACCGCGGTGACGGGCTTGGTCATCGACGAGATGCGGAAGATCGTGTCCGGCCGCACCGGATGCCCGCCGCGCAGCGCGGTCGCGCCGATGGAGTCGATGTGTGTCTCGCCCCGCCGGCTGATCACCGTGACCAGGCCGGGTGCGGCGCCACGGCCGACATGGCCCGCCATGATGTCGTGCAGGCGGACAAGACGGTCCTGGGAAAGCGCTGAGCCTGTCATAACCGATTATGACGCCGCGCCACGCCATAACTCATCGCTGCCCGGCGGCTCCATGACAACAGCCCTGGGCCACGGAGGAACGACCCTCCCGGTGCCCGAACCGGCGAAGACGAGATGGCCGTGCGGGGCGCAGTGCGCTCGGTCCATGGTTTTGGCCGACGCCTTGATGTACTCGTCTGGGACGCCGCCGACGGTTTCTGTCGCCGCCACGCCGCGGATTAGCAGGGCCCTGGCCGGCGAGGTGTCGGTATCGATGGTCAGCGCGGCCTGCGGCCGGGCTGCGGGGCGGCCACCTTCGGGGAGATCGGCGCCGTGCACACGGTGACGTGCTCTCCGTTCCAGTAGAACCCGATGGGGATCACCCTCGGGAAGCCGTCCCGCCCGCTGTACGCCAGCCGGGCCAGGGCAGCCGAATGCAGGAGCTCCTGGGCGCCGGGAGCGTTCAGTTCCCGGGCCAGTTCCTGGGCGTTCATCTGGTTCCCTTCCGGTCAGTACTCGTCGTGCAGGCGAAGCCAGGGCATCGTCGGGTCCTGCGACCAGCCCTGGGGGAGTCCTCCCACTGCTCCTGCCGACCGTAGGGGGTCAGGTCGAGCAGGTTGAAGTCCAGGCGCAGCCGGTCCACCCCGCGCGCGGTGGTGAAGTAGCTGCGGAAGACCTCGTCGCCGTCGCGGAGCAGCACGCTGAGCCCGAAGGAGGTCAGCCCCATGTCGTCATTGAACGACGTGCCGTAGGAGGAGTACCAGGGCACGGACCAGCCCATTCGCTTGCGCAGAACCTCGATCTCCGGCTGCGGCGCCCTGGCCATCAGGATCAGCCGGGTGTGCCGCGCGTTCAGGTGCGGCTGAGACTCATTGTCGAGGTTGTCGGTGAACGTGGCGCAGCCGCCGCACCGTCGATGATCTGCAAACGCTAGCACCCAGAACCGGCCCTCCTGCATGCGGTCGCGACCGCATCCGCGCGCGTGCGGCCACCCGCCGACGTCGGCTGATGCCGTGATAAGTGAGCAGCCGGGCTCGGTTCGGCTGGTCATTTCCGGCAACAGTGAAGGCGGGCCTGTGGTGGGGTCCCTGCTGGTGGTGCCTACGGTTTCCGGGCGACCCCGCACCAGGCTGTTACCTGGGGCGGGCCGAGCGTGCCGGGCTCGGGCCGCCACTGCTGGGGCTGGACCACACCCGGCTCGAGCAGGTCCAGCCCGTCGAAGAACCGGGTGATCGCGGCGCGGTCGCGCATGGTCGCCTTCGGCCCGCTCATGCGCTCGTTCACCCGCCTGGTCATTTCTGCCATCTTCGCCGCGGGGATGTCGCTGGCCGGGTGGGCCAGCACGAGGTAGCTGCCGGCCGGCAGGGCCTGCACCAGCGTGGCCACGATGCCGTAAGGGTCGTCCGCGTCGGGGATCAGGTGCAAGATGATCAGCAGCATGAGCGCGATCGGCTGCCCGAAGTCCAGGGTCTGCGCCGCCGCCGCGAGGATAGCCGAGGGGTCCCGCAGGTCAGTGTCGAGATAGGCAGTCGCCCCTTCGGAGGTGCTGGTGAGCAGCGCTCGGGCGTGCGCCAGCACGATCGGGTCATTGTCCACGTAGACGATCCGTGCGCCGGGTGGCCGCCTGGGCCACCTCGTGGGTGTTGCTGGCGGTGGGCAGCCCGGTGCCGATGTCCAGGAACTGGCGGATGCTCCACTCGGCGGCCAGGTACCGCACCACCCGGGCCAGGAACGCCCGGTTTGCCCGCACGTCGGTGACGATCCCCGGATTGGCGGCGATCGCCTGTTCGGCTGCCTCCCGGTCAGCGGCGTAGTTGTCCTTGCCGCCGAGCCAGTAGTTGTACACCCGGGCCGAATGCGCGTGCCGGGTGTCAAATCCCAGCGCCTGCCCCTGCCGGGACCGCCCGGCACCGGCTTCCCGGTCTGATCGGACATGGGGTGATGCTAGCGCGCCGCACAACGGCGAACGCATGCCCGGCCAGCTGCCGCTCCACGCAGGCCGCACCCGCCGCGCCAGCGGGGCCGCCCGCGCATCCCCGCATCAAACACCACCGGCTGGGGCCACCTCCCATAGCCAGATGATCTGCGCGGCGCAGCCAATACGGACAGCTCACGAGCCGAGTGCGCCGAGTCGGCGATCCGGCGCCAGGCGGCGCCGGGCTCCGGTCACGTTCCGTAGGTTGCAGTGGCCGGAGCTTGACAATCCGTATCCGCCGTTCGGCGCGCGTTGGCATCCTGGGACGTCCGGCTGTCGCCTCGTTCCTATAGATCGTTGTGGCGCCGCGATGGGACTAGACCGGGACTGTGTATGCAGGCGGCCCGGTCTCGCGCCGGCTTTCCGCGGTCATGTCGTGACGGCGGCGAGCGTCGCTGCGGCGGTGGCCCGGAAGGTCTCATCACGTTCGACGGTGTTGTTCATGGCGCCGATGCCTGCGAGCCTCGTGTCTTGGGCGAGCCATTCCTCCAGCCGGGGCGCGATGGGAAGGGCGGGAGAACCGATCCAGCCCAGCGCCTCGATCGCGGCCACGCCGGCCGGCGTTGCGTCGGCGAGCTGGAGCAGTTCGGAAAGAACCCGTTCGGTGTCGCGAGTCAGCTTCCAGTAGGCGCGTGCCGTTCGGACCCTGTCCCACTCCCAGCCGTGGGCTATGTGGCGGGCGAGCAGCGGGGCGAGGTCGTCGGCGGCGGCGCCGGCTTGTTCCAGATAACCTAGGAGGATGCTGGATCGGCGCACGTCAATCCGTTCGCGTCCAAGGGTAACCAGCTCGCTGACGTCACCGGTGGCTCTCCAGATCCCGAAGGCGGCGTGATACCGCAGCACAGCGTCGGTGCTGGCCGTCAGCAGCGCACGCAGCGAGGCTGCTGCCGCGCTGGTGGCTACCGGGCCGAGGCGGGCCAGGGCCGCCGCGGCGGCGCGGGGGGCGCGCCCGGACTCCAGGAGGTCCCGGAGGTGCGGGACGGCAGGCGTTGCGGCCTCGCCCAGGCTGCCGATCCAGTCGAGGCATCGAGCAAGGTGGTTATCAGGCGTACGGCTTCCTTGCTGCGGCGCCGGGAGCCTGGCAAGTATCGGGCCGGCACTGTTCGGCATCCGGGCAGCCCAGCCGCGCCGGTCAGCCGGCGGCTGGCCTGGCTGGGGCCAGGAGCCGGTGCAGGGCCGGGTTGTCGATCTCGGCAGCCAGGAGGCGAGCGGTTTCGAGTGCGCCTTCCGCGCCGAGGCTTGCCCGGTGCAGGTAGGCGCGTGCTACGAACTCACGCATTCCGGTGCGGCCACCAAGAGACTCGAGGTCGTTGACCCAGCCGGAGACGGCGTCCACGTTGTGCCTCACGGCGACCGTGCAAAGCGCGTCGAGCGTGTACGCGGTTGACCAGGTGTAATCCGGGATGGTGATGGTGCACATCCATGCTTGTTTCAGCCACGCCTCGGCGGTCTCGGCGTTGCCGCAGGCCTCTTCCAGCAACCCCAGGCCTCGCGCCGCCAGCGACTCGAAGCAGGCGTCCTCAACCTGGCAGGCCATGGCAAGGGCATGCTCCAGCGTCCGCCTGGCTGCCGCCAGGTTCCCCTCCTGGATCTCGACCTCGCCGAGGAACGATTCCGGGAGTGCGGTTGACCAGGTCCAGCCCGCGGAGCGGGCGCGGGCCACGGCGTGCTCCAGGGTCTGCCTGGCCGAGGCGAGCTCCCCGCGTAGTAGCTGGGCCCGGCCGAGCCAGGACAGGCAGTACACCTGGCGCTTGCCGTCGCCGACGGCCGCAGCGAGCTTGACCGAGTCTGCCAGGAGGTCGATGGACTCCGTGTACTTGCCCACGTCGGTAAGGCATATGCCCTGGAGGAGGAGGATCGCCGCCCGTTGTGCGGGGTCCGGCCCGGCCAGCGAGGCCGCCTGGCCGAGTAGCTGCTGTGCCCGGCCGTAGTGTGCCGCCATCAGCTCCGTCCAGGCCAGTTCCCGGTATGCAGGCGCGGAGAGAGCGGGTTGCCTGGCGCGCTCACTGATCGCGATGGCTTCGTGAAGCGCGGCGGTAGCCTCCTGGTGCCGCTGCCGCCTCGTGTGCGCCAGCGCTGAGCCCAGCGCGAGGAGAGCACGGAGCTTGACGTGGTCGTCACTGCTCTGGCCGGCGGCAGAGATCGCCCGGCGCAGGCACTCCAGCCCCGCATCCAGCATCCCTGCGCCAAGGGCGGCCTCGCCGGCCTCGAGCTGGACCTGTGCCGTGGCAGCACCCGGCGGGTGGTGGCTCGGCGAGGCGACACAAGCTCCTAGCGCTGAGCGGACGGCCGGTCCAGGCTCGGTGCCCAGCTCCCTGCGAAACAGCGCGACGCAAGCCGTGAGCTGGCGCCGGGCCGTGTCGGCGTCTCCTGCGGCGGCGTAGGCGCGGATGAGCAGCGCTTGGTGTTCCTCGGCAAGGGGGTCGAGGGCCACCAGGCGCGCGGCCATGTCGATCGCCGCCCTGGTCTGGCCCGCCGCCAGGCTCGCCGTCACCGCCTCGCGAAGCGCGGCGTGGGCCGACGCTTTGACGTGCCGCCGTTCGCTGAGCAGCCACGCTTCGAACGCGGCCGAGGTGGGGAAGTTCATCCCCGCCAGAAGATCGCAGCCAAGACCGGGAACCTGCGAGGCGTCCATCCAGGCACCGGACGCCAGTGCCCAGACGTCGACGAACGAACCCGGTGGCAGGCAGAGCTGGAGCGGATCACCGCGGAGGATGGTCGGGTCGCCGAGAAGCCGCCGCAGTTCCGCCAGGTTCCATCGCAGCGCGCCGAGCGGGTCGTCTGCATCGGAGAACAGCAGGGCAGTGAGCCGCTCTCGGGGCATCGCGCCGGTGGAGCAAAGCAGGTACGCCAGCAAGGCCCAGGGCTTCCGCCCTTTGGGCGCGTCTGCACGGACCCCGTCCCGCTCGATCTTGGGCTTGCCCAGAAGATGGATCGCCAGCGCCATCGCGCCCAGTGTGCCACGGCCGGCGTGGCCACTGGGAATCCCAGAAGCCGGATCGGGCACATTCGCAGCTACGCGGCCTCACACGCGCCTTCACATGCCAGCGGCAGATCATGTCCTCATCCGGCCAAGGCTGCTGTATGAGAAAGGCAGGCAGCGGGCCATCTGTCCCCGGAAGGCCCGGCCGCGATATTGGTGACCTCTTTGACGGGGTCCTGACCGAGACGTAGGGAACTCTCATGGGCCGTGCAGCCGCAGAGCCGTCAGGCAGCGATGCCACCGGACGGGAGCGCCTCCTGTGCAGGCTCGGCGAACTTGGCATTGCCGCGCCCACGGCTCCATACCCCGCTCACAGCACTGTCGGCGAGGGCAAGGAACGCCGCGGCGCGATGGCCGGCACTTTCACCAAGAACCTGCTCCTGCGAGACAAGAAGGACCGGCTATTCCTGTTCACCGTCCATGAGGACCGTGCGCTGGACCTCCGGACTGCACACATGCTGGTCGGCGCCAGCGGACGGCTCAGCCTCGCCCCGGCAGAACGGATGCGCGAAGTGCTCGGTGTCGACTCGGGGGCACTGACGCCCCTCGCGCTTATCAACGATGAGGAGGGCCTGGTGACGGCCGTGGTGGATGCCGCGCTCCTTGCGGTCGGCCAGGTGAACGTGCATCCCCTGGTCAACACCGAGAGCACCGGGCTGCGCCCGGCCGACCTTCTCGCCTTCATCGAGTCATGTGGCCGCGAGGCCCTGGTCGTGAAGTTCGGTACATGACACCTCGCGAACGGCATCATGAGCAACCGTTCAGCGAGGCAGCGAATCCTGGTCATAGAGAACAAGGCAGCGGCCGGGATCGGGAATTTCGGTGGCTGGCCGCGAGAGACCGGGCTCGCGCTGGGGAGTGAAGGAGGTGCGCCGAGGCTGATGAGCAGGCCAGAGCCATATGAGCACGCACGGCGCCTGGCCGCCGATTCTCTTGCCCGCGGCGATCCGGTCGGCTGGTTCGAGCGCCTGTACGCACAAGCCGGAGCGGGCGAGGCCGTGGTGCCGTGGGGAGGTGCGCCGAGCCGACTGCTCGATGAGTGGGCGAGGCGCGGGCGGCTTCGCGGCCGCGGACGCCGTGCGCTGGTCGTCGGCTGTGGTCTCGGGGATGACGCCGAGTTCATCGCGGCCCGCGGCTTCGACACCGTCGCCTTCGACGTGGCAGCAAGCGCGATCCAGGCGGCCCGGCGGCGCTTCCCCAGCTCAAGCGTTCGGTATGCAGTCGCCGACGTGATGGCCCTGCCGCCCGAGTGGTGGCACGGCTTCGATCTGGTGGTCGAGGTGTACACGCTCCAGGTGCTCCCGGACCCTCCCCGGCGCCAGGCCATCACCCAGATCGGGCACATGGTCCGGCCCGGCGGAACGCTGATCGTCATCGCGCGGGCCGCCGGCCAGGACGACGGCCGCCATCCTCCGTGGCCGCTCACCCGAGCCGAGGTCGAATCCTTCACCACCAGTGGCCTTCGCCCCGTGCGGATCGAAGACTTCCTCGACGAGCAGACGCCGCCGGTGCGCCGCTGGCGGGCAGAGTTCGTCCGTCCGGTTCACCCAGGTCCGGACCACCCGGCAGCGCCGCCGATCTTGCGCGGCAAGGAGCACGAGGAGGCGTCGGTGTTCACAGCGGGCAACCTGCTGCGGGAGGCCAGGCGCCAGCGGCGCCTGGCCCCGCTCCGGGTGCCCGCAGCCTGCCTGCTGGACCCGGACGGAGACGCGGCCCGGCACCTGGCCGCCCGGGGCGCCGCGGCCGAGCAGCCCGCCTGGGCCTGCTACCACACGCGCCTGTGGACGACCTCGTGGGGAGGGATCGAGTTCGGCGTGGTGCCTTTCGCGGTGGGCGGCCCGTTCGCCGTCCTGGTAGCCGAGGAACTGGCATCCTCCGGCGCCGAACTGGTGATCTCTGTCACCTCCGCCGGCCAGGTCATCCCGCTGGCGGCACCGCCGTACTTCGTCCTCCTCGAGAAGGCGTGGCGGGACGAGGGCACGAGCCTGCACTACCAGCCCGCCAGCCAGTGGAGCCACCTGCAACCCCACCTCGCGGCGCGGCTCGCCTCGGCGCTGAACGAGCTCGGCGAGACGGTGTTCACCGGCGCCTCGTGGACCACCGACGCCCCGTTCCGGGAAACTCCCTCAGCGATCGCCGCCGCCCGCGCAGCCGGCGTGCACGCTGTCGAGATGGAGGCAGCAAGCCTCTACGCCTACGCCTCAGCCCGCCAAAGGGACGTGGTGTGCGTCGCGCACGTCACCAACACCATGGCGATACAAGGAGACGACTTCGAAAAGGGAGAGCAAGACGGCACAGACCGGACCTTGGCGATCGTCGCCGCGATCGCCAAGACGGTAATGCGCACGCAGAATCATCCGCAGCTCGATTGATCACTTTGGGGAGTCTTGGCTACTGGCGGCGAAGCGCACGGGCGATGCCTGCTGCGGTCGTCGTCGCCGCCGGAAACCGGCTCAGGGTGCTGCGCGGCGAGATCGCCCATCTCACCGCACACCGCTCCCCAGCGAGAACAACACCGTCACCATCACGGGAACCGGTTCGCATACTGTGCAGTCTGCCACCACAAAAGTGCAGGTCAGGGACCAGTGGGCCGGACGTACCATTATGCGAACCACGATCTTATGGTTGCCGGTGACCCACTTCCCGTACGTCTCCGCAGGTCACGGGCCAGGAAGACGACCCGATGAGCCGCCCTGGCACCACTAACGAGATAGCCATAGGCGCAGCAACCGCGGTGGAGGGTCGGGAGATATGGCAGTGTCCAATCGTTAGCCAGCGTCGCCCTGCTCCCAGCCGGGGGGTGGCTTCGGAAGGCTGATAAGCACGTCTTTGCCGAGGTGTTCCTTGAATAGAGATTTGAGGTGGCAGCCTTCGATGATCTCGATCCGGCCGTTACGGGCGGCGAAGTCACGGCTGGCCTTGCCCACCCAGGAAGTAGTGATCAGGATGCCCTTGACGGCGCGCTTATCCGCCACGACCCCAGCCAGCGCGTGCACTGCTTCCAAGCCGACCATCCTGCTGTACCGCTTGGCCTGGATGACACAAAGACCACCCAGAATCGGATCGTCGTTGATGGCAAGCCCGTCAACGCCTCGATCGCGGGAGGCCTGGGTAACCCAGGACTTCACGCCGATCATCTCGAAGAGCTGGCGGATGAGGTGCTCGAACTCCACCGGCTTAAGCGCCAGCAGGTCCAAGCGGCGGTCCGCGCCAGCCATGACATCCATCTGCCGCCGTTCAGGTGATGGGTTAAGCTCACGGCCGATCCGGGGAGCGGCGAGCCATAGGCCAACGGCGTAGCGGGTGCCGTGGATAAGGCGCGTGATCGGTATGGCTTGGTCGCCGCGCAGAATATGGTGCAGTTCAGGAAGCCATGCCTGCTGGTGCAGGTCAGCCCGCTGATTCGCGGGAAGCCGCTTGGCTGCGGCTGCGAGCAAAGCGAATGGGATGCGGTCCAGGCGGGCGCGGATCTCGTCGCTCACCAACTCCCCGAGCGCGGCGACCAGCACTGCGAGGGCCAACGAAAGGGAAGCCCAGATCAAGGTCACCGCTGCCCCCCTTGGAGCCGAGGCCGAAGGTCCATGCGTGCTGGAGGCCGGAGTTGTTCACTGAGTGATGCAAGCTCGACGCGAGCGCTGGCTGCCCCATCTGGGCTGAGTCGGTAGAGCCGACGGGCCGGGCGGCCTGCGGCAGCCGGGTCGATCTCTTCTTGGGCGCTGGTCAGCCATCCTGCCTGCTGGAGGCGGGTCAGGATCACATACAGCGTTCCTGACGCCAGCCCGGTGGCGCGCATGAGATCGAACCCGTAGCGGGGGGCGGCTGGGTCGTCCAGGAACTGGCGCAGCACCCGGGCGACTGTGGTGGTGATGCGTACATCGCTGACAGGCATGCCGAGAATCTACATAGGGGCGTTAGCATATGCCTGGCGACACGCCGGAAGGGGCAACCTCAATCTCCGCAGCGCTATCTGCTACGAGACGTCGCTTTGCTCCCAGTTTGGTGGGAGCTTGAGCAGTGTCGCTGATCCGTGCTTGAGCGCGGCGGCCTGGGCGGCGCGGGACAGGTCTATGGCCTCGCCGGACCGGGATAGGTAGAGGGCCTGGTGCTTGGGCGGCAAGGATTTCTGCACCCAGGGCGTGGTCACCGGCGTGTCGGGCGTATGCGAGGGCCTGGGTCAGGTAGCGCTGGGCAACGCCGTGCTTGCCGCTGTCGTAGGCCACCCAGCCGGCCAGTTGCGATAGCTCGCCACATGCGGCAGCTAGTTGCCGACCCGTCTCCTCGCGGTAGCTGCCGTTGATGAGCAGGTGTGAGACGTGGTCGTCAAGGTAGGACAAGATCACGGCTCGGAGGCGGCCTCCGCCGAGTTGGTTGTCCAGTTCCCGGTAGGAGAGCGTCAGTTCCCGGATCGCTTCGATGTCGGCGTGGCCGACCCGCACCGGGCCGTTGCCTGTTGGTGCGCTGGCTGGCGGGCTGGTGAGCCAGCGCAGCGCTGACGCCGGCATTGCGGCGGCAGCGAACGCCGCATTGACCAGGAACCGCCTACGTTGCACGTCGGCCCTCCACAGGGCAGTTGAGATGGCTACGGTGTCGGCCCACACCGTGGGTAGGTGCAAGCCAAGGTCGGCGGGCAGGTCGCTGGGTGTCATGCCCAGCTCGATCTCCGGCACCGGTCGGCCGAGAGCGTCACCCAGGACGCTGGCAATCAGTTCCGGCACGGGCGGGCGCGGCTGCTCACCTGCCAGCCACC
>Ga0137374_10004625_pt1 | contig 16343 bp, 12 predicted proteins | sample SagtaG_20_FD_104811 | JGI IMG/M metagenome (GOLD analysis project Ga0137374, IMG submission 104811) | Vadose zone soil microbial communities from Sagehorn Ranch, Mendocino, California, USA - Sage1_R_100_16 metaG | ecosystem: Environmental > Terrestrial > Soil > Vadose zone | place: USA...
ACCCGGTGACGATGCGCGATTATTACGGTCTGTACGGCGTGTTCAGCTCCACGCGCTACCCGCATCCAGGGTCCGAGGTGAAAAATCGGCAGGCGGACTTCGTGCCGCTGGTGCCGCAGGCGGAGTTCGAGGCGCGCACCAAACCGTTCCGCGAGGCGCTCGAGGCCGCCGGCGCCGACATCGCGCGGCTGGAGAAGGAGGCCGCGACGCTCCACAAGCAGGGCTTGAGCACCGAAGCGACAAACGCTGATCTTGAAGCCGCGAAGAAGCGGCGCGCGGAATTGCTGGCGTCGCCACCCGACGTGCCGACCGCTTACGCCGTCGCCGAGGGCGCAAGCACCAACGCGCGCGTGCAGCTTCGCGGGGATCCTTCTCAACCGGGAGCGGAAGCGCCCCGGGGATTCCTGAGGGTCCTAGGCGGACAAACTCTTCCGGCCGGATGCCCCGGAAGCGGCCGGCTCGAGCTGGCCGGCTGGCTGACGGCCCCGACGAATCCGTTGACGGCGCGCGTGATGGTCAACCGCCTCTGGCAGCATCATTTTGGGCGCGGCCTCGTGGCCACTCCGAACGATTTCGGCACGCAGGGCCGTCGCCCGACGCATCCCGAATTACTCGACTGGCTGGCGTCGCGCTTCATCGAGAGCGGCTGGTCCATGAAGGCGATGCACCGGCTGATCTTGAACTCGGCGACGTATCAGCAGGCTTCAGTAATCAGTAATCAGTATTCAGTTTTCAGTGACGTGGCCGTGAGTCGGGCAGTGGCGAGCGACGGAAGGTTTCATTCGACTGCCGGCGCGGGTTCACTGAATACTGACTCACTGATTACTGAATACTTCTCCCCCTACACCCGCCGCCGGCTCGATGCGGAACAGCTCCGCGACGGATTGTTGGCGGTCAGCGGGGAATTGGATCCGGCGCCTGGCGAGGCGCATCCGTTTCCGCCGGAGCACACGTGGGCGTTCACCCAGCACGCCCCGTTCGACGCCGTGTATGAGTCCAAAAAGCGGAGTGTCTACCTCATGCAACCGCGCATCAGGAAACACCCGTATCTGGCGCTCTTCGACGGCGCGGACCCGAATGCGAGCACCGGAGAGCGCGGCGTGACGACGACGCCGTTGCAGGCGCTGTTCGCGATGAACGACAAGTTCGCCCACGAACAGGCCGCGGCTTTTGCACGGCGGCTGATGAGGGAGCGCGAAGAGGACAGGAGCCGTGTGGAACGGGCATATCAACTTGCTTTCGCCCGCCGGGCGCGTCCCGACGAGGTGCGCGAAAATCTTGCCTTCCTCGACGCCGTTCGGACAAGATTACGCGCGAATGGGATTTCTGCGGAAGAGCAGGCGCTCCGCGCCTGGTCGAGCGTTGCGCGCGCAGTGCTCGGGAGCAACGAGTTTCTGTCTATCGATTAGAACGGAGTTACCGGCATGAATGAAAAACGTTGGTACGCGCAGTGGAAAATGTGGCTGTGCCTGATCATCCTCATCTTGCTGTACCTTATCAGCCTGCCGTTCCGCATTTTGGATCGGCTGTTCTAGTCCGACTTCGTCAGAAACAGTTCCGTGGGCCGGGCGTCCCCTTTGATTTGAATCACGACCGACGCGGCCCGGATGTCCAGACACCGGACGACGACGTTGGTCGAGCCGACGCGCACTTTGCCTTCCTCGTTCTTCGCCAGGGTCGCATCGTTGATCAGTGCGAAGCGGTGCACGGCCGCGCCGGAAATGCCCTTCAGGACGAGCGTATCCGGGACTCGCGTCGGCACGTTGGGCGGCGGCGGGGTCCAGGCCGGCCCGGAGGAATCGTCTTCCCGGCCGGCTAACGTCTGGACTTTATTGGTCTGCGAGAGTGATTCATCGGCGCCGGTCTGGAGCCAGGTCACCACGCGATGGAAGCGATGCTGGTGCTCGGCCTCGATAAAGGCGTTGACCTGGCCGCGGGTGTAGGCGTTGTCGAGAATGATTTTCTTCTGTTGCTCGTCGTGGCGCTGGACCATGAGCTTGTAGGCGACCAGTTCGCAGAAACCCTCTACGGTGTCCTTCTCCAGCTTGCGGTCGGCCGGCACATTTTCATGAATCCACGCATGGGTATATTCGTGGGCGCAAACGGCGGCCAGGCGGTTGCGCGGGAGGCCGTTGAGGAGGTGGAGGCGATGCTGGAAATTCTTTCGCCCGACGGACTCAGTGCGCGTCAAGCCAAGGGTGCCCTTGCCGTCGTGTTCGGAAGGGAGGGTCTGCTGGAGCTTCTTGATCTCGGTGCCGCTGACGAGCGCGACGGTGATGTTGCCGTCCGGCAACGGACCGTAGCCGGCGAGGATGTGGGCGATTTCGCGGCGGACTTCCTCGTAAACACGGCGCGCCTCCGTCACGTCGAATACGCCGGCCCGAAAATCGCGGTCGCAGAAGAACCGGCCGTCCTCGAGTTTGCGCGCCGTGTCGAGGACGGGCAGTTTGCAAATGGCACAGCGGTTTGTAAGCTTCGAGCACGGCTCACACGCGGGCTGGTTCGAGCCCAGCGTGGGGCTGTTAAAGTTGTAGTAGGTCGCGCCGACCGGCACGCCGCAGGTGACGCAGCGCTTGGGCTGTTGGGCGGAGGCGGTCAAGGTGGCGGCCAGTGCGAGGAGAGTCAGGAGCGTTTTCATGACGTGTTCCTGAGGTACTTATCGGCGGATAGGCGGAAGGGATGAAGGAAACGGGGGAAAGTAATCAGTAATCAGTGTTCAGTATTCAGGCTTCGCCAGCGGACCCGACGCGCACCGCGGGCTGAGAGCGCTGCAGGGGCGCGGCCTTCCAAGGCCGCGAGTTTCTGGATGGCGTCTAACTCCGCGCGGCCTTGGAAGGCCGCGCCCCCGTCGGTGGGTTCGTTACGGCTTTAGAACAATCTTTCCAATTGCCCCCGGCTCCAGCACGGCGATGTGAGCCTTCGCTGCGTCGGCCAGCGCCATCTCGCGGCCGACGACGGGGCGCAGCGTGCCGTTCTCCAGGCCGGCGGCCAACGCGGCGTGGATGCCGGTCAGCTCCGCGGGCGTGGCGTTGAACAACGTCATGGCGCGCACGTCCGCGTCGCGGCTCATCAGGTCGCGCGGCGTAATCTCCACCGTGCCCCGGCTGCCGATGACGATGACGCGCCCGTGCCGGGCCAGCAGAGGAAGGTCTTTGCCGAGGTTCACGTTTGCCAGCATTTCGAGGATGATGTCCACGCCGCGTCCGCCAGTAAGGCTCATTACTTTGTCGAGATAACCCGGCGCGCGATGGTCGACGACGTAGTGCGCGCCGTTGTCGGCCGCGAGTTTTCGACCCGCCTCAGTGCCCGCCGAACCGATGACCGTCAGGCCGGCAGCGCGGGCTATTTGCGTCGCGGCCAGGCCGACCCCGCCGCTGGCGCCGTGGATGAACACGACTTCCCCGGCCAGCGCGCGGGCGCGGTGAAACAACGCCCGATGCGCCGTCGCGTACGGGATGCCGACCGCCGCGCCCTGGGCGAATGAAACCTTTTCTGGCAGCGGATGGACTCCGCCGGCCTCGCACAGCGTAAGCTGGGCGTAGGAACCGGTGAGCGTTTCGGAAATGTAGACACGGTCACCCGGCTTCACGCCCGCCACGCCTTCGCCAACGGCTTCGATGACGCCCGCCCCATCCATACCGGGCGTCCAGGGCATTTTGAGATTAGGATTGGACCCGGATCGGAAATAGGTCTCCACGGGATTTACGCCGATGGCGTGAAGTTTCACGAGCACCTGACCAGCCGCCGGGGTCGGCACAGGCACTTCTTCGAGCCGGAGCACTTCCGGCCCGCCGAATTGATGGACGCGAATGGCTTTCATCGCAGCGACTCCAGAATCTTCTCCGCCGCGGCGCACGGGTTTGGCGCCGCGCAAATCGGCCGGCCGATCACGAGCCAATTCGCGCCGGCGTCGATGGCCTCCCTGGCGCTCAAGGTGCGTTTCTGGTCGCCCGGCGCGTCGCCGGGTCCGCGAATGCCCGGAGTGACCAGTTGGACGAACGCCGGCAAAAAACGGCGCAGCGCGGCAATCTCGATCGGCGAACAGACCAGCCCGCGCAAGCCGGCGCCGGCGGCGAGGGTCGCGAGGCGTTCGACCTGGCCACCGACGTGTGGGGAGAGCCCCACCGCGGCGAGCTCGTTGTCGTCCAGGCTCGTGAGCACCGTCACGCCGAGCACCAATGGCGCGGACCGGCCGAGTTGCCCGGCGGTTTGCTGCGCGGATTGCTCGGCGGCTTTCATCATCGCCGCACCGCCGCTGGCGTGGAGGGTCAGCATCTGCACGCCGAGCCGGGTGGCGCTGGCCACGGCCCCTGCGACGGTATTGGGGATGTCGTGAAATTTCAGGTCGAGGAACACCGCCGCGCCCATGTCACGAATCTGCCGCACGATGTCCGGCCCGGCCGCCGTGAACAGCTCGCTGCCGATCTTGAATGCGCCGGCCACCGGCGCGACCTCTTCGGCCAAAGCGAGTGCCCGGTCCGCGGTGGGCACATCCAGGGCGACGATGATGGGGTTGTTCATCGGCGGGAAGAGTGGAACGGGGGGAGTGAAACGTAAAACGTAAAACGGAAGAAACGCATCGAGAATCGCATTGCCGCGGGGGCGCGATTCGGCTAAAGATCAATTGTGACAAGCCCCTCCGAGAGGTTGCGTCTGAATGGCCGGACTGGTCTGGCCTTGCGGGCGGCGCCCCGGGGCGGGGCCAAGGGCTTCTCGCTCATCGAATTGCTCATCGTCCTGGCCCTGTTGTTGATCATGGCGGTGATAATGCGCGGATCCGGTTCCCGCAGCCGGCAGGAGCGGGACAAGGCCGCCTGCGAAAAAAATCTGCATCAGGTCTACCTCGCGCTCGAGATCTTCGCCAATGACCACGACGGCCTGTTTCCAGTCGTCGCCGGCGCCAAGACCAGCGAAGCGCCGCTGTCGCTGTTGGTGCCCAAGTACACCGTAGCGACCGAATCATTCATTTGTCCGGGCGGCAAGGATTCCGGGCTGCCCGAGGGCGAGCCATTCTCGCGACGCAGGATTAGTTACGCGTACTACATGGGGTTGCGCTCCGTGGACGCGGGCGAACCCCTCATGAGCGACCGGCAGATCAACACTGCGCCCCGAAACAAAGGCGACCTTCTCTTTTCCGCGACCGGCCAGCCACTCGGCAACAATCACCACAAATATGGCGGCAATGTTCTGTTCGTCGGTGGCGACGTCAAGATGAGCCGGCCGAAGGCAGAGTTTTCCCTCAAGCCAGCGCAAAACGTCATCCTGCTCAACCCCAAACCCTGAAGCCTTGTGAAGATTCAGTGCGCGTGCGGCGCAAAATTTTCCTTCGACATCACGCCTGAAATGGCGACGGCCGCCGTGCAATTCGTCTGCCCGACGTGTGGTTTGAACAGCACGTCGCTCGTCAATCATTTGATCCACCAGCACGCCATTGGAGCGTTGCCCAAGCCCGGCGCCCGCGCCACAACGCTGTTGCCGGGGCCTGTCGTGACGGCTCCCGCACAGGCCGCCGTGACGCCTGCCCCACTACCCGCCACGTCCGCGACCAGGGTGCCCGTCGCAAAACTCCTTTCTTCCGCGACCGTTCCGCCGTCTGCCGCCCCCGTGGCCACTGCCATCGCGGTCCCGACGCCGGCTGTGCGCGTGGCGGCCCAGGAACGGACTGCGGCCTCCGTCGCGCCTTCAGTTCAGCCCGCCGGCGAGGTGGCGCAGCTTTGCACGAAACATTTCGGGCAGTTGACGACGAACCGCTGTTTCGTTTGCCAGAAACCCATTTGCCCGCAATGCATGGCGCTCTTCGGCTGGGTCTGCTCCCCGTTGTGCAAGCACAAGGCCGAATCGCAAGGCATCGCCATTCCCGAGTTTGCAGGCCAGAAGTCGGTCGCCGAACGCAAGGAGTGGCGCAAGCTGGCGCGTGCCGCCGGAGCCATCGCTGGGGGCCTTGTGCTCGTGCTGGGAATCTGGTTCTGGTACGCGTGGTTCGGCTCGACACCCAAACCTGCCTTCTCGGCCAAGCTCTCCGAGGTGGCGAATTCCGGACAACTCTACGCGGGACCGCAACGTCAGTTCATCATCCTCCATGGCGGCACGCTGGCGCGCCACGACGCGAAGGCCAAACGCGAAGTCTGGTCCGTCCCGTTAATCGACAAACGCAAGATTGCCGACGAGGCCGCCGTCTCCCAAAAGCTCCTCGTGGCCGCCCGCATGGAAGCCATCAAGCACGGCGCCGACTCCGACGACTTTCGTCTCCCCTTGCTCGAAGAAGTGACCAAGGACATGGTGGAATCGGCCGCCGCCGGGCTCCACTTGCACGTGGCGGGCACCGGCATTTGGGTCCAGTCGCCGGAGAAGCTGGTCCGCTACGACTGGGAAACCGGCAAGCCGGTGAAAGAGATCGCGCTCGACGAGGACGCCCGGGAACTTTCACGCCGTGGAAACGAATTCCTCCTCGTGGCGCAAAGCGAAACCGGCAGTGAAATCATCCGCATTGACCTGGCCAGTGGCGAGACCCGGGCCGAAACGGTGGCGCGCCCCGCGGCGTTGCTCGCCGGCGGCGGCGATCCCGCCGGGCTGGCCCGTCCGGCCAGCAACGGCGTCGGCCGCGCGGGGGCGTCCACAAACTTGCTGGCTCGCGCCGGGGTCTCCTCGAATCTGCTGGCCCGCATTGGGCTTCTGCCCGGCGCCCGGGATTTGGATCCCGCAGTCATTGCCCGCAAAATCGAGAACCTGCCGCTGCCCAACCGCCTGGCGCTTCCCGCCACGCTTGCGGCCGCGGCCAATCAACAGCGCCTTCGCGCCGCGCTGAACGACTTCGATCCGGCTGTGCTCGCCAGCCTGCTGGCCGGCGCGGGGGCTTCGGACGAAGACGACCTGCGTGTCATTCCAACCCGTGATGGTTATTTGCAGTTCGGCTCGAAACTCGTCGAGCACCGCACGGTGACGCGAAAGGTGTTGAAGGATGCACCGGCGAAATCCGCACTCGACGGCCCGGTGAATCAGGCTGCCACCATGGCCATCGCCAACGAAATCCTGAACGATATCACGCGCGATTCCATCGGCGACACCGTCGAGGAGGACGAAAGCCGCTACCAAGCGACGCTGCGCCGACCGGGCGCGCCCGACTGGACTGGCGAAGTCATCGGCCGTCCCGGATTCATTCCGCTGGACACGGTGGACCTGGTGACCAGCCGGAAGGCCGTCCTCGTTCTCGACAAGAACAATAAGAAGCTCTGGCAGACGAAACTGAGTTCGGACATGACCGGCGACGGCTTCGAGGGCGAGGGCGCGTTCGGCGCCGGTCCGGCCGTCGAGCGCGGCGACACGCTGTATCTGTTCGACGGAGCGGTGCTCACGGCCTTCGAGCGTGCGACCGGCAACGCCCGCTGGCGCCTGCCTTCCGTTGGCATTGCCGGCCTGTTCTTCGACGACAAGGGAATGATTTACGTGAATACCTCGACGGCCAGCCCCGACAGTCTCCGCTACTCGAGGCAGATCGATATTTCGCAGAAAACGCATACGCTGGTGCTCAAAGTCGATCCGAAGACGGGCAAGACGCTTTGGCGCACGGAGAACGACGGGCTGATCACCTACCTCTCAGGCAATTACATCTACACGGTCGAGTCCAGCCAGGGCGAAGACGGCGGCGGCATCATGGGCGGGGTCAAGCTCGCCACCGCGATACCGCCGCACATCCGCATCAAGCGGCTCAAACCGTCGAATGGCCGCGTCCAATGGGAACACTACGAGATGCGCGCGCCGCTGGACTATCATTTCGACCAGAACGAAATCCAGATTCTCTTCCGGAAGGAATTGCAAGTGCTGCGGTTCTTCACGCTCTGATTCCGAACAGTTTCAACAGCGCCTCCGCCACAAGGATGCCGACGAAGGTCCCGATAATGTAGCCCCAGATGCCCGCCAAGAGGCCGGGCACGACGAGTTTTGACCAGCCGCGCGAGATCGCCATCGCCGCCGCCGTCGGCGCGCCGCCCAGGGTTGCATTGACGCTGAGGAGAAGTTCTTCGAGATTCTGCTTGAGGAGTTTTCCGGCCGCGAGGGTGAAGCCGAGGTTCGTAAGCGCCATCACCAGGCAGAACAGGAAGAGCACCGGCACGTGCTTCACCACTTGCACCAGGTCCGCGCGCAGTCCGATGACGACGAAAAACAGGTAGAGCAAGTACATGCCGAATTCCTCCGCGCCCTGAATCTTCTCCGTGAAGCGGTGGAACGCGGTGGTGATGCCGACGGACAGGATTGTGATCAGCACGAAGGGATTGGCGATGATCGAGCGGCCGATAGGCGAAGTGATGTGTCGTTTGAGCAGTTCGGTCAACTCGCTGGAAACTGCCGCGACGGCGACGGCGATGGCCAGCGCCCAGGCGATGTCGAGCAGGGAAATTTCCTTGCGCCGCCAGTATTGGGCGGCGAGCGCCGTCACATCCTCACGGTCGCCGGCCAGCGAGTGGGGATGCGGAAACTGGCGGCGGAAGAACCGGCTCCCGGCAATGACCAGCAGCGCGGCAAACATGCCGGCCATGATGAAGTTGTCAGCGACCATGAGCGAACTGGCAAGCTGGGGCGCCACGTCATAGGTCCTCTGGATGGCGACGAAATTCACGCCGCCGCCAATGTAGCTGCCGGTCATGATGCCGGTGACTTCGGGCACGCGCTCGAACGCGCCGCGGAACAGGAACGCCGCGAGGAATGCCCCGAGCACCGTGCCGACGCTGGCAATGTGAAAGCAGAGGAACATGGGGCCGGTCTCGCGCAGGATGCGGAGGATGTTCGCGCGGAAGATCAGCAATGGGATGGCGATGGGCACCAGGTAATCTTCGACCATGCCGTAGGAGGACGCTTCGGTGGGCAGCAGGCGCGTGTTCGACAGCGCCATGCCGAAGAGCAGCGCGACGACCGGTCCGCTCAGCTTCGCCGCCCATCGGTTCGTCTGCTCCAGCCAGATGCTGACCGCCGCGCCCGCGGCGATGCAGCCGAGCAGGAGCCAGACGTCGTTTGGGGGGATGAGGCTCATCAGGAGGCTAACAACTGCGTCTGCAGGCAATGCCGCAGTTACCGACGCTGCAGGTCCCGTAGCGCAGATTTCCGCTCTGCTGTATCGCAGGTTTTCAACCTGCGGACCTCGCGAGAATCCAAGCGGGTTCGATAGGGGGACAGCCCGCCGATTGCAAATCGGCGATACAGCAGAGTGCAACTCTGCGCTACCAGTCCCGGATGTCCGGCCGATTGGCAGGCCATTCTGCGCATCGGTTAGTAAGCCGTTGGAAGTTTAGCAAGAACCGCCATTCACTGCGCGGCGGACGCGGCTTTGCCAGATGGGCCATAGCCTGGAAGGGGCTTGCCATCATTGCCGAGTTTGCCGCACGACCAAAGGAGGCCACGGGCGACCAGGTCGAGGTAGCGTGCGTCGGCGACGGTGGTGGTATTGTGGCCAAGAGTGGTGCTGAAGACGCGGGTTTTTCCGTAATCGTTGGCCCAGGCCACGACGAAGTCATCCGTCCTCTCGGTGCCATCGTTCTTCTTCACGATTTGTTTGCCGCGCGCCAGGGGATGCGCGGTCGGGAAGAGCTTCACGTTGTTGTAAAGTTCCTCTTTGATCGTGGTCCAATCATCGAAGCCACGCGTCGTGGGATGCTCGCGATCGACAAACTGGATGGCAATGGGTTCGTGGGGGCCGTGCGCGGAGGACTGAATCCCGACGAATTTGAACCAGTCATCCGTGCCCGTGCGATAACAGTGCATCGCGCAATGGAGATTCACCGCGGCTACGCCCCTGCTGTGGGCGGCGAGGATGTTCTGCACGTAGGGCATTTCCTTCACATCCGAGGAACATTCGTCGTGGATGACCGCGTCGTAGCCCTTGGCCCAGTCGGCGTTCTCGTAAATCGTAAAGCGGGCGCGGGTCGAACTGTCGTTGGTGTGGACCTGGGTCACTTCAACATTGGCGCGGGCTTCAAGGCCGAGTTTGAGCACGTCCTTCTGTTTGGCATACTCGTGGCAGCACCCGCCGGTGATGAGCAGGACACGCAGAGGCTTGGGCTGGGCGGCGGACGCGGTGGTGAGGGCGAACAAGGCGAGGAAGTGTAGGACAAGAATGGCTTTCATGGTCGTGGATTGAGTGCGCGGGGATTGAACGGGGACTGGAACGATTTGGCGAGAGGAAATCATTGCTCGTTAAATCGTTGAATCGTTGAATCGTTAAAAGGGGGAGATCGCGGTCCTCCGCAAGCGATTCAACGATTCAACGATTCAACGATTCACCGGCTGACTGCGCACTTTCTCCTTGTGAATATTTCCCGCTCAGGGCAAGTCATACCGCCATGCCTAAGCCTTATACCCCCTCCGGGACGGCTCCCGCGTTGAGCCGTCGTCACTTCATCAAATACTCGACCGTCACCGCCACGGTGCTGGGCATCGCGCCCGCATTCCTGCGCGGGCAGAATCTTAACGGTCGCATCAACGTCGCCTGTATCGGCGTGGGCGGCAAAGGGGGTGGCGACACGGACAGCGCCTACAGCCTGGGCGGCAATATCGTCGCGCTTTGCGATATCGATGCCAACACGCTCAACGGCAAACATCAGTCATTGGAAACCCGCGCCACGAAGGACAACCGCACCTACGACGCCAAGCTCTACAAAGACTTCCGCAAGATGTTCGACGCGCTGGGCAACTCCATCGATGCCGTGACCGTGTCCACTCCAGATCACGTTCACGGCCTGGCCTCCCTCACGGCCATGAAACTGGGCAAACACGTTTATTGCCAGAAGCCCCTGACCCAGACCGTCTGGGAGGCGCGCGAAATGCGGCGCCTCGCCAACGAGAAAAAGCTCGCCACGCAGATGGGCAACCAGGGCAGCGCCGGCAATGGATTGCGCCGGGCCGTGGAAGTGATCCAGGCCGGCGTGATCGGCCATCCGAAGGAACTGCACGTCTGGAGCAACCGTCCGATCTGGCCGCAAGGCATCGATCGGCCCGCGGGCGAAGATCCGGTTCCAAGCCATATCGACTGGGACCTGTGGCTCGGGCCCGCCGCGTACCGGCCCTACAAGAGCGGGGTGTATCATAACTTTGCGTGGCGCGGATGGTACGACTTTGGGACCGGCGCGCTCGGAGACATGGCCTGCCACACCGTCAACATGCCCTTCCGCGCGCTCAAGCTGGGCTACCCAACGGTCGTCGAGGCCGAAGTCGCCTCGCGTGTTCCTTCCGAAACTTTTCCGCTCACCACGCGCCTGCGCTTCGAGTTTCCCGAACGCGAAGGATTGCCACCCTGCAAATTCTGGTGGTACGACGGCAATCCCAACTCGAAGGACAAGATGTTTGAGAAGACGGGCTTTGTCGCTCCGCTTCGGCCGCCCGCGGACGTGACGAGGGAAATTGTCAGCGCGCGTAAGAACCTTCCGGGCAGCGGCTGCCTCATCGTCGGCGAAATGGGCAAACTCTTTTCGCCGGACGACTACGGCTCCGAGTTCCACATCCTGCTCAACGACGAAAAGGAATACAAAAACGGCAAAGACCACGAAGCCTGCAAGGAAGTGCCCCAGACCATTCCCCGCTCGCCGGGCCACGACAAGGAATGGTTCGAGATGATGAAAGGCGGCCCACCGGCCTACTCGAACTTCGATATCGCCGCCTACCTCACGGAGATCATCCTCCTGGGTTGCGTCGCGTTGCGCGTCGGTGTGGGCCGGAAACTCGACTGGGACGGTCCGAACATGCGGGCGAAAAACACGGGCGATGACGAACAACGGTTCGTCAAACGCCAAAATCGTCCAGGCTGGGCGCTGAGTTGAGCCAGGCCGGGTCTAATACCTTTCGGGATTGGCGGAAGCGTTTCACAAGCCGACCGCATTTCTGATCCCGGAGGGATAACCGAAAATAGCCCGGCGTTTCAACGCCGGGAGTCCATTGAGTCCGTTATGACCCGTTGCGCCGCAGCGTCACCATCTTCAATGGCGGCGTCGATGGGTATTCCACCAGCATGTCGGAAATCTTCATCAGAACCCACGGCGCACGGCTGTCGATCCCGTTTTTGGTGAACACCACGTCGTCTGCGATGTAGACGCACATGTGGACAGGCTTGTCCTTCACGTCCATCAGGCAGATCACGTCCCCAAACTCCCGCCCGCCCTCGGGTGCGTGGTACTCGGTTTGGAGCGCGTGCAACACGTTCTCCGGCTCGAGGAACCGCTCGTCGGGTTGCTCATCGAAAAAGTTCAACGCCGTCCAGAAGCAGTTCCGGCGCGACTTCGCGGGGTCCGATGACGCCGGCGCGTACGTGTAAAGTCGCTGCCGCGCCAGGGGCGGCAGCAGATAATGCACGTTGAGCCCCGCCCCGCCAGGCACCTTGGCCAGCGACTCAAGAATCGGCTTCAACTGGCGCCCGCAACCTGCCTTGGACCAGTAGCGAAGCACTTGTTCGGTGTCCGTTTGACTGTTGACCATCAACCGCATCAGGAAGGTCGGCTCCCGATTCAGCGCCTTGACCAGGCTGCCAAATTCCTCCGTCGTCAAAAGCTGTTGGGCGATCGCCCCGTCGGCAAAGCAAACTGTTCCCTCGTGCCCGTACAACAGCCGTCTCAGGACCTCCCACGTGTTGGTCGTCAGCCCGCAGTCGGCCAGCCGTTCCTCGACCGCGTTCATCGGGAAGCGATACGGGTTATGCTGCGGTGAGTTGACCGGGCTTTCCGCCAGCACCGAGTAAATCTGCCCGCGCCCCAGCCGGCTGAGCCCTGCCACCAGTTCCAAGGGCGGCGTCACGTACAATCCGCCGCGGGCCGGCTCCCAATGTGCCGGATTCATCAGCCACGTCCGTTGCTCGTCCGTCAGATCGCTGGCGCGAAAGAGCCGCTTGAATTGCGCCGCCGTATGTCCGGCAAAGTACCATCGTGGCGCAGGCAACGGCACCCGCACGTCCGGCAACAAATCATCCGGTTCTCCCAACGGTAATCGGACGTACTCGAATCTCCCGGCCGGCGTCTCGCTGGTATGCACATAATTCGTCAACGACAGCGGTCGTGCCGAAGCCTGCGCCGGCTCTTCCTTCGGCTGCCACCATTCTTCCGCCATCGGCCACGCCAGCTGTAGCAGCCAGCAGATCAGTATCCCCAAGGTAAAACAGATCAATCGGTCCCATTCGAATGGAAGGACGCGGTGGCTCGGTGCGGGTTGGCTCATTCGGCGGCGGATGCCTTCAAGGGGTGTCGGCAGAAACAGGGGCGAACCCAAGGGGAGTTGAGCGTGAAACGTGAAACGTGAAACGTGAAACGTGAAACGTGAAACGTGAAACGTGAAACGTGAAACGTGAAACGTAAAACGTAAAACGTAAAAAGACACCGACGCCCAGCGGTACTTACGTTTTACGTTTTACGTTTTACGATCTAACTGCCCCGCCCAGGCCGGCCACCAGCTCCTTCGCCCGCTCGATGACCGTCCGATCCCGCGCCAGGTCCCCGAACCTCAACGCCGGCATGCCACTCTGTTGCTGGCCGAGCAGCTCGCCGGGGCCGCGCAAGCGCAGGTCCGCCTCCGCGATGGCGAAGCCGTCGTTGGTCGACGCCAGCACTTTCAGCCGCTCCTTCGATTCGTCACTCCCCTGCCCCGCCACGAGGATGCACCACGATTCGTGCGCGCCACGGCCGATCCGCCCGCGCAACTGATGCAGTTGCGCCAGGCCGAACTGTTCGGCGTTCTCGACCAACAGCATTGTCGCGTTCGGCACATCGATGCCCACTTCGATGACCGACGTGGCCAGCAACACCTGCACGCGGTTGGCGCGGAAATCGGCCATCACCCGCTCCTTCTCCTCCGGGCGCAGCCGCCCGTGCAACAACCCGACGCGATGCGGAGCAAAAACGCCTTGCAGCCGCTCGAATTCCTTCGAGACCGCTTTGGCGCCTGTCCGCAAGTCGGCTTCCTCGACGCGCGGATAGACCACATACGCCTGCCGTCCCTCGGCGATTTTTTGCTTCATGAATTCGTGCACGCGCGACAATTGCTCCGGGCCGCGCACGAATGTCCGCACCTGCCCGCGCCCCGCCGGCAGTTGATCGATCACTGAAATATCCAGGTCGCCATAGAGCGTCAGCCCGAGCGTGCGCGGGATCGGAGTGGCCGTCATCACGAGCAGATGGGGATAATGGCCCTTGCGCACCAGCGTTTCACGTTGCGCCACGCCGAATCTGTGCTGCTCGTCGATGATGACGAGGCCGAGTCGGTCGAACGTGAATGCGGATTGGATGAGAGCGTGTGTGCCGATGAAAAGAGTCGAGAGCCGAGGGTCGAGGCTCGAGGGCGGACGGTCCTGTGGGCCCTCGACCCTCGTCTCTCGCCCCTCGACCGTCTTTCGGCTTCCCGTTTGGAGTTCGACTTGCACGCCGAGAGGGCGGAACCATTTCGCAAAGTTTGCGTAATGCTGCTCGGCCAGAATCTCGGTGGGCGCCATAAGTGCTACGTTGAAGCCGCTCTCGAGCGCCATCAGCGCGCAGCACGCGGCCACGGCCGTCTTGCCCGCGCCCACGTCCCCTTGAAGCAGGCGGCGCATTGGAAAACGCCCGCCGAGGTCCGCTCTCAGTTCGCGCAATACGCGGGTCTGCGCCCCGGTAAGCTGGAAGCCGAGTTGGCGCAGGAATGGACGGATGAGCCGGTTGTCCCCGGCGCAGGGGAACCCGCGGGCGTTGGATTCCAGGTTCCTGCGCCGCCGCTGAATCGCGATTTGCAACTCGATGAACTCATCCAAAGCCAGCCGCTGGCGGGCTTGTTCCGCTTCCGGCATGGATTCGGGAAAGTGCAGCCGTCGCAAGGCCTCGGCGCGCGTCGGAAGTTCCGGCAGGAGGATTTCTGGATGCAATTGTGGAACGTACTCGCCGAAGCGCGCCAGCGTGCGCCACACGAGCCCCCGCAGCCAGCGTTGCGCCAGTCCTTCGGTCAGCCCGTAGACCGGCACGATCCTGTCGAGATGGATCGAACGTTCCACCCGCTCGTCCGGTTCATCGGAGGGGGCGTCGCTGATTTCGGTTTCCGGGTGGTCGATGGTGCGCGGCTTGAGCGAGCGCGGCTTGCCGAAGACCATGACTTCGTCGCCGACCTCGAAGACCCGTTCCATGAATGGCAGGTTCCACCACCGGCAATGCAGCCGCGCGGTGCCGTCGTCTAGGACGATCTCGAACACGGACTTGGTCTTCTTGCGGTAGTAGTTCGTGCCGAGCGCGACGATGCGCCCGCGAGTGGTCGCCGCCTCATGAAGCTTAAGCTGGCGAATCGACAGCAGGGTCCGCCGGTCCTCGTGCCGTCGTGGCGCGTAGCACAACAGGTCGCCGACGGTCAACAGCCCGAGCCTGGCGAATTGGGCCGCCCGCTCCGGGCCGACGCCGGGGAGGCCGCGCAACGGTGTCTCCAAAGGAACTGGGGCGGGTCGGGGCGATGCCATAGGGGCTTTTTAGGAGCGGGAGCGTAAAACGTAAAACGTAAAACGTAAGAGCAGGCGGGTGCGCCCCATGTTTCCAAGCCGTTCTGCGGTTCTTACCTTTCACGTTTTACGTTTTACTCTTCGCCTGCCCCCGCCCATCCTCTCTCCTCATGTCCTCCTATTCGGACGCACCTTTGGATCGGTTGTGGAAGGAATACGCCACGGCGTTCAGCGATTTCGACGACCAGACCCTGGCCCGCTGGCTATGCCAGACCCTCGGGCAAATCGAAGGGCACGCCTGGCGGCTGTCCCACCCGCTGCTCGGCGCCTACCGGCTGGCGGCGCAATTGGCCCACGAACGCCAAATCTGGCTCAAGCGGCTGGCCACGCCCCCGGCCGCCTACACCGAGTCCGAATGCTGCCGGGCGCCCTTGCTCCCGCTGTTCACCCGCGATGTGATTGAAAACGGTCTCATCTGCCAGCATTGCGGCGACAGCGCAGTCACGTGGGAATCGACGCCCGGGGACCTGCAAGTGGCCTCACGGGATTGGGCCGAACGCTACGCGCCGCTGCACCAGGTTGCCCACTGGAGCGACGCCGAACGCAAGCGGGCCCGCAGTTACGAGGGCAAGCTCGAGGACGCCGCGATCGCCGTCGAAGGTCTGCTGGCCGAAGCAGGAAAAGTGCTCGTGCCGAAATTCCTCGAACACTACGCGGCGATTGTCTGGGAAGATCAGGATGAATGCCTCGAGGTGCGTCCCGAGGACGTCGAGTTGTGAGGGGCGACGGATCAACGGAGGTGAAGCTCAAAACTCCAAGCTCAAGAAAAGCTCCATAGAGAAAGCTCCAATGCTTGTCACGCCGTTAGCGGCGAAACTCTGCACCTGGATCTTATTTTGAGCTTCGAACTTTGAATGTTGATGCC
>Ga0137374_10004638_pt1 | contig 16321 bp, 18 predicted proteins | sample SagtaG_20_FD_104811 | JGI IMG/M metagenome (GOLD analysis project Ga0137374, IMG submission 104811) | Vadose zone soil microbial communities from Sagehorn Ranch, Mendocino, California, USA - Sage1_R_100_16 metaG | ecosystem: Environmental > Terrestrial > Soil > Vadose zone | place: USA...
AAAAAGTGTTAAATTACTAACGCAAGGTAATACATCTAAGCAAATACTGTCATGGAAAGAAGTCACTGACGACTCCAATGGTCGGCTCAACCTAAGCGACCAATAATTCGTTGCTTTGTGGACAATTATATGGTAAGGGTTCACATGAGATATTACGCTACGTTTTTGCTCGAGGTAATTGCGGCATTTAACGTACAAAATTTAATCTAGGAGACTATTCTCGGTCATTATAAAGTAAATATGCTTCTAACTTACAGTAAAGTGATTAAATACTACCTTAACGTATTAACAAGTACATGATAACTGCACTTGTTTTAATTAATTGTCATTTTCCATTTGACAAACAAATATTAGAAAAACTCAAAAGCTTTTCAGAGATAACAAATATCTATAGAACGCAAGGAGTCTATGATTTAATAGTAAAAATTACTTCATCTTCCGAAGAAGAGTTTAGAGAAGTCATGACTGAAATTAGTAGAGTGAATAAAGTAAATTCTACGGTCACTTTGACAATTGTTGAAAAGCAAAAGCTAATAGTCCAGGCGAACTAACTCGTAGATTAAATGATAACTAAGTTAATATCGGCTTTTCATAAAAATTCTGACACATTGCCAAAACACTACTTAATTATTTTTTAAACTATACACTTTGTACTAAGACCTGTTGTTTTTTCCTTGCCTCTCTTTCTCTTAGTTTAACTTTATATTTTAAATTTCTTGGTCGTGTCCTTAATCTGTAACCACAGCACGGACACCACAGTCCCTCCCACCTAATAAACATCTCACAAATTTGGCAACGCTTTTGCCCTGTGAGATAACGGCCAATTTTTGTTGGCTTTATTGCTTTATGCCTAATGCAAATCCCTTTACAAACCAAAATTAAAATACAACCAACCTATCAAGATTTTGTTACAACGAACTGCTATTAAAGGTTAAAGTAATTATTTTTTTATCAATTAATTATCATTTAGGTGCTGAGATAGAGTCGTTGAATAAATATAATTTTTACCGGACATTGAGATTGTAAGGATATCGTACCAACAACAATAAAACAGTCGAAAGGATAGAATCTTTTATGACTGATACCTAATCAAGGTACTACTACAGGCAAGGTCGTAATTAATTAGATATCAGAAACTTATGTCTAAGAAGTTGATTAAATATGAGAATCTGATGAAATTATCTCACATATTGGTATCAGTTGTGCATTAATTCCGATCCCTGATGATCGAGCGACACTCAGTTTATTACAACTAGTACAGTCTGCACTAATTCAGCAAAATGGCATAAGTGAAATTAGCCAAGGATAAGATTCTATTGACCTTTTGACACTTAATAGCGTCTTGTACGACGTTCCGGCTTCTTCTGCCCAGGTGGTCGCCTCTTTTCAAACCTTTTCACGTAGTTATTCATATTACGGACTTTTGAAATGGGACTTGCCCTTGGTTTTCCCTCAATTTTTGGGGTTTGACCTCTAACTTTACCGGCCTTCGTTAACGAGCCATGTGTAGGCATACCAACTTCTTTATCTGGTCATAATATAACTATTGCGAATTCTTACGCTTATGACGACCGCAATTTCACAATTTCATCGGCCAATTTCGAGAATGGGTTGATGACCTTACCTTACTTTACCTTTTATTTTGAACTAGTGTTCAAATACTCATAGATGAGGCCTCTTCTTCCAACTGTTCTAACATAAGTGAAAATACCCCTTTAGTTGTGAGAGGCATAATATTCATAGTCTTCTCTATAATTTTTCGAAGGCAGAACCATTTTTGGCCGTCCTTCAGTTCAAAACTAATGCTGGTATTATCTTGATGTCTATTTGGCGTCAGAGTAAGGTCGGCCGCAGATATTTCGCATCTTGACAACGCCTCATTCCTAATGCTGTCACAAAATTCCTTCATTTCTTGCAGAGTCAATAGTTGATGTATTAAGTGAACTCATCGCCTGTGATAGTTTTAAAAGTCATCCCCTAAGTATAGCATTATCATGGTTAAATTCTAATACTGCGAGGAAAAAAACACTGAATATAAGTCTATCTATCAAGATAAAGGGTTATGTTATATAGTCTATAGTGTCATATTACTACGATTTGGAACAAAATAGTTTTCCTATGAGGGATTGGCATGTCAAACACATGGAACGGACTCTAGTAAAATTTGTAACAGGTTTATCAGATGACGCTTCAAATTGGGAACGGCGAATGAATAAGAAATATGGTAGACTCACTAGAGTATGCAAAAGAATAGAATATGATATAAAGCACGGTGTCACGAATAAGCAAGTTTATTCATTTTTACAATTAATAAGAACCGAACCATCATTTTCTGAGATCAGAACTCATGATGGTTCGATGGAAAGATTGAATGAGATACAAGGTTACTTCACGGAATCGCCGAGTTATAACCTAAACGACGGCATGTGGAATTATTCTGTTTCAAACCCTTAAATGAATATGGTTATTTTATCCAGTAACTATAATGTAACTGAATAATCGATACATGTCAGAGCTTAAGCAATATATAGGCATGAATGAGTCATGAATATAGGCATAACCCATCCCATACAAAAAATTACAGAAATCCAATATCGTTCTGCCCGTTCATTGCTGAGTACATTACTCTTTTTCTTCTTGTATGTTTAATGGTGTATGTAATGAGTTCATTTGGGTGTTACTAGTGTAAAGATTGGAAAATAATCTTCGAGACATGAACCGATATTGGATTATTATAATCGCAAGAAACATATGATTTCATAACAGATAATTAATAACCCACCTCCAGGGTTGAGTGTCTATATGTCATATACTAGTAATGCCAAAAAATTAGTCTGAACATGATGCTGATAATAGGTGTCCTAACATACTATCTAGATCAATGGTCGCAAGACAGCATACCTTGTCCGCCCCACCATATTAAACAAAAAGCTTACTATCTAGAATACAGGCGCCTGTCGGAAAAACCACATTATTTACGTCTCCATTTTTCTCATAATTTTCTTTTGGCGTCAATATTGGCTCTTTGGTTCTTCCAAGAATTTTATAAGGGTCCTTTAAATCCAGCAAAATGGCACCTGCACTGTAAACTTTCTCTATACTCACGCCATGATATATTACCAGCCAACCCTACCTAGTTTTAACAGGAGACACGCCAACTCCTACTTTGAGTGCTTCCCAGCTTTGCTCAGGTTTTGCCAAGAGCGAATGTCAAAAAAAATTGGTAACTGAATCACCTTCGCTAATCCATATACTTGGTCTTTCAGTATTGAATTGGGGTCCTATCCATTTACTTGGCCTGTGTAACAACCTATACTTTGGAGACCTACTATCCCCATTAAACTTTGGGAACAGGACAGCATCTTTGTTATCCGATCCAGGAATTGTTATTATACCAAGTCTTTCGTAATGATAGTAATCACCTGTTTCCCCAAGAGCAGTAGAGGCCAAGGGCCCTCTTTTAACATAATTTGAGAGAACTACATAGGTTACATATGTTTGATCTTCGATAGTTGTTAAGCGTGGATCCTCTACACCAAATTTTTCATAATCTAATTCAGGAGATATTGCAATTTCTTTCCTTCTAGTAAATAAAATGCCGTCATTACTTTCAGCATACCCAATTCGGGATACGTAATCCTCGTATTCACCTATCGCTCTATAAAGCATGTGAATAGTCTTGCCATCGTTTAGAACCGAGCAATTGAAAACAGCACTTGATTCCCACCAGTTAGAATCGTCTGGGACTAAAATTGGATTTGCCTTTGCTCTTTCTAGCTGAAGCATAAATCTCGAATAATTACTACCAGTTTTTTATATGGTATAAATATTGTTTGTCAAAGCCCCAAGAATTATCTATAGAACGATATTTTTCCTTAGGAGAGTCGAATGGGGGGTCCCTATAATAGACTTGTAAAGATCGATGTGCTTGATGGCAACTTCTTTCCACGTCAGGAGCTTGCTAAATTTTGAAACTGCCTCTTTATATTTTGGATAATTAAGGTCAAGTCTGACGAGGTCTTTTGAGAATTCACTTGCATTTCGGTTTGTCGAAATACCCAGTCCTAACTCGGAAAATTCCTTGAAAAATTCGATATTACTTGAGATGAATGGAAGTGAATGCGCCAGACCGTCGTACATGACACCCGAACCAGAACTCACTTTATAGGGGAGTATAAGGGCATCAGCTGAATAGAAGAGGGCTGAGAGCTCTTTTTCAGCCAGAAAGCCTTTGTTGAGGTTGATTATGTCTCGATTTTCAAGCTGCGGTTTTGATTTTTCTATATTGTAATGGTTTCGCGAAGTGTTTATAACAATCTTCCACCCTTCAGGAAGCTTCATTTTTCTGATAATATCCCAGCCCTTAGTGGCAGTCATAAATCCTGTGGCAAGAGCAATTTTCGTATCTGCTGGGAGTGAAAACATAGACCTCGCATCGCTCTTGTCCATAGGTGGATTGACAGCAGGTTCCGCTCCATGATATATCAAATGTGAGCCAGGTATGAGTCTTGCCAGATACTTGGAAAATACAATTCCTGCTCTCTTTGGACCTATTTTAGTCCTATTAAGTAAACTAAATGATCTGTAATTGAGTAAATGTGTCCAGTAGTCGTAAGCTATTCGAAGACAGGTTTCGACGCTCCCTAGTTTCTTACTCCTCAAAGGAACGACTAACTTCAGCCACTGCTTAAAGGTGTAAGCGGAATGGAAAGTAGTGACAATAGGAACCTCGCACTCCTCGTAAAAGTGTTCTATGTTTGTGCCCGTCTTTCCAGAATTGAGCGGATTCAAATGTATACCATACAGGCCATGTTCATACTGGACATGGATTAAGTCTGGTTTGATTTCTCTTACAAGTCTAAGGAGAATAAGTGAATTATTTTTGTTAGACGGTGAAATTCCCTTAAGGTCACCTGCTCCGTCTTCATTACAGATTACAAGAACCTCCACTCCTTGATCCCTCAAAGCATCAACTAATTTCTTAGAATAGCGACCAACGCCCCCCTGCATAGGAGGATACTCCGTTGACACCATCAATATCCTCAAGTTCTTCCGCCAGCGTAACCTAAAATCAATTAAAATACACATGTACTTTATACACTAGAGACTATATCATCCTTCCGCTTGGCTTACGGCTAAAGAAGATTTATCAGAGCTTGATATTGAATTGGGCCATTAGATTTGTAATCACAAATTACAATTGCACCAAAATGAATGTTTGCTGCTATCAATCATCCCATGATTATCAGTCCATGAACCAAAGTTCATCCCCATGTCTCCGTCATCGTAGTCTTATGGGATAGACTGATAAAATAGGATGATGGAAAGATCTCAAATGGGTAGGACGAATCATTTTGACAGACAATGAGTATATTGAGATAAGGCATAAGGCGCTTCTTTTTGCAGCAACCGTTGCCCTCAAGTGCTTTCTTATGTCAGTCGTTGCCAGTGCAGTTTTTTGTGGCGGAATCGATCCTGATACTCTATTTAGACACTGTTACAACAACGTCGCATACGTTGGGGCTAGTGTTGCTGCCATCGCTGTAATGGGTTCAATATTTGGCTATTACGTTGTACGTTTGAAATCATTTGATAAGATTTTTGCCAGAATGATAAAGGCCGACTTTATTGTCACAGCCATGTATTTTGGTGCAGCATTTACCCTGCCTGCTGTGATCGCAAGTAAAGTAATGATCTGGTTATTTGGGGTATGGATCTTAGGCATGTTGCTAGCTCCTTTCGATACAGAAAGGACAGTACTAAAGAAAATCACTGAATATGGTTCAATCGTCGTTCTAGGTATCTTGTTAGGGATCCAGTTTTTTCCCAGGTTTGAAGATATTCAACAATCATCTACCTTGGGAATATTGGTAAGTAGTATATTATCTATATTCGGTTCCGGTAGACAGAAGTGAAGCAACTGAACTCAATTGACTAACTCAAATATAGGCTTGATTCAATCCTTGGATTAAAATTATTGCTGACTATGGCACTGCCAAATCCTGCGTTGTTATTTCTTTTAATGGGTAGGAATTTTTAAAGTTTGTCCGTTTCTTTGATTTCTATATCGCCATAAAATCTGTAATCTCTCTCACTTTTGCTATGTTCTACAAAGCTAATTTGTCATGCTTGTGACTTAACTCGCTATCACCAGTTAGCTTGACAGCACGCTATAATATCCATAGTCATTTTTAGTCAATACTTCCACAACTTTTAAAGAAAGCTCTGAAACAAGTCCGTAGTCGAAAACCAGATTTTGATTTATTTTTGCATGTTCGTTTAAAGCTTGTTGCATATGATTTATTAGCTAAATCCACTATTTACGGCTTTCAAGTATTTCCTGTTATCTTTAACATTACGGTTGATTATATTTCTAAATACTAGAAACAATTATTGTTAATTCGACAAAGAATTATTCTGTTTCCAGATATTGGCAACCAAACTAATAACGTTTAATAGGGTCCGAGGCTACCATATGTATAGGAATAATCGAAATGGTTGGATTAACCTTACGGATTGCGCCAGTCTACAAGACGGCGGGAGTATTGATATAGGTGTTAACAGGTAATCTTCTGTACAAGTTATCTCACTTTGTGGTTAATAGAGGTGGACCACACAATTGAAGTCGTTATTGAGGATAGAATCTTTCGTAAATACTTCTGAAAAACAGAAATTCTGCTTGAATTGTGGCAGCGTTGCAACCGAGATAGCATGTTTTCAGGTTGAAGGGGCTACTGTCATAGAAAGATATTGCAAAACTTGTGTACAGGCCGTTAAGTAGACTCTTGGCTCTTGCTCTATCTTTTAGAGGGCTTTTCTTTTTATTTGTGACTTTTGAACAGTAAGAGTTTTTTGATCCCTCTGTTTTTTTGCATCCCTTAATCTAGATTTAAATTTGTAGTTTCTTGGTCGTGTTCTTAATCTGTAACCACAGCACGGACAAAATAACCCTGGCCATCTCATAAAAATACTACATACCTGGCAACGCTTTTGCCCTGTGAGATATCGTCCACCTTCTGCCACCTTTGGTTTTAAAGCCCTATGTCTTAGACATATTCCCTTGCACGGCATTACAACGATACCTCTAATTTCAAATGTAACGGATGGACTAAGCGCGCCATTCCCGCTGCAAGTTAATACTCTTTGCACATTGCAATGATTGGGTATTTGTTAGAATATTACTAATTTGGTCGAGGTAAGAACCCAATTTTGTAACCAATTCTCTCTTTCTTGCACTTGAATTAGACTCTCGAACAATATCGGTATTCATCAATTTCCACCCTAGTCTGCTCATATATACTTGTAGTACTCTTAAGAATACACTAAGCATGCTTATAATTTTTCTTTGCCAATTGTTCCCATCTTGTAGAAATTGTGCTGTCGACATTAGTGTAAATAACATAAGACCCTTAAAGACATACATTCGATGTAAATAAAAGATCCTATTGTGAGAGGCATATAAGAGGTGGGTTCTTCGCTTGAGCCAAAGGTGTATAAGTAGTTAGGCAAAAGTTATCTTAGTAATGGTAGATACACCACTGAAAGTACTTGAGGCTTATACGAGGGATGTTGGACGTGGAGTTGCTCGTATTGATTATGACTCTATGGACTCTAGGGGTGTCTCTACCGGTGATATTATTGAGATTAAGGGAAACAAAAGAAAAACGGTTGCCAAGTGTTTACCTCTTTATCCCTCAGACGAAGGAAAAGGAATTGTCAGGGTAGATGGGCTTTTAAGAAATAATGCAGGTGTGGCTATTGGGGACAGCGTGGAAATAACCAAAATAAAGGCACAACAGGCTGAGAGAATAGTTGTTAGTCCATTAGGAGAAATACCTCCTGTTGATGAACGATATTTAGCCGACGCTTTAGAGAACGTACCTCTCATAAAAGGGGATAACATCGCAGTTCCATATTTTGGTGGAAGGCTCACATTCGTTGTTATTGAGGTTACTCCTGCTGCGGCGGTCTTAGTTACTCAAAAGACAGCGTTCCGCATATCAGTAAAGGGTGAAGTAGCGACAGGCCTCCCGCGAGTTGCATATGAAGATATTGGCGGATTAAGAGAAGAGCTCCAAAAGGTAAGGGAGATGATCGAGCTCCCGTTAAGACACCCAGAAATATTTGAAAAACTTGGAATTGAAGCACCGAAAGGTATTCTCCTTCGCGGCCCTCCCGGAACTGGTAAAACGTTGTTGGCAAAGGCAGTAGCTAATGAAACTAATGCTCACTTTGCTAGTATTTCTGGACCTGAAATTATGAGCAAATTTTACGGGGAATCTGAAGCACGCTTAAGGGAGATTTTTAAAGAATCTCGTGAAAAGGCACCTTCTATTATTTTCGTCGATGAGATAGATTCAATTGCTCCCAAGAGGGAAGAAGTCACTGGCGAAGTTGAAAGGAGAGTAGTTTCACAGCTCCTATCCCTTATGGACGGTTTAGAATCAAGGGGTAAGGTTATCGTGATAGCTGCCACTAATAGGCCAAATGCAATAGATCCCGCATTAAGACGCCCTGGTAGATTCGATAGAGAAATTGAATTTAAAGTACCTGACAAGCAAGGTCGTTTAGAGATATTGCAAATACATTCGCATAACATGCCTCTGGAGTCTGATGTAGATCTGGAAAAAATTGCTGCAGTAACTCATGGATTCGTAGGTGCTGATCTTGAGTATTTGTGCAAAGAGGCAGCAATGAGGTGCTTGAGAAGATTATTACCCGAACTTAATCTACAAGATGAAAAAATATCTCCTGAAACGTTGAGTAAATTGGTAATAACTATGAACGACTTTGAGATTGCTACTAGGGATGTTATGCCTTCTGCAATGAGGGAAGTCTATTTAGAAATACCTGATGTCAAGTGGACAGATGTAGGCGGGATGGAAGAAATAAAACGTGAATTACAAGAGGCTGTTGAATGGCCGTTAAGGTATCCTGATCTGTACAAAGAACTTAACCATACTCTTACGAAGGGTATTTTATTGCACGGACCTAGCGGAACGGGTAAGACGCTGCTGGCAAAAGCAGTTGCCACCGAATCTGAAGCCAACTTTATCAGCGTAAAAGGACCTGAATTAGTTTCAAAGTGGGTTGGCGAATCTGAGAGAGGAGTGAGAGAGATATTCAGAAGAGCCAGACAGGCAGCTCCATGTGTGATATTCTTTGACGAAATAGATACTATTGCTTCTACAAGAGGGGGAGGAATAGATGGTGAGACTGGTGGGTATGGGGGCTCTGCAAGGATGCTTTCTCAATTATTGACTGAGATGGATGGTGTTCAAGAAATGCAAGGGGTAGTGGTAATAGCTGCAACAAATAGAGCTGATATGATCGATACTGCGCTATTAAGGCCAGGGAGATTTGATAAGATTGTATATGTACCAAATCCAGACAAAAAAACCCGAGTCAGAATCCTTGAGATACACACAAAGGGTAAGCCTCTCAGTCGAGGTATAGATCTAGCCAAGATAGCCGAAAAGGTAGAAGGATTCAGTGGTGCAGATGTATCTGCAATCCCTAATATCGCGATTTCCTTGGTGTTACATGAGTACCTTCAGAAATATCCTACACCAGAGGAAGCAGCAAAACACTCCTCTGACGCAGTAATATCTTTACGCCATTTTGAAGATGCAGTCAAAAAGATCAAGACTCAAAGGGAAACCAAACCAGGAGAGCCCGTTGCAACTCTTATGCACTATAGATAGCTAGGTAATTTCAGCATGCATAGATATTGACCCAGATTTTTTTCCTTACAACCGAGGTTTCTATTCTATACAAAGAGATTAGGAAGATACTATAATATTTTTTTAACTGTGTTAGTTCGTTGTAGTCTTTCCCAATATACTAACCTATTTTATAGTTCTGAAAATCAGTAAAATTATGACCAATATGAATAAGGCTTGTGATATTGATACTAAAACTTTCGACTTAGGAAATAATACTTAGCTCAAACCCTTTTTACGTGTACGGTCTGGCTACTGAGATAATTAAGCCAGCTGATGACTAGGTGAACTCCAATATTGCCTGCTAACCGAAACGCAAACTTGAGAATGATGTTGTCCATTAGTCTAAATGAAAATGTTACCATAAGATAGTTTATACATACACGTGCTTTCCTATAAGCATACCGTATCTCTATTTTAGAATTATAAAGCTTTCAAAAAAATATGAGTTATATTCAAATTTATTAGTAACTATTACACGTTGAACCTCCTAGACAATCAGGTTCAGTCATACATATCTGGCCGCGTAAATGTTAAGCTAAATTCTCTGGCACAGCTATTCTCACCACGGGGAGCACACGTGTTTGCCCATTAAATTTCGTCTTAAAAGAGTTGATTCCCTGGCCTTTTCTAGGATATGCGATTCTAGCCTATGGAAATCTGAAATGTTTTTCGCTCTTTTGGCATGCGACCATTCGGGATCATTAGGAGGAGAAAATTCATCACGAGTCTTGAACAATATGGGTAAGTTTAATAGAATTTAAAAATAAAAATAAGTGTGTTGCCTCTTTGCAGCTGAGGTAATAGTCGACAATAGGATCAAATTCAATTTCATTGCCAATGTTAATTCTATAAAATAAAGGAAAGTGGGATGATTGAGCCATCAATGTATGGGGGTTAAGAGTTCTGAAAATATATCAACAATGTACGAAACCAATGGACATGCTGCCTATCAATGGACCTGCATAGTCTAGATGAAAATTCTAAGTACATAATTTTCTAACTTACTTACTAAGGTGAGACTGATAGATATCGTATGCTCAGTCTCCTCTAGCAAATATTCTGTTGAGCTCTTACAAAAAACCGTTATTCGAACCAGTCTTGGAATTCCTCTTGGAAATTTAAGATATATCTGGGATATTTCTTTAGTAATTAGAATGGTCTTAGAGTTCTGTTCTAATTGTAATCAGGGATACTTGAAACCAACACAAATGGTAGTTCTTGAAGGCGAGGTTGGATTTAACTTTTTAGACATTGGGAACAAAAGAATTTTTGTATGCGATAGTTGTGGACAGAGGCAGGTAAAGATAAGGAAGAATGAGTATATCAAAATTCGAAATGATGTAAAGACCCGTCCCGGATAACGTCTTGAATTCTCTTGATGAGCTCCGATTGGCGCACCTCATGCTTTAGGTTTGTCAAGAAACTTCAATACTTCTCCACTTCCGAAAAAGTGTTGGTTTAAGGTACATCGATCAGACTTGTGGTTTGATACAAATAGAAATAAGGTACTTATGGCTTGTTAGTAGAACCTGAATGAAACAGGATCGAACACATCAAAAGAAAAGACAAATGATAGAAAGGTATATTAAAAAACACAAAGTCCTTGACTATTACCAAATCTTGAATGAAGTGGATATAGATTATGATAGTTTAATGAAGATACTATCCGAATTACGTAACGAGGGGCGTTTAAAATAGATAGAACCTTCGGTTGTCTGCGTTTCAAATATTTTATGGTTTTTTTGCAGCAAAATATGGGGAACCTCAACTTCGACCCTTAAAGTACTTTTTAAGCTTCACATCGAATTTGGATAAAAATAGATTTTGCAAATTCTTTTTGAATGGTAAATGAGGTCATAATTTATGGTGTATTCGGTAATGCTCTCCGACGGGAGAGATCTTTAACCGGTGGTCAGCTTACTCACCTGCCCACTGAGGCGACGTAGTTTTCACATTCTAAACTCATTTTTCTATTCCTGCTGGAAGAATTTGGTGACTCGACCCTTTTTTCTAGACCAGAACTAAAATCACATATATCAAGTATGTAGCTTATGTATTAACTAAATAATTGAGCAACGACGGAGCCGATAATAATGAGGCAAACCCGGATTACTGGGTTAGTATGGGCTATACACTTCAAAGAGAGGGTAAGCCGGAGAAAGCCCAAAAGTATTATGAAAGGGCCCTGGAATTGGACCCAGAAAATACAGCTTTACTAATCAATCTGGGTAGTGTTTTATATCATCAAGGAAAAATTGACGAAGCTTTAAAATATCTCAGATATGCGACCAAGACTAATCCCGATATCTTTGAAGGATGGGTTAACTTAGGAACAGTTTATGATGCAATAAATAACTTAGATGAGGCCATTGCGTGCTATAGTAGAGCAAAAAGTCTAAACCCTAGTGACCCCACAATATGGCATAACATTGGTTTTGTCTTAAAACGACAAAATAAACTCTCAGACGCAATAGTCCATTACAATGAATCTTTAAGACTGCGACCTGATAATATTCAAGTATTACTAGCGAGGGGTAACGCTTATGCCGCCCTAAAAGAATATGATAAAGCTTCAGATTCTTATGAAAGAATAACAAAAGTGGATCCTGATTTCCTACCTGGATGGGTGAACAAAGCCGTAGTTCTCCTGCATCTGCACAAATTCGAGGAAGCAATTCCTCTTTACGATAGGGCCCTAAAGATGTCTCCTGATAATCTCAGTCTGTGGCAAGACAAGTCCTATGCTCACATTTCGTTACAACAATATCGAGAGGCAGATCATTGTTACGATGAAATTCTGAAAAGAGATCCTAATCATGTGAATGCCTTAGACGGTAAAGGCGTTGTACAGGGATACTTGGGTAATTTCAAACAAGCGGTTTTATTCTTTGATAAGGCATTGAACCTCGATCCCAAAAATAGTCACATCATTAGAAATAAGGCTTCTGCATTGGAACAGCTAGGGGATAACGCAAGCGCTAAGCAATATTATGATCAAGCTATGAGCATAGAACTAGGCTACCAATAGTTTATGCTTGGCTAGATATGGTAATATAGTGCTACTATCTGGCCTTGAAATCAAAAGGCAAATTGTTAGGGCATGGATAGTATAGGATTAATTATTGTTGAATCTTTGTTGGAATTAGCTAGCCTAGTTTTCGACTTGGGACTATAGTAGGTAGTTGCAATAGAAGAAAATATCCTGGCAATGATGTAGCTTTCAATACAGTTCTCTTGCAGGGAACACAGAATCTCATAATTATATCCACATTATTCATTCTAGTTACAAGTTCATGGGATTGTTAATAAAGCTCCAAAGAAGACTGATTTTCTCATACTTCATACCGCTTTGTGGTTCACTTTACAAGGCAAAGTAGCCTCAAGCAAATTTTCAGCTATGGCAGTTTTGAATAGTCCTTTATTCCGGTGAAGTCAATATTCACTACAGGCTCATTACCTAAAACCCATGCATTATGCCCTGGGGGGATCAACCTAACATCGCCCGGGCCATATTCTTGTTCCGTACCGTCATCCATCACGACTTTCATCCTTCCAGAAATCATGTAACCTATCTGTTGGACTTGACAACTATCCGTTTTGACGACTGGTTTAACGCACTTTTCCCAGCTCCAGCCAGGTTCAAGAGTTGAACGACCTATTACCACGTCTCCTAGGTCCACGACTTCCAATTTTCCCTTGTCGAATGTCCAGACTTCATCAGGATTATCCAAACTCTTTTTCTGAAGATTTGTCATGCTTATCTGTTGTTTAATGATTCTTGACTGTTAAAAGAGTTATCTGTGAACGTGTGATTTGATTAAATAAGATGTCGCTAAAGGTTCACATTTTGAAAAGGTCTGTTAGACTTCATCTCCTCCTCTCTTGGATTTAGAAATTTATTTAGTTGAAGAAATGATAAACGGTCTTGCCTGAAGAAGACACCTCTAGACTGGTACTTAAAGAAGCAATAATAGGAACCGGATCGTATTTTATTTATCTGTCTGTGGTCTTGAAAATTCACTTTTATGGGCAGCTGTTACCCCCGACCGTTAATCTACAATATTGTAAATAGATTATGGATAACAACAGTGGGAAATTATCTTTCAACTTATATTGAATCGCTGGGAATCTGAGACAATTGGTTTAGTGCACCACCATCATTAGTCGAATTTGAATCTTCATTTTCGGGAGAACTGTTTGTTGAATTTGATTTAACAGTATAGCATGGCTCATTGTTAATACAAATTGTGGTAATACAAGTAGTATTAGAGCCACATTGTGTTGAAGTAAAATTGGACTTTACCTCCGCGTAACCTGGCATTGTTACAGGATTTTCAAAGGACAGCAACGTAACAATCAAACTAATCAGAATAGAAACGGCCAAACTTGAATAATGCTTGATCATGTTATATCCTCTATTCTCAATCTACTAAGATTTATTCTTAGTTAAGTGTATAGCTCACAAAAAGAAATAGGTTGCATAAGTCAACTGAGGCTAACTCAGTAGATATTTTCACCCTACTTGTACATTTGTTTGATTTGACATGGTGGAACTAGAATTGCCACTTTCTAATTGTCCTCTAATCTCTCCCTTTGGATGTTTTGGAGTGTGAATATTTACATATGCGTCACCACTACTCATTGCAGATATCAAGTCTGCTACCGTTTTTCCCTTCATAGGACCTGTTAGCGACGAATCAGTAATGTTTCCTCTTATAACCATTCCAGCGGCAACGCTATTTTTCTTGCTATTTTTCAAAAGATCGACAACAACTGCGCCGTTTTTACCTTCTTTTCCCGTGTGAATATGTGCTCCGGTTGCATCAGATAATCCAGTAACATTGACCTTGTACTTCAATCCCGTATCATTGTTCACGGATGTAAATTTTGCCTCGCCACCGGCATTGATTTTTACTGGTGGAACCTCATTACTTCCGGAGAGACTTGCAGTAAATTTTTGCTTTGCGAAAACAACACCTCCGGATGCTAAGGTCACAAACATCAAGGATAAAGTTGCTGAAACTAACATTAGCGTACTCAAAGACTTAGTTGTTACCATTGTTCTACTTCTCAAAACGTGGTTTATAATACTTGAGGTACGATTCTCTAAATGGTGAGTTTATTGGATTCAATACCACAACCCTTGTATTAAAAAAACCTGCGAATTATTACTAATACGAATGAGAAATTAGTTAAGTCCATCCGTCCATCTTTCCATGATTATTGTGATGACTAGACGGCAATTAATTTTGGCCGAGGTCTAGGTATATACTAGTTAGGAATGGCCGCTCTGTTTTGAAGTCCGCAGTTTTGAATACGCCATATTTCACAGTTAATAGCAAATAATAAAATGTTCATGTTGTGGGAAAAAACCTTAAGCTCTTGTCTCCTGTCTGATTCAGAAATTTATGTATATCGTAGATGATATGGGAGAAGTTTCGTTCGTCAGGTCCGTACTTTGTATTTCCCTTTAGCTTGACTATGTAATTTATGTACCGCTTAGAAAGTTGGTGCTTTGATATTATCCATAAATTCTTGTCATTAGGCTGAACTTGTATAAAATTCCTAGATTGATACTCATTCATCTCATTAGGCCCTTTAGAAATCTGGATGACAATTGCTCTATCTGGAAAATTTTTCAGTGTATTAATATTAGGAATTACTATATCTAAATCTACATTGTTAATCTGTACCTTTCTGCTAGATGGTAATGTACAAACTGTTAACATAAAATGTAATAGTGCTTCACAAAGTGAACCAGTTGTCTCTTCATCAGTAACTCCAATATGCCTTTCACATTTACCCATTATCATTTGAATGTAGTATCGAGATAATCCAATATCGGAAGTTACGTCGCTCTGAATTTTTTCTTTACCAATCTCGCCTATAATGGAATACATAACGGCTCCTATCTCCAATCGGTCGGTTCACTCAGTCGAGTTTAACAAATGTGCTACTATATATATTCAATGAATTTGAAATTTTATTATAGGTATCGTTTGATTTTGGATTCTCCACAATAAGGGTTAGGGGCATAATTGTTGGTCTGTCTAAAGCGGGATCGGCTATTTTGGTCAATTTATTAAAATTTAATTACTCTCAGCTGACAACTGATCATAATTGACATGTTGATACAGTTCTGGCAGTACACCTCTTTATCGCCTCGAAATTGCAATTAGCGGTTCAACTATAATCCATGAGCATTCAAGTTTACAAGTTAGTAAGGCTGTTGATAACCCAGTCCCCCTGTACTTTTGTAGCTCTCAACTTTAAATGTGTCAAAAAAATCTCAACTGTTGTCAAGAATATTATGTCGTCCCAAGCTGTCACAGACCTGCATCTTGAAGATTTACCTGGAATTAAGCCTGTCCAAATAGCTAAACTGAAGAGAATTGGCATAGAGTCTGTCCTAGAACTTGCTGTAGCAATCCCGCAGGAATTGGCAGAAGAATCTGGTGACAATTTAGAATCCATGTCAATCCTTGTGATAGAAGCCAGAAAAGCTCTCACTGACATCGGACTAATCAGCAGAGAATTTTGCTCGGCCGCTGAGATATTGAAACGAAGAAATGAGATTCTTCGCTGCACTACAGGGT
>Ga0137374_10004650_pt1 | contig 16307 bp, 16 predicted proteins | sample SagtaG_20_FD_104811 | JGI IMG/M metagenome (GOLD analysis project Ga0137374, IMG submission 104811) | Vadose zone soil microbial communities from Sagehorn Ranch, Mendocino, California, USA - Sage1_R_100_16 metaG | ecosystem: Environmental > Terrestrial > Soil > Vadose zone | place: USA...
CCAGTGGCCAGTGAGGCTGGCTCTACCCTGCTCGCACGGTGCGCGTGACGAGCTTCGTGTTCGTATCGGCAACGGTGCTCAGGGTTCGTCATCGATCGCGGGTTCGTGCGCAAAGAGCCGACCGAAGCCATTGATCTCGAATGAAGCGCCGACGCGAGCGAGGAGGTTCCATAACAGGACCTGATTCGCTGTAAGCACCGGCCGGCGGATCGAAGTCTCCAACGGTTCAATCGCCGCCACCGCTCGGAAGCCGTTCCCTCCTATGAAGATCCCCTCCGCGTCGTCTCCGACGTGACGGGCTGTCCATGCGACTACGTCGTCGGATGCGATCCGATCAGGCTCCTGCGAGAGTTCGGCCGACGCTGACGAAACAACGTCAAAACCCTGACTGCGAAAGAAGGCGGCGCCGAGGTCGTTGAGCTCCGCATCGAACCACGGAGCACCCACGAGCGCCACGCGCTGGACGGCGAGCGCACGCAGGCCGAGTACCGCGGATGCGCACGTCGCTGCGACTGGAACGGCGAGCAACGCCGAAAGCCTCGAGACCATCTCCGCTTCTTGGTCGAAGCCGACTGCGTATGCCGAGGTCGTCGAGGCGTGGCCGACCGCGTCAATCGAATCCGCAAGCATCTTGGCCGCCTCATCCAGAACGAGCGGTTCCGTGAGCGCCCGGAGCTGAGCGGGCGTTGTCGGCGCGCCGCTTCCAGCACCGACAAGCCCCGCCTCCGTACGAATGCGAACGACCTCAGTGGCCAAGCGCCCAGGAGCCATAGCCGAGAACTCTTCCTCTGGCCCAATCGCCGCGTGGGGGGTCAGCACACCGATCCGAATCACGAAGTGCGCCCTAGGGGAACCGCGTCGACGCCGCACGCGCCGTCTTGACTCGCTAGGAGGCAGCTGGTGGACCGACGCTCGAGGCGTTCGCGCCGTACATGACGCACAGGTTCAAGGCGCATCCTCAGGGCGTGCGGCTGTTCGCGATCAGTCATCTAGGGCGAAGCCCCGGGTCCGGCCGAGCGAGGTGACGCGCTCGCGGCGTCGGGCCGCTGGGCGAATGCGATCGTGTTCCCGTCCGGATCGGGGACGTTCACGTGGCGTACGCCGTTCGAGTAAGTCTCAACCGGTTCGTGCTCGATGCGCGCGGCAGCGAGGCGCTCGAGGAGGCAGACGAGCCCATCGCTGCCCCCAAAAGGCACGAATCGCGGTCCCCCGAGCCTTTTCCCCTGCAAATAGGAAGCTTCCTGGAGACCACGACGGGGGCCAACTATGCCGATCGTGGACCCTTCTTGGCCGGCACCCCTCCGCGGCTAGTTGGTGGGCGCGGACCATGCCCCCGTTGTGCCAGTACTTCTCGCCGCTGCTAGGCAGGGGCGCACGAGCCCATCTCCGCACCCAAAGGAGCGCCATTCCCGCACCCCCGACGTTGGCTTAACCATGCGGCTTGCGGCGATCAGGAGGTGCGGACGGAGTGCGATCCTCGCCCCTCATCGCAACCTGTCGGCGAGGCCATGCCCCCGTTGTGGCAGTACTTCACGCGTTTGCTAATTAAAATGGGCACGGGCTGACCCCCTAGTCTCCGGAGCCAAGCCGTTGAGTGACGCAAGAGCTGATCGGAGCATCGGCCTCTCCTGTCTCGCGTTCGCATGCGCGGCCGGTCTTGCCGCAGCCGTCCTTGGTTGTGCCGATACCGAGCGGGAAACACTCTGGACCGTCGATCGTGCGGAATCGGTCACCACGATCCGCGGCATGGGCGTTCGCGTGGTGCAGTGTCGCGGCCTCGGAACACCGGATGAGCGCGAAGCGGGACGCTACCGGCGCTTCGCCTGTGAAGCGGGAGCCAGGCGCAAAGGCGAGTCTTACGATACGGTCGCGATCCGTTACGTGATCCGCGTGCGGGCAGCGGGCGGCTACGTGCTCGAGAACGTGCGCTTCACCGGCCCCGGGGTTCCATGACACTGGAGACAGGTTCCTTGTGAGCCGCTCTGAAATTGCCCCCGCTAGTGCGGGGCCCGGCCGGGTCGGCCGCCGCCCAGCGAGGCGGACGGGTCGAGTGCCACGTTCGCGCCGGCCGTGCGGGCGGGCGATTCGGCAAATTTCGCGCCGTTCCTAGGTTGTTGTCAACCAGGGCAAAGGACCGACCTGTCATGCCGGAGGTCGGGATGAGCGCGGGATGCCGCTTTCCTGAATAGCGAACAAGCCGGGGATTGGTGTCCGCAAGTGACATTTACGCGTCATGGCCGCTGCCCTCGCAGCACACGGGCACGCCCTACCATGCTGGTGAAGGGCGGGAGTAGCTCGACGTGACGCGGACCTGGGTGCACTTAGCCTTGGTCGTACTCGTCGTGACGGCGGATCCAAACGGCGGCGTGCAGGTCACCAACTCCTTGCACCATCGTCTCGTCGCGCCCGCGTGGCGCGCGGTCGAGCCACTGGTACATGGCCCAGAGGCCGTCCAGCCCGCGGATGTACGCTGAGTAGGTGTGGTAGACGATCCCGTCCTCCAGCGCGAACGCGCTCATGCCCGGGGCTTCCCGCGTAGCCGTCGCAAGGTCCGTGCCATAGACGGGAAGCGTGTCCGAGTCGGCGAGCTCGCTGCGGGTGTCCATCGCGCGGAAGTTGTGCTCGACGACTCCCGACTGCTGCTGCTCCTCGGTGAACGTCACCTGAAAGTCGTAGTTGAAGTCGCTCCCGAACGACGATGCCCACGGGAAGCTCCAGCCCATCCGCTGCTTGTACGCCTGCAGCTTTGCGAGCGGCGCCCGCGAGATCGCCCAGAGCATCACGTCGTGGTTAGCGAGGTGGACGACGGAGCCGTCGAAGCCGTCCGCGATCGCCGAGCACGACGGACACCCCGCCGTGTAGTCGGGACCAAACATGAAGTGGTAGACGAGGAGCTGCGAGCGGCGCTGGAAGAGGTCCGCGAGCGAAGCGCTGCCCTCGTCGGTCTCGAACCGGTAGTCCTTGTCGATCCGGATCCACGGCAGCTCCTGTCTCTGTCGTGCGAGCTCATCGCTGCGACGAGTCAGCTCCTTCTCGGCTTCGAGCAGCTCGAGCCGGGCTGCGAGCCACTGGTCGCGCGTGCCGGTCTTGTGGTCGGTCATGGGTGCCTCCTTGTTGACGCGACATCGAGGTACGAGGACAGGGGGCTACTGGCGTTCACATCGAATCCGTCAGATCGGAACTGCCGAGGGCGCGAGCACAACGAGGATCCCCAGAGCAACCATCGCGATCGCGAGCGGCACGTCGATGGAGGCTCTCGACGGCAAGAGCTTTTGCCCGAGCATGAGAACGGCGACCATGGACATCCAGGCGATGCTCATGACGCCGAGCGCCAGTAGCATCAGTCGGATGCTCGAGCCCACGTACTCCAGCCCGTACTCGAGTCCAGATCGGACTGTCCCGGGGCAGCGTCGGCGACTCTGGCGCTTGAGCGGCGTCAACTCGTAAACGCCGGCCGCAATCGCCAGAGCACCGGCGGCGTTGACCCGTGCGGACGGTGGAGCGCGTATCCGGGCATCCTCGCGAGCTAAGCGCGCGTCCCGGCCATCCGTGACGTCGATCGTCAAGGCGGGAATCCACTCCGTAGAACACTGCCGGTGGCCCGATCAGGACGACGAGGCAACCACCACAGGAGCAGCCATCTGATGAACCTCCTTGCAACACTTCTCACGTATCAAGAACGAGTCCAAGCACGCGCTGATTCCGCGTGAGCGTAAGTGCCTGCTGCCGCGCGTTGCACTCGGCGTCGGTGAGATCGGTGTTGTAGGGCGAGCTGCCCGGGCCGCCCGAAACCTTGAACCCGGTGTTGACCGCGATCCTTTGTTGGGAGAGGCCTCCTGCGGCGGGGAGGTCGCCAACTTCAGGCACGAAGCGGACTGGCAGTGGGGTAGCAAGCGGGATTTCACGAAAAGGACCACACGCCGCTAGTGGACGTCCCGGATTCTCGGCCGCTGCGCTGGGGCAGTCCGCGCTCGCTCATGGCCAATTGCTGCGTGCCCAAAGGATAAGGTTGACGACCGCGCTCCCGCCTGCGGCCGCGTTGTCGTCCTCTATCGTCCACCAGAGAAATGTGGTCTTCTCACCCCCACTGTGCGTACCGATCGCGTAGGGGATTCCAGACCAGAATCCGAACACTGGACCACCCGAATCGCCTGCTGTAGCGTCGGCGTAATACTCGAGCTCGTCCGCGTCCCCGTCGGAGTCGTCGTCGACAACAGGGAACCACATTTGCCGCGAGGGTCGATTCGCTCCGGCGACCGCACTCGGGTAGCCGGCAAGTGTCCAGTAGTTGCCGTCCTCCCAATCACTGTCATAAGTTTTCGCACCGAAGTAACCGTACGTGTTACCGAGCGGCGTGTAGAGACGTAGCACGACCATATCCCAGGCCGAGACTTCGCCAGGGTTGTATCCCCAGTAATCGGATACCCACGATCCCAAGCCGGCGCCGAGAGTCGAGCCACCGTCGTAATACGCGGGGACGAAACGCATTGCCCAGTTGCCCGAACCCCAGGGTGCCATGTGGCCTGCAGTCAAGACCACACGCCCACCAATCAATACCCCCGATCCCGACCACTGAGGATTCGGTTGAGAGAAGTCCTTCCACACAAAGATCGTCCCGATACAAGTCCATGGATAGCCCGACGGATAGTAGACCTGCCTATCATCGGGGCCAAAGACACCGTAATGAGGATCAATTGCCCGGCCGTTGAGCCTACGCATTCGGGGACGTGGATACGTGGTGAGCTTCGGGTGAGGCGTGTAGTCAACCCAATCTGGCCGATTAGCGTCAGCATTGACCCGAGCCTTGATGCCACGTGCAACCTCTGCTTTTGACATCCGCCCATACTCGCGACCAGGGAGACCAAGATGAGCGTCCTGGGGAAGCTCGAACTCCCAAGCGCCAGACTCTTCTTCCCACGCGACGAGCTTCGTTGGGTCAAGCCGCTTGCTCCCGGGGTGGATCGTAACGCGCATCGTCGTATGCACTTCCACAGCCTCCGGCATTGGCTCGGACGCTGGCATGTTGTCGAGAGCCAGGTACTCGTCCGCGGCCATTGGCGGAGTTGTGTCACTTGCTCTAGTAGCTCTCTTTGCGCGGCGTGGTCTGTCGGTCGCCATAGCTCCCCCTCAAGTCAATGGTTGATCGTCGAGCGCGGGATGCACACTGGGTCAGTACGGAGTGCCGATGTCCCCGGCCACTGACACAAGCCGATGCGGACTGAGCCGCATCTGAGCGCCCGGGCTTGGCAAGCGCAAATCACCCAAAATCGCCACCTCCTTAGTCGAGTTCCGGAGAGCAGCGTCTCCCTTGCACGAAGGCCCACGACGGAGTCGGGGAGTAGCCGCAGAACTCGGCGGCTACGGCGCAGGGTCTAAGGACTTCGATTGTCGCACTGAGCAGCCGCGAGAGTCAAGGTAAGCCCGCGAAACCGCAGACTTCCTTCGCATCTTCATTTCCTCGGCCCGCCTGCGCCTCCGCTCGTTCTCATAGGCCTGCCGGCGAGGCCCCTCTGGCAATTCGCGGCCGACTTAGCGTCGCGGTGATTGGGAGGCCGTGCCCGTTATGGCAGACTCAATGGAGTGCGACGCGCAGACCGTTCGTGCGTCAGGCCATCGGTGGTGAGTTCAAGAGCGAGAAGACCACGACCGGGCAGGTGATCCTGAAGTCACCGCTCTCGAAATCAGCGTCGATATCGCCATCGTTGTTCTCGTATTCGATCTGAAGAGCTACCTCAAAGACGACAACGCTCCCGGGTGGAACGGCAAACATCGTTTTGCTGAGACCCACCCCGGCGGAGATGGAAAGTGCACTGGTGTCCCCGGGTATAAAAATCCCGCCCCCGTATTCCCCGGTGCCCCCGAGGAATTCGCTCGCATAGGACGTGGACGCCACGTCGCGGGGGAAGCCGAACCATAGCCCGAACTGAGCCGTCGCCGTCACCCAACTGGTGTTCGGCCAGATTCCCCACGGGGCGTGTGATTTCAGGTGACCGGTCGCCGACATGAAGGTGGCGGCGTTGATCACGGCGTAGTCGCTGAAGGGGCTCGGCCAATAGAAATAGAAGCCCACCTTTGGCGTGCCCTGGTACTCGGATGTCGTAACCCTGAATTTTGCCCAACTGCCAAGCGGCACGGCAGCGGAATCGGTCGGCAGGAGTGGCCTCGTCCAGATCAGGAACGGTGTGTCCAGGCTGAAGAAATCGTCGAGGCTCTGAAAAGCCTCGCTCTGCCCCAGGACGCTCGAATGGAGCGTGTCCTTTTGCCGCGCCGCGCGCCTGAGCGCATCGGTCTTGTGCTTCGCGACCATGCGCTCCAGTTGCACGCTGTGCCGTTCCTGCAGCGCTTGGAACTTCTCCATGTCCAGTCCCGCTTCCCTCAGGAATCCGGACACCATCTCTTCGGACGCTCGGCGGCTCTTCTCCAGCCTGGGATGTTGCGCTGGGTCTGGTCGAAACGCGACCGGGTGCTTCGCCCGCTCGGCTTCGACGGCAAGGATCGCCTTCTTGAGCTCGGCCTTGGAAATCCTCTTCATCGTGTCCTCCGGGTGATTCCACCTTTCGCCATGCTGGTTGCCCCCGCCAGGCGAAGCGTGATCCGGCGGCAGCGTTATGGGCCAGTGTGCGCTTCCGCTGATGCAGGGTCAAGCAGGCCGGGTGGCGAAGCAAGCGGGGCGGCGGACGATTTTGCTCCCGGTTACCATCTCGCCCTACCTCTGGCCGCGCGGAATACGAAAGCCCGTGCGGGAGTGGCCGATCTAGAAGGACCGTGAGTTCGTCGTTCGGATTTGAGATCTCACCAGAATCCTCGGCGGGTTGTCTCGGTGACCTCTCCCGTATTGATCTCCGGCGTTCGAGGCAGACGAGTCCATTGCTGCCCCCAAAGGGCGTGAATCGCGGACCCCTTGCCTTTCCCCTGCAAACAGCCTCTTCTAGGGACCGCAGGAAGGGGCCATGATCGCCTTCTTGGACCCCGAGCCAGCCGTTGCCGTGCTCGTGGTGCGAAGGCCATACCCCCGTTGTGGCAGTACTTGTCTCGACTGCTCCACGTTTCTAAGGTCGACGAGGCCATTGCTGCCCCCAAAGGGCACGGACCCCGGACGCTGCGGCTTTTCCCCCTGCAAACCGGCCGTTTTCAGGGGACCGCCGGAAAGGGGCCATGATCGCCATCGTGGACCCCCAGGCGAGCCGACGCCGTGATGGTGGGCGAAGGCCATGCCCCCGTTGTGGCAGTACTTGTCGTGGTGTGGCAGAAGCGTAGCCACGCACAACGAAGTGCTGGCCCAGCAAGTCGAATCCTGTTCGCCTAGGCTCATCGCTTTGCGCGTCGACGCGTGTTGGCGGTCTTCGGGCTTTCGGCCGGGGTTCTGGCCGCAGGGCCAGTCCAGTCTACTCCCTCTGAGCCGTCTTCCACGCCGAAGGGGCGTAGAGAGCGGCAGCCACCTGCTGCGGGGCTGCCGCAGCGGCGGGGGCCAGCCGCCGCACCGCCGGCCGCGAGAAACCGACGCCGCTGTGGCGGGAGGATCTTTGCGCTTCGTAGGAGTCTTCACAAGAGGGTCGTAGCTATCGGACGGAGCCGGTCGGGTCTGTCGGTGAGCCGCAGCCCGGCAGGGCCCCCGGCTCCGCCTCCTCGAGGCACTAGCCCTGCGGCGGCCAGGCAAGCAGCGGGCTCGCGCCCCTCTTCAACATCGGCACGGTCGCGACCGCAAGGACGCTGGTTAGCTCAAGGGAATGCTTACAGTGAGAGTGAGCTTTACCAAGAGGAGAAATTGACCCAGAACCAACTTCCCGAACTGCTCGAGACCGAGCCTGCGCGCACGCTGCTCGAGGGCGCGGAGGAGCGCGGCTTCATCGACCCGGCCGAGCTCGAGGCGTTCGTTCTCGAGCACGACCTCGGCGACGATGAGGTCGAGCAGCTCACCCGCGAGCTCGAGGCGATCGGTCTCGAGGTGGGCGAGCCTCGCTCCGAAGGCGAGGAGGCCGAGAAGGCCCACGAGCCCGCCGCCGCCGAGCAGCCCCAGGCGCAGGTGCTCGTCGGCGCCGACGACAGCCTCCGGCTCTTCTTTGCCGACATCGGCCGGCACAAGCTGCTTACCGCGGCCGAGGAGGTCATGCTCGCGAAGGCGATCGAGCGCGGCGATTCGACCGCCAAGCGGCGGATGATCGAGTCGAACGTGCGGCTCGTCGTCTCGATCTCGAAGGGCTACCGCGGCCTCGGCGTCCCCTTCCTCGACCTGATCCAGGAGGGCACGATCGGCCTCAGCCGCGCCGTCGAGAAGTTCGACTGGCGCCGCGGCTACAAGCTCTCCACCTACGCGACCTGGTGGATCCGCCAGTCGGTGCAGCGCGCGGTCGCGAACCAGGCCAGGACGATCCGCCTCCCGACTCACATCGTCGAGCGCCAGCAGACGCTCCGGCGTGCCGCCCGTCGGCTCGAGGTGGAGCTCGGCCGCGAGGCCTCGAAGGAGGAGCTCGCCGAGGCGACCGGGCTGCCGCTCCAGCACGTCGACGAGGCGCTCGGCGCGGCGCAGGCGTCGGTCTCGCTGAACCAGACCGTGGGCGCCGACGACGAGGGCGAGCTCGGTGACCTCTTCGCCGACCGCGAGGCCGCCGACCCGTTTGACGAGGCCGAGGAGTCGCTCCGCCGCCAGGGCGTGCGGCGGGCACTCGATGCCCTGCCCGAGCGGGAACGGCGCATCCTCGAGCTGCGCTTCGGCTTCGAGGGCGCGCCCTGGACGCTCGAGGCGATCGGGCACGAGCTCGACCTAACCCGCGAGCGGGTCCGCCAGCTGGAGGGCCAGGCACTGTCGCGGCTCGCCGCGCTGCGCGAGTTCCAGACCGTCGCCGCCGAGGTCCGCGAGCCACGAGAACGTTAAGCCGACAGGCTGGCGAGCGCGAGCGTTGCCTGACTAGCTAACGCCAATCCTGAGGCCGCAGGGCACGAGCCGTTCTTGTCGACCAATATCGGATTGGGCTGTGGGGCCGTCTGGCCTGTTCGAACCGAATAGTCATGCGGGTTCCGCGAGGTGCGGGCTAGCCCATTTTCGACTGGTCTGTTTGGCCGGAATGAGCCCTTGTTGCTGGGTTGCCGCACGCGTCGCAGTTCGAGCATTAGGCGACGTGCGCCCTCGAAGTGCCGAGGGCCGCAGCTAGGAGCCGGTCGTGGGAGGCTCGGGCTTTCGGCTCGCCGCCCGGCCCAAACGTCGCCCTTCCCCCAGATGACGACGCGAGCGGTGTCGCCCTCCTGTCAGTTCGTGACATGTGAGACGGCGCCTGGCTCGGGGAGCGCGCCGGTAGGCGCGTCCCCGAGCTGAGTCAGTGGCGAGTGTTAGTCGACGGGTCGGAAGGCGTGCCTGAGGTCGTATTTCGCGACCTTGCGGCCGAGGACAACGCCGGCGATGCCCGAGAAGCGGTAGTGCAGCCCGGCCCAGAGTCGCGCGTCGATGATCTCGTGGCGGAGGGCGTTCGGCCTGTCGAAGTGCCGCACCGCGTTCAGGTTGCCGGCCGGTCCGGCGGGGTCGAAGCCGTGGAGATCGAGGTCGATCTGGTTCGTACCGAGGAAGGTGCTAAACACCTCCGCCATCGCCGACGTGATCACGCCGTGCGCGGCGGGGTATTCCGGGTGGTTAGGTGTGGTGAGAAGTGGCCGCCAGCCCGTTTGCACGACCGTCGCCGGATTCCCGTCATCGTAGCCCGGTACGGGGCCGAAGCCGTCTGCGATCACGGCGGAGGGGTCGATCGCGGTCACCGGCCGCCAGAACAAGTAGTGGTACTTCGCATAGAGGGCCGACCCAAGCGCATCGGCGCCGACGAGGTTGACCATCGCCGCCAGCCGTGCCGTCTCGAGCAGGCTGAGACCACGCGCGCCGGCAAGGTCGCGCCCGAGCCGGTTGAACTGGCGGATCACGTTCGCCGACCAGAACTTCGCGACATTGGTCTGCTCGGCGCTCCGCACGCTGCTGGTCGCTTCGCCGTAGGCCTTGATCTCGTTGAACGCCGCGACCCACCCGTCGCTCTGAAGCGATGGCGGCGGGTCGGGCAGGAACTGGTCCACGCTCCGCAGGACAAATCGGCGCACGTTCCCCACCCACGGCACCTGCGGCGCAGCGAAGGGCGGCGTCAACCGCCAGACGCTCGGGCCTGGCGGCAGCGTCGGGAAGGGCGTGCTCACCCCGATTGGCGTCATGCGCCCATCGGAATTGGGACCGGTGGTGCGGTTGTAGATCACCTCGTTGGCAGCCGCCAGGCCGACACCAATGCCCGCGCCGCCGTCGGCAGTGCACCCGTCCAGGTTCGAGGGCGAGAGCGCCTCGGCGTAGCTGGCGTCGGCGTTCGCCACGAGAACCGGGAACGACGAGAAGTAGTAGCGAAGCGTCTGGTAGGCAGCCTCGACCGCTGCGCAATCGACCGAGGCTCCGGCAGGCGCGCTGATCGTCGAGTCCACGGGCTCATAGGCGCCCTCGATCGCCACCACGGCGTTGTAGACGGCTGTTGAGGCATAGGCCATGTAAATCAAGCCCTCCGACTGGAAGGCGCCCGAGCCCACGACCGTGTCCTCGGCGATCTTGTTCCACTGTGCGACCGTGTTCCCCGGCGGCAGGGCAGCCGCTGCATTACGGGTCGTGCCTGCTGACGCCGCGACGGCCAGCGCCGTAACGGCGATCGCCATGACCCGGAGAACCCGAGCAAGAACACCCATGCTAATCACCTCCATGCCGAGCATGAGCGCCGCCGTCGGTTGTGTGAATACGCCGTTCGGCGTATCTTTTTGGAGCCGTGCCTGTACTCGCGCGTGGCGATGCGGAGCGGCTGCTCCGCTTTGTCGCCGAGGCGGAGAGCTTCGGCGGGGACCACCCCTTCGCCGGAGAGTTCCTCACGCAGCTCGGACGGCTCGTGCCGGCCGACTGGGTTGGCTACAGCGACTGCTTCGGGTGCTGTGACCGCGGCCCCGGTCCCCACTTCGATCGCCCCGGTGACGAAGGGTTCTTCAGCGGTCTCGACTGGACCGCGGTCAAGCCCGTTCTGGATGCGGAGAGTCCGGTGTCCCTACACATCCGGCAGGGGAGCTTCGACGCGGTGAAGATCTCGGACTTCCTCACCCGGCGGGAGCTCCACCGCACGTGGATGTACGACCTCGTGATGAAGCCGTGCGGTGTCGAGGACACACTCGATGTCCGGCTTCGCTTCCCCCCGCCCTCACGGCCCAAGCAGTTCAGCTTCGACCGTGGCGGCCGCCGTTTCAGCGCGCGCGACCGTGCCGTTCTCGACTTCTTGAACCCCCACCTTGTGAAGCTGTACCGCGCCAGTGAGAGCAGACAGCGCCTCCGTGAGGCGCTCGCGCTGCACGAGTCGACCCGAGCAGCCGTCGTGCTTCTCGAAGCCGACGACCGCATCGCATTCGCCAGTACCGCCGCGCGCGAGCTGCTCGACCGCTACTTCGATGAGAGCGGAGCCGGTCTCCCCGACTCGCTGGCGTCCTGGCTACGGGAGCGGCACCGGACCGTCACCGTCGAGCCGTTGCACATCGATGGCGGCGACCGAGCCCTGGTGGTCGAGCTCGTCGACAACGCGCTGCTCCTCGAGGAGCGCCGATCGATGCCCCGGCTCACGGCGCGCGAGCGGGAGATCCTGGAACTCGTCGCCGAGGGCAGCACAAACGCGGAGATCGCTGAGCGCCTTTGGGTCTCGCTCGGGACCGTAAAGAAGCACCTCGACAACGTCTACGCCAAGCTCGGCGTCCACAAGCGCACCGCCGCCGCGGCGGTATTCCGGGAACAGCGGGTCCGTCCTCGAGACCGCGGTCAAGGGCTCATCCGGCATACGACTAATACGCCGCCCTCAGGAGTGGTAGAGCCCTAACCGTGCTTCCGGTGTCGCCCTTGATAGGAAGGACGACACCGGTCAGACTTCCGTCTCTCCCCAGGCCGGTTGCCGTAGCCAGCGCCCGGTTCGGCTCGCCGCCCGGCCGTCTCTATGTTGCCTCCTCACCAGTAAGGCGTCAGCCGCGATCTTGTCGCAGTCCGCGCCTCACCGCGTCCTTCATCTCAGAGATCTTCCACTCGATCAACTCACCCGCGGTGAGTTGATCCCAGTTATCCGGAACTCCCTGTTCCGTCTTCCGCTTGCGGATGCGCTCATCAAGCGGTACGCGCGAGATTTGAGGGAACCGCTCAGTGAGTGACGGATCTCCTAGCAATACGACGCATGGGTCAGCCAGATCTCTGCTTCCGGAGTCCGGGTCAACGATGCCGCACTCGACCTTCACGATCTCGGGGGTCAACCACTTGTGCCACCCAAGGTCCCGCTCACCGCGCTCGGTATCCCACGCGAGAAGCGCACCTTCCGAGAGCCGCCGTCTTTCCGCCCACACGTCCTGGAACCTCCCGTGCGCGGCTACGGCGAGCGCATCGATGTCGCTTAACTCGTCGGGGTCTCCACGCGAGAACGAGCCGAGAAGGATCACGCCGTCAATCGCGTCGATGTGCGCGGCACGACTTGCCAACGTCTCTATCACCGACCATTGCCGCAGCGATTCGGCGCGTTCGCGGCCGGGCCAGTCATTGATGCTCACCGAACGTAAGCTATCGCCCGGCTGCTCGATCGTCGCCTTCGAGCAGTTAGCGACGTCAGCGGCCAAGGGCGAGGGCCAGAGCAAGTTGCACGCGTCGCAGTGCCCCTCACCTTCGGGCTGAATTCCTAATGCACCGGCGGCAGGCTCAGCGCGTGACGCGCAGTACGACCGGGGTGCCTTCCAGGCTGATCCGGAAGGAGTGGCCAGGCACGTGGAGCAGATTCGACATGCTCTCCAAGACGACGCGGCCCGATTCGCGACCAGCACGGGTAAAGAGGACGACTGGAACCAGGTGAGCGGCTTCGATCTTCGCCCTCGCCTGCTGCTCGGTCAGGCCGATGACGAGAGGGACGGGGGCCGGGAATCCGCTCGCATGCTGAGTGCCGAACAAGACACCCGTCGCTGCCAGCAGACCGACGGCGAGCCCCGTGGCGGTGAGCAAACCGGCAAGCCCCACCGCGCCGACGTGTATCCAAGTTGGGAATCCGATCACGCACCTCCTCGTCCTGCGCCGGACTCTCTACCACAGTGAGGGCACAGGCAGACGAGTCCATTGCTGCCCCCAAAGAGCGCGGACCCCGGACCCTGCGGCTTTTCCCCTGCAAACCGGCCATTTCAAGGGACCGCCGGAAGGGGCCATGATCGCCGTCGTGGACCCCCAGGCAAGCCGACGCCGTGATGGGTGGGCGAAGGCCATGCCCCCGTTGTGGCAGTACTTCTCTCGCGTGTGACGCAGACGAGTCCATTGCTGCCCCCAAAGGGCACGGACCCCCAGACCCTGGTGGCTTTTTCCCTGCAAACGGGTTGTTTTCAGGGGACCGCCGGAAGGGGCGATGCGCCGTCATGGACTCCCAGGCAAGCCGACGCCGTGGTGGTGGGCGAAGGCCATGCCCCCGGGGTGGCAGTACTTGTCACGTCTGCAAAAGAAGCACGCGAGCCATCGCTGCCCCCAAAGAGCCCGGACCCCGGACCCTGCGGCTTTTTCGAAGGCACTTCTCAGGCCCGATCAGAGAGAGGCCGTGGATGGCGGTCGTGGGCGAGCGGGGACCCCGTCGACCCTCAACAGTCCCGTGCGAGGCTGGACGGCAGGAAGTCGAGCACGTGTGAGTTGAAGAGCTGCGGATTTTCGAGCATCAGGTTGTGCCCGTGCCCGGCGAACTCGACATAGCGCGCGTTCGGCAGCCGCTGTGCGAGCGCGCGGCCGTTCTCCACCGGCACGATCATGTCGACTTCACCGTGGACAACGAGCGCTGGCGCCTCGACCCGCTCGACCTCGACGCCTTCGGCGTAAAAGCGGTAACACGCGGCGACGTGGGCCTCGATCGTCACGTCTGGGGTTGGGTGCTCGAGCCGCGCCGCAAGAATCTCCTCGAACCGCTCAGGGTGCGACTCGGGCCAGCCGGGCGAGAACGTGTACGGCATCGTCTTGCGGCCGAACTCCTCGGGCGGCAGGCCGAGCGCGTTCTCGAAGGCGTCGCGCACGTGAGAAGGACGCGGGACACGCCCGGGACCCCCGGCGCCGGTGCCCGCGAGCACAAGGGACCGAGCGAGCTCCGGCTGCGCGAGTGCGAGCATCAGCGCGACGTAGCCGCCCATCGAGAAGCCGACGATGTGCGCCGAGCGACCGCCGAGAATCTCTGCCGCGTCGTCGGCGAGCTCGCGAATTCCGTACGGCTCGTCTGGCACCTGCGAGCGGCCGGTGCCGCGCTGGTCATAGACGAGCGTGCGGAAACGCTCGGCGAAGATCGGCACCTGGTAGCGCCAGGCCCACGCGGCCTGCCCAAGCCCCTCGAGGAGCAGGAGCGGCTCGCCATCGCCGTGTTCCTCCACGTAGAGGCCGTGCATGACCTCAGTTTCGCGGTTGACTCCTATGGGTCGCTGACGCTGCCCTCGCGCGGGATGCGCGTTTCGCAAAACGGCCTGGCGGAGGCGGGGTCGGGGCGGCGACCACCTTCGTCAATACGTCGGCCGAAGGCCGTCGCGTAAGGTAGACGGCCGTTGTGCGACGCCGGCTCCGGCGGCCTGAGAGGAGGGCAGCTCATGTCGCAGTTCACGCAGGCGCGAGCAGATCGCAAGCGAGTTCGCTGCGTCGCAGCAGTACGTCGCGATCGCGGTTCACTACGACGCGCAGACGCTTCCGCAGCTCGCAACGCGTTTCTACCGGCAGGCCGTGGAGGAGCGCAACCACGCGATGATGATCGTGCGCTACCTACTCGACAGCGACGGCCCTATGCGCATCCCAGGGGTCGAAACCCGCAGGCGTCGTTTGACGATGATCGCGGGCCTGTGGCGCTCGAACAGGAGACGCACGTCACGGCGCAGATCGCCCGACTCGTCGACCTCGCCCGTAAGGAGGGCGATCGCGTCGGCGAGCAGTTCCTTGGGTGGTTCCTGGCCGAGCAGCGCGAGGAGGTCCGAGCGCGTCGGCGCTGCTCGCGGTGATCGATCGGGCGGGCGTCGGCAACATGCTTCTCGTCGAGGCGTACCTGGCACAGGCGTCAGTCGCGGCCGAGGAGCCGTCGGGAGCGGCGCTTCCCGCAGCGGGCGGCGCACTCTAGAAAGCATGACCTCCCTCGCCCGTCTTCGAGTGGAGCTGAGGTGGTCCTGATCGCTGGGCAGACGTGTGGCTTGCGGGAGCCCAAAAGAGGCGCGCTCGATGGCGCCGCTGAAGGTGAAGCGGAGGCTGGTGAGAAGGCGCGACTGGGATGCGCTGCGAGGGGAATGACACTGAGATCGGGATCGAGCGTCTGTTCGAGGACATCGTCGTCCCGGCGCGCGCGGTTGCGAGCATCGTCCCGCTACTCGGGTACGGGCGCGCCCACCTTGTCCTAGGCTTCGCGGCGACGATCAACACCGGGGAGGAGGAGTGGCCCCACGGAGCGTTCACGGCAGGCGGATTGAGTGCGATCTCGACTCGGTCGACGGTCGACCGCGAGGTCGTCGAGAGCCTGAAGCCTGAGGTTCTTCGGGAGCGGGACGAACCCGCGACGACGGGTGAATCGGTGACGGCGACCTAGCGCGCCTCCGGTCGCTCGATCGAACGGAGGTGAGTGAGAGCGCGAAGGCCGACGAAGAATCGCCGTCCTTCAACTGGAGGGCGATGAGCCGTGCGGGGCCAAAGCCGACGCGCGCCGCCTGCCACGCTGCCATAGCTGCAGCGGCCGTGAAGAGCGCGCTTAGAGAGGCGACGCTCAGAGCGGCAAGATCCATCGTCGAAGTACGCTACGCCCGCCCACGGACGGCCTAGGGGTTTCGGAATCTTGCGCTACCGCGTCGACTGGCCGCGCCTGAGACTCCGAGCGGAGTCGCGCATTCCCAAGGTCGTACGCCCCCGCTAACGCTGTGGGTGCCGAAAACCCGGTCTCCCTGCAATCAGCTCATTCGCAAAAGGCGATTGGGGTTCTGGCACTCGCGAGGTCTGGGTTGCGGCAGACTGATGTGCGGATCGAAAGCGTGCTTGTCCGACTCCAGCGCCGCCTGATCTACTTTCCCTTCCCCGCGCAGGTGCCCCGGGCGGAGGCGGTCGTCGCCGGCGCACGGGAGGTGACGCTGCGGACCGTCGATAGCTTGGCGCTGGGTGCGTGGCTGGTCGAGGCCGGCAAGCCTGACCGTGGCGTGGCGGTGCTGGTGGCAAATGGAAACGCCGGCAACCGGTCGCTGCGAGCGCCGTTGGCGCGCGCACTGGCGAGCGCGGGTCTGGCGGTGTTGCTGTTCGACTACCGCGGCTACGGTGGCAACCC
>Ga0137374_10004657_pt1 | contig 16294 bp, 5 predicted proteins | sample SagtaG_20_FD_104811 | JGI IMG/M metagenome (GOLD analysis project Ga0137374, IMG submission 104811) | Vadose zone soil microbial communities from Sagehorn Ranch, Mendocino, California, USA - Sage1_R_100_16 metaG | ecosystem: Environmental > Terrestrial > Soil > Vadose zone | place: USA...
CTGATCATACAGCGTGTAATTGAATGGGAGCGCGATCGTGGTTACGACATCATCGCCATGATTGCCGATGTCCGTCGTGCCTGGCACGATACTCCCGCCAATCTGCGCTATGTCGTAATGATCCGGAGACGGGCAGCCCTCTACTGTGTAATCTCCCGCGAAGGCCGCATTCCCATTGCATCCATTAGCAGTGATCGCCCCGGCCCCAATGCTTGCCGTCACGCTGCCGCCGAAATTGAAATGCAACGTGAACCGGGCAGTGTTTCCGTTGACCACGCTCACTGCCGTCACGCTGCCCATCGTCAGGGTCAGATCGCTGGTCTGGACTGACGCTGGATCAACGGCCTGGTTGAAGTTCACGTCATATGTATAGTCGCCTGGCGCCGGAGGTGAGAACGTGCCCCCAACGGGCGGGACAGTCGTGGTCACCTGTAGCGGCGTTATGGCGTAACAGAACGTGCAGTTGAACTCAAATATGGGCATACTGTCAGAATTGCGCAAAATAGCCCCAGCCGCGATATGCATCGTCTGCAGGCCCTGTGTCACGACCGGCGAACTGTTGAAGTGGAAGGTGATCTGCGTGGACGGAGGCCCCGAGTAGGTGAACGAGTTAGCCGGCGTCCCGTTCACGGTAAAATCGCTTGCCTGGACACTTGACGGAAGCGCCGGATCGCTCAGGTTGACAATAAAGTCCACCGGCTGGGTATTGATGGTGCTGTTGCAGGCCGGGGTGGTGCTAGTCGCGGCAAAACCCACCAGCTCCCTATCGGTAAACGCATCCTGCTGGGATGAGCCACCGATGAGAACGCGTCCGTCCACCCATGAAGTCGCGTGCTTGACGAGTATCGCGGAGCCGTAGTCATAGTCGCCCACGTAGCTCGTTACGATGTTCGGGTCATTTTGCGCCGGCAATGGACTGACTACGTCCGAGAGCGTATCGTCAGGCAGCCAGGTGAGGCCATTGTCATTGGACTTGCGCGCAAACATCTGGTAGCACGGGGTGTTAGCGCCCGGCGTGCACGATCCACCAGTACGCTCGTCGTACCACATGGCGAAGAGGGTTCCAGCGTCGCTAACCGACAAGTTCGGCTGCCATTGTGCGCCCGTCCCGCCGTCGGTATTTAACTTGAACGGCGCGCCAAAAGTACCGCCGCTGTCCGTGGAGCGGATGTAATACACGTCGCCAGGGTCTGCGCCAGCACCATGCTGGGCATAGACGAGGTGAACGACGTGGTTATACGCCGCAGGCTCACCCCAGCTCATATGTCGCCAGTAGCCGCCGCTGTACATCCCGCAGAAGTAACCCGAGAATGAACGGCAAGCGCCGAGGAAGGTGGGGCCGGTGTAGGTGTTGGTCCAAGAGTTACCGCCGTCGGTGGAGCGATAGATCTTGTTGTTTCGGTTGGTCGGGCAGCCGGAAAGGCAGCCGTTGCCGCTGTTTTCGTCCATGCCGGCGATGTACACGTCGCCGGTAACCTTGTCGGCGGTGATTTGGACGTTGCGGAAGAAGCCGCCGCTGCTCACTTGTCGCAGGTTGGGCCAAGTCAGACCGTTGTCCGTGGAGTAGCGGACGAAGATGTCCGCGTTAGCAGTATCAAAGTCGTTCCAGGAAACGTACATCCGCCCGGGAAATGAAGAGGATGTGCTGTTATCCGCGTAGCCAGACTCTCGATCGTCAAAAGAGTTGGCGTTAACGCAGAAATGAGTCCAGCTGTTCGGGTCCCAGGGAGTAGTGGACTTATATCCGCCGAGACCACCGCAGCCTGTGACGCCGTCGAGCCAGACCGTGAACCAGGTGCCGGTTAGTTTGTTGTAGAGGACAACGGGGTCGCCAAAGGTATTGGCGAATGGGCTATTACCGCCGCCCGTGGTGAGACGGGTGAAGGTGGTGCCGCCGTCAGTGGAGGTCGAGCAGCCGGAGAAGTTGTTAGCGGCCGCGCCTCGTGAGTCGTTGTAGCAGACGACGATCTGGTTGGGGTTATCCGGGTTGACTGTGGTGAATGTCTCCGACTGGATAATGTGGGGGGTCGTCTCAGTGCCAGTGACTACGTCAACATCACCGGCGCCAAACGCCAAAGGTGGCAAGACTTTTTGGATAGCCGCGTTGACGGCAGCAAGAGGGGAAGTAGAAGCCGAACCTCCCCGTGACTCGCCGCAGGCAATCATGATGAGGCCAGCCCGGAAGCCTTCCATTTTGTCGATGCCCTTCTCGTGAATGGTGGCACAGTCAAACCCTGGAGGAAGGCCTTGGAGGTCGATAATTTTGTGCTTTTGCTGCGCTTGTGCGGAGTTGGCAGTAATTGCGGAGAACGTGCCAAGGCCCGCCAGCGCCAGAAAGACGCCGGCCAGGACGACGAAGAGGCCGATTAAGACACGGAGGTTAAAGAACCCGCCTTCGCTGGGGCTACGGCGGGCAGGTGCGGATTGTGAAGCGGATTTCTTTTTCATGGATGGAATTTAGGCTGAGGTGGTGGTTTTACTTTTCTTGGTTTTTAATTTCCCTTGGGTTTTTTTCGCTTGGTCCTGGTTCTGAGAGAGAAACACCCTTTTTAGTCAGGAGGGCGAATGCGTGTCAATACTTTTTTTAAAATTTTTTTTAAAAAAAAAATTGGCCTCCTGGCTTCACGGTTTCCTGACGTCTCCGCGCGTAATCTTAGTTTGCCGGCACGCGATGACTTTGTTGCCACGTCGGCGCGGAGTCTCCCGCTGCTACGGGATCACTTTAAATTCCAGGAGCGCCTCAAGTGCGTCAGGTTTATAGTTTTCGCGGCAGCCTGTCCAACGAGCGCCATTTGGAGCGGCATGCGAATGCCAGGCCCCGGCGGTGGCCAGCAAATGACAAATGTCGACTGAATGACGAAATCCGAATGCCTAACCACGGATGGACACCAATAAACACTAATGAAAACGAACCAAGATCGCTGCCAGCTGTTGCCCACTAAATACCCAAAAAGACGCGAAAAAAATCCCCGAGCCAGAAATCGCTAAGCCCTTTTCGTATCTTTCGCTTATTTCGTGGGCGATCTGCTTACCTCTCCTTATTTGTGTCCATTCGTGCTAATTCGTGGTTTTCTCCTTATCCACGAACGGCTTTAAACGTGCCGTGCTTCGACGGTTGGTCTCCAACAAGGGGGGAGAATTCCACCTCGCCCGTGATCAGATCCGCTGTTTCAAATTTTCCTTTGAACACCAACGTTCCCGCATCGCGCCCGACGTTGCCGAGCATAAATTCCACCGGCCCTGAGAACGTCACGGAGGTTCCTTCGCCCTGAGCCCACTTTGCCTCCGAAGGCTTGCCGGGTCCCCAGACGTTCAATCGTGGATCGAGCACCAGGAAAGAGCCTTTTCCGGCGCCTTGAGCGTCAAAGCGCAATGAACGGCTCTCGCCATTCGTGAACTTGATGTCCGCCTTCCAAGTGCCGATCATGTTCGGAGACTGTGCGTGGGAAAAGGCGGCGATGCATGTTTGGGCCACCACCATCGGAATCAATGCCGGCCTTGCTTTCATGGGAGCGCTCTTTCTAGGCAGGCGCGCGGCAACGTGTCAAGGATGTTTTGGTTTTGAATTTTTCTTGTGGCCCGTTAATCGGACGACTCCATCCGACTGACCTGCAACGTGCGCACATCGAACGTTAATGCGCACAAAAGCAAAAGGCGGCGCCGCGCTTGCGCGACGCCGCCTTGATTGAAGTTGCCTGCTTGATTCTCCCTACGGGATCGTCACCGTCACTTCATTCGAACAGGTCATCGTCCCCGCTTCGCACACCTTGTAGGTGTAGTCCCCGGGGTTCCTGAGCAGGTCCGTCCAGGAGCCGCTGCCGTTCGGTACCGTCGCGATCAGAACTCCATTGCGGTAGATGTCGACGTTGTTCGAGTTCGCACCTGTCCATTTGAGCTTCACCACCACCCTCTGATGCACTCTGTCTTTTCTGGCCCGGAGCTCTATCTGACTAGGCGTTGCGCAAGGACTAACCGTGCAGTTGAAGATTTCCATCGAGTTAGTCGCGGTGGTAGGAGCGTACCCGCCAGCCAGCCAGATGCGGTTCGTACCATCCGTATCGGTTGGGAAGTTGCGCCGCGCGGTTACGAAGGGAATGCCCGTTGACCACGTATCGCCAGCCGGATCATAGATGTCCACCTCGTTCGACGGATTGGGCGCGGTTCGGCCGCCGCCCATCACATACATCAGATTGCAGAAGTTCAACGCCCGGGTCTCCGCGGTCGCCCTGGGTATGCTGGCAATAGTGATGATTGAATCCGCCACCGGATCATATCTAAATGAATCGGTCGAATCGACAAGGATCACGGTGGGATCGAACATGCTGCCACCCCCGGTGTAGATGAAGTTGCCGATGGTCGTGGTGGGTATATAACCGCGCGCGGCTGGCAGGTGAGCGTTCTTTAGCACCCAGCCGGCGGGGCTGGGAGTAAACTCGTAGATCGTATCGACCATCCCGATGTTGATGTTAAATCCACCAAGGATGTAGAGCTTGTTGTTGAAGACACTGAAGCCGCCCGGCAGAATGGTCCCCATAGCACCCGGCCAGGGAGCGGCAACGACGGTGGCAATGTCAGTTACAGGGTTATACCGGAATACTCGATCAGTAGCAGTTGTTCCGGTAGCAAACGAGCCGCCTACGCAATAGATGTAGTCTGTTCCGCTGTCGTTGAGCACGCCGCAAGCCATGTTGTTCATGAAATTATCTGGCAATGTCACACCCATCTCGGTCCAGCTGTTGGTGCCGGGTGAGTAACGGAGCACGTGCTGGAAGTCAGAGCCTGCGCTGTCTGAGCTGCGGCCACCCACGGTATAGAAGTTGCCGTCCGGGAAGTAAACGCCGACCGCTCTGATCAGCGTTGTAGGCGGAGTAGGCAGGTTCGGCCCGGCCGACCAACTGCAAGCAGGTGGTGTCGGGGTCGGCGTGGGCGTCCCCCCACCGCTTGATGTCCCGTTGAGCCGGTAAACCTGGTCGGGCACCCCGGCGTCTATACCGCAAGTAGCTCCTCTTTGACCCCAAGTCACGCAGACAGCAAAGCCGCCCCCTGGGTTTTGCCAAGCAGCAGCCGAGTTGGACTGAACCGTGCGATCGGTCCAACCCCATTGGCCGGCAGGGGTGAAGTCCTGCCGCGCCTGAACCGAGACCCAGTAGGTCCCGGCAGCTAAGCTGACTGCCGGACTAAGGGTGACGCTGAAGGTGGTCCCGACGTGCGAGTACGACATGCCGATGCGGCTTGCGACTAGCGTGCCAGGTAGGCCGCCGCTGTTAGTGTAAAAGCGAACATTAAAGTTCTGGGCAGGTCCCGAACCGTTGAAGTAGACCCCATCCGCGTCGATCGATTCCACCGACCAGGTCTGGCCTCCGGGCACGACGAAGTCGTCGGCGAGCTCGTCGTCGAAGGCGTCAAGGCTCGCTTCGAAGTCCTGCGACGAGGTGGCATTGGTTCCAGCATTGTCGTACTGGTCGTAGAGGATCACCTGTGGAGCTTCCGGCATCGGCAGAATGGGCAACGCATGCGCGCCGGCGGGGCCGCTCGTGAACATGGGAAGCTGCGACGTCTGAGGCAGGCTCGGAGCGGGATACGTTCCGGCAATTACCCCGGTCGATTTCTTGGTGCCTCGTTGCGCCAGCGCGAAAGGAATCGCACAGACGGCCAGAAGCAGAAGCAGGTAAAAGGCGCTTCGAAGAAGATGCGCTTTAATGGTAGCGTTGATTTGTTTTTTCATTTTTGGGTTTGTCCTTTTTTTACTTGTTCAAAATTTCTCCCGATGAGTGTAATTGTGTAATTTTCCTAGTGGAACGCCCTTTTTAGTCAGGAGCGCGGACGGGTGTCAAGCATCTTTTTTAAAATTATTTTGAAATTTTCTTTTTGGGTTCGTGGCTTCCAGATATTTCCTGCAAGTAATCCCGAAGGATTTGAACTGCGGATGCGACAAATGGCGAAGCAAAGAAACAAAAAAAGTTTTGGAGCGCGAGTTGACCATCGCCATTCAAGAGGCCGACTCCTCTCCGCAGGAAGGCAAATCCGCCGATGCAGTGTGCGTAAAGCTTTAGGAAAGATTATGGATTGGGTGTTCATTGATTTTTCGAAGACCTTAGGGTCCTCGCGCTAGCGGTCATACTCGCTAACAGCGTGTCGGCCGCCGTTCGGCCCCGTCCGGTGGGGAGTGCACGCTGCAAGCGCGCCTTACCGTACACGATGCCTTGACGCAGGAGTTCCTGTTTTCCGGGGTGCGCTAAAGGCAAACGCGGCGCCAGGCAGCTGCCGGGCGCCGCGTTGCTAGAAAAGTGGCCTGTTGTTCCCCTATTGCCGGAACCTCACTGTCACCTCGTTGGAGCAGGTGAAGGTGCCAACTGCACATACCTTATACGTGTACCTAGCCCGGCCGGTGTCGCCGGTGGAATCAGTATAGGTGCCGGTGTTTGGTACGGTCGCGATCACATTTCCATCGCGGTAGACGTTGATGTTGGTCGAGGTCGCCCCGCTCCAGGTGAGACGTACTGTATTTATTCCTCCCACCTTGCGCCCGGCGGCGCTGAGCGTGATCGGTACAGGTGTAGGCGTCGGAGTCGGTGTGCCGCTGGTTACAGCGGCCAAGATATCGACCCGGCCCCATCCATAAACGTTGTTTGGCGGTCCCGCAGTGCCGCACAGGGTGGAAGCAATATGGACGGCCGTGTCATTCAAGGCTGCCCGGCTCGCATCAATCTGGTTCTGCAAGCTCGGAATAGCCGACCAGAGCAAAGCCATCGCGCCCGCGATATGCGGAGTTGCCATGGATGTGCCATCGGCAAAGCCATAACAACTATCACACGAGTTCCAAGCCGAACGCGTGCCAGTGCCCGGAGCAGTGATATCCGGTTTTATCCGCCCGCTTCCATCGATAGTAACCGGACCGCGGCTGCTAAAGAAAGCAATGGTATCAGTGCCGGTGTTCAGGGCCCCGACCGTGTAAGATGCCGCATAGAACGACGGTGGATCGAGAACTGTGGAACAGTTCGAGCCGGCATTGCCTGCTGCGACCACCATCATGATGCCAGCAGCGGCTTGAGCTTCAACGGCAGCTTGCAATGTGTTAACCGAACAGCCTTCCGATGTCGGGCAACCCCAGGAGTTGATGGTAATGTCAGGTGCCTTGGTCGGGTCGCCTTGCCCGCCGCCTATCGGGTAAGGCGCAAGGAACCATTCCATACACTCGATGTATCTGGCGGGTGTGCCCACCCCGTCGTCCATGTTGCGGCAACCAATCCACTTTGCCCCAGGCGCCATTCCGATCTGGTTGCCAGCCCCGTCATCACCGATCGCTGTGCCGGTGGTATGAGAGCCGTGGAAGTAATCATCGCAAGGAAACGGCGAATCATTACCGCAGGGATTTCCAACGCTGTCGTGGATGGAGTCATGCCAATTGTAATTGTGATCGGCCACTGTTCCGTTCCAGCCGCGGTAGTGCGGTTTAAGCGCGTTATGCGTCCAGCGAACACCAGTATCGGCACTCGCTACCACAATATTCAGCCCGTTGAATCCGAGCGCCCAGACATCAGGCGCGTGCGTGTAACTGATGCCCGGTTCGATCGTCTCCGGAGCCCCAGGCTGCGAAGGCGCCTCAACCGAAGGACCCGGTTGGGGAAGCGAATTTTGAATGTGCGGATTGCCCTCTACGCGCGCCACATCCGGACGGGCAGCCAATGCCTCGGCGATCTCGCGGCCACCCTTCACCAAAATTGCGTTAACGATGTAGAAGGATTGATGCTCGAGCCCGCGTTCACGCAGCCATTGCAGGATTGGTCCTTGAGTCGCCTGACTCTTATTCCACAGCGCATCGTACACATAGCGGCCCTTTTCGTTCTTTGTCGGCAAAGCGGCCGCTTCACTCAGGTTGGCCTGATCGGCGAGCACGACGAAAAATTCCGCCTGCTGGCCGTTCGCCGTCCGATCCAACACCCAGGGGGCGATCTTTTTCATCGTGGCCCCCTGGTTAAGGGAGCCGCCCTGATCGGTAGCACGCAGGGAGCCGAACGCCCCCAGCGCAGCGATGGCAGCTGCGACGAAGAATAATGAACAAAAGAGACGCCGCAATCGCGGCGATGTGAATGCGCGGTTTGAATTCATAGGATTCTTCTTATATCATCTCTAGCGGCGCCCGGCAATTGCCGGGCGCCGCTAGAGATGATATAAGAAGAATCCTATGAATTCAAACCGCGCATTCACATCGCCGCGATTGCGGCGTCTCTTTTGTTCATTATTCTTCGTCGCAGCTGCCATCGCTGCGCTGGGGGCGTTCGGCTCCCTGCGTGCTACCGATCAGGGCGGCTCCCTTAACCAGGGGGCCACGATGAAAAAGATCGCCCCCTGGGTGTTGGATCGGACGGCGAACGGCCAGCAGGCGGAATTTTTCGTCGTGCTCGCCGATCAGGCCAACCTGAGTGAAGCGGCCGCTTTGCCGACAAAGAACGAAAAGGGCCGCTATGTGTACGATGCGCTGTGGAATAAGAGTCAGGCGACTCAAGGACCAATCCTGCAATGGCTGCGTGAACGCGGGCTCGAGCATCAATCCTTCTACATCGTTAACGCAATTTTGGTGAAGGGTGGCCGCGAGATCGCCGAGGCATTGGCTGCCCGTCCGGATGTGGCGCGCGTAGAGGGCAATCCGCACATTCAAAATTCGCTTCCCCAACCGGGTCCTTCGGTTGAGGCGCCTTCGCAGCCTGGGGCTCCGGAGACGATCGAACCGGGCATCAGTTACACGCACGCGCCTGATGTCTGGGCGCTCGGATTCAACGGGCTGAATATTGTGGTAGCGAGTGCCGATACTGGTGTTCGCTGGACGCATAACGCGCTTAAACCGCACTACCGCGGCTGGAACGGAACAGTGGCCGATCACAATTACAATTGGCATGACTCCATCCACGACAGCGTTGGAAATCCCTGCGGTAATGATTCGCCGTTTCCTTGCGATGATTACTTCCACGGCTCTCATACCACCGGCACAGCGATCGGTGATGACGGGGCTGGCAACCAGATCGGAATGGCGCCTGGGGCAAAGTGGATTGGTTGCCGCAACATGGACGACGGGGTGGGCACACCCGCCAGATACATCGAGTGTATGGAATGGTTCCTTGCGCCTTACCCGATAGGCGGCGGGCAAGGCGACCCGACCAAGGCACCTGACATTACCATCAACTCCTGGGGTTGCCCGACATCGGAAGGCTGTTCGGTTAACACATTGCAAGCTGCCGTTGAAGCTCAAGCCGCTGCTGGCATCATGATGGTGGTCGCAGCAGGCAATGCCGGCTCGAACTGTTCCACAGTTCTCGATCCACCGTCGTTCTATGCGGCATCTTACACGGTCGGGGCCCTGAACACCGGCACTGATACCATTGCTTTCTTTAGCAGCCGCGGTCCGGTTACTATCGATGGAAGCGGGCGGATAAAACCGGATATCACTGCTCCGGGCACTGGCACGCGTTCGGCTTGGAACTCGTGTGATAGTTGTTATGGCTTTGCCGATGGCACATCCATGGCAACTCCGCATATCGCGGGCGCGATGGCTTTGCTCTGGTCGGCTATTCCGAGCTTGCAGAACCAGATTGATGCGAGCCGGGCAGCCTTGAATGACACGGCCGTCCATATTGCTTCCACCCTGTGCGGCACTGCGGGACCGCCAAACAACGTTTATGGATGGGGCCGGGTCGATATCTTGGCCGCTGTAACCAGCGGCACACCGACTCCGACGCCTACACCTGTACCGATCACGCTCAGCGCCGCCGGGCGCAAGGTGGGAGGAATAAATACAGTACGTCTCACCTGGAGCGGGGCGACCTCGACCAACATCAACGTCTACCGCGATGGAAATGTGATCGCGACCGTACCAAACACCGGCACCTATACTGATTCCACCGGCGACACCGGCCGGGCTAGGTACACGTATAAGGTATGTGCAGTTGGCACCTTCACCTGCTCCAACGAGGTGACAGTGAGGTTCCGGCAATAGGGGAACAACAGGCCACTTTTCTAGCAACGCGGCGCCCGGCAGCTGCCTGGCGCCGCGTTTGCCTTTAGCGCACCCCGGAAAACAGGAACTCCTGCGTCAAGGCATCGTGTACGGTAAGGCGCGCTTGCAGCGTGCACTCCCCACCGGACGGGGCCGAACGGCGGCCGACACGCTGTTAGCGAGTATGACCGCTAGCGCGAGGACCCTAAGGTCTTCGAAAAATCAATGAACACCCAATCCATAATCTTTCCTAAAGCTTTACGCACACTGCATCGGCGGATTTGCCTTCCTGCGGAGAGGAGTCGGCCTCTTGAATGGCGATGGTCAACTCGCGCTCCAAAACTTTTTTTGTTTCTTTGCTTCGCCATTTGTCGCATCCGCAGTTCAAATCCTTCGGGATTACTTGCAGGAAATATCTGGAAGCCACGAACCCAAAAAGAAAATTTCAAAATAATTTTAAAAAAGATGCTTGACACCCGTCCGCGCTCCTGACTAAAAAGGGCGTTCCACTAGGAAAATTACACAATTACACTCATCGGGAGAAATTTTGAACAAGTAAAAAAAGGACAAACCCAAAAATGAAAAAACAAATCAACGCTACCATTAAAGCGCATCTTCTTCGAAGCGCCTTTTACCTGCTTCTGCTTCTGGCCGTCTGTGCGATTCCTTTCGCGCTGGCGCAACGAGGCACCAAGAAATCGACCGGGGTAATTGCCGGAACGTATCCCGCTCCGAGCCTGCCTCAGACGTCGCAGCTTCCCATGTTCACGAGCGGCCCCGCCGGCGCGCATGCGTTGCCCATTCTGCCGATGCCGGAAGCTCCACAGGTGATCCTCTACGACCAGTACGACAATGCTGGAACCAATGCCACCTCGTCGCAGGACTTCGAAGCGAGCCTTGACGCCTTCGACGACGAGCTCGCCGACGACTTCGTCGTGCCCGGAGGCCAGACCTGGTCGGTGGAATCGATCGACGCGGATGGGGTCTACTTCAACGGTTCGGGACCTGCCCAGAACTTTAATGTTCGCTTTTACACTAACAGCGGCGGCCTACCTGGCACGCTAGTCGCAAGCCGCATCGGCATGTCGTACTCGCACGTCGGGACCACCTTCAGCGTCACCCTTAGTCCGGCAGTCAGCTTAGCTGCCGGGACCTACTGGGTCTCGGTTCAGGCGCGGCAGGACTTCACCCCTGCCGGCCAATGGGGTTGGACCGATCGCACGGTTCAGTCCAACTCGGCTGCTGCTTGGCAAAACCCAGGGGGCGGCTTTGCTGTCTGCGTGACTTGGGGTCAAAGAGGAGCTACTTGCGGTATAGACGCCGGGGTGCCCGACCAGGTTTACCGGCTCAACGGGACATCAAGCGGTGGGGGGACGCCCACGCCGACCCCGACACCACCTGCTTGCAGTTGGTCGGCCGGGCCGAACCTGCCTACTCCGCCTACAACGCTGATCAGAGCGGTCGGCGTTTACTTCCCGGACGGCAACTTCTATACCGTGGGTGGCCGCAGCTCAGACAGCGCAGGCTCTGACTTCCAGCACGTGCTCCGTTACTCACCCGGCACCAACAGCTGGACCGAGATGGGTGTGACATTGCCAGATAATTTCATGAACAACATGGCTTGCGGCGTGCTCAACGACAGCGGAACAGACTACATCTATTGCGTAGGCGGCTCGTTTGCTACCGGAACAACTGCTACTGATCGAGTATTCCGGTATAACCCTGTAACTGACATTGCCACCGTCGTTGCCGCTCCCTGGCCGGGTGCTATGGGGACCATTCTGCCGGGCGGCTTCAGTGTCTTCAACAACAAGCTCTACATCCTTGGTGGATTTAACATCAACATCGGGATGGTCGATACGATCTACGAGTTTACTCCCAGCCCCGCCGGCTGGGTGCTAAAGAACGCTCACCTGCCAGCCGCGCGCGGTTATATACCCACCACGACCATCGGCAACTTCATCTACACCGGGGGTGGCAGCATGTTCGATCCCACCGTGATCCTTGTCGATTCGACCGATTCATTTAGATATGATCCGGTGGCGGATTCAATCATCACTATTGCCAGCATACCCAGGGCGACCGCGGAGACCCGGGCGTTGAACTTCTGCAATCTGATGTATGTGATGGGCGGCGGCCGAACCGCGCCCAATCCGTCGAACGAGGTGGACATCTATGATCCGGCTGGCGATACGTGGTCAACGGGCATTCCCTTCGTAACCGCGCGGCGCAACTTCCCAACCGATACGGATGGTACGAACCGCATCTGGCTGGCTGGCGGGTACGCTCCTACCACCGCGACTAACTCGATGGAAATCTTCAACTGCACGGTTAGTCCTTGCGCAACGCCTAGTCAGATAGAGCTCCGGGCCAGAAAAGACAGAGTGCATCAGAGGGTGGTGGTGAAGCTCAAATGGACAGGTGCGAACTCGAACAACGTCGACATCTACCGCAATGGAGTTCTGATCGCGACGGTACCGAACGGCAGCGGCTCCTGGACGGACCTGCTCAGGAACCCCGGGGACTACACCTACAAGGTGTGCGAAGCGGGGACGATGACCTGTTCGAATGAAGTGACGGTGACGATCCCGTAGGGAGAATCAAGCAGGCAACTTCAATCAAGGCGGCGTCGCGCAAGCGCGGCGCCGCCTTTTGCTTTTGTGCGCATTAACGTTCGATGTGCGCACGTTGCAGGTCAGTCGGATGGAGTCGTCCGATTAACGGGCCACAAGAAAAATTCAAAACCAAAACATCCTTGACACGTTGCCGCGCGCCTGCCTAGAAAGAGCGCTCCCATGAAAGCAAGGCCGGCATTGATTCCGATGGTGGTGGCCCAAACATGCATCGCCGCCTTTTCCCACGCACAGTCTCCGAACATGATCGGCACTTGGAAGGCGGACATCAAGTTCACGAATGGCGAGAGCCGTTCATTGCGCTTTGACGCTCAAGGCGCCGGAAAAGGCTCTTTCCTGGTGCTCGATCCACGATTGAACGTCTGGGGACCCGGCAAGCCTTCGGAGGCAAAGTGGGCTCAGGGCGAAGGAACCTCCGTGACGTTCTCAGGGCCGGTGGAATTTATGCTCGGCAACGTCGGGCGCGATGCGGGAACGTTGGTGTTCAAAGGAAAATTTGAAACAGCGGATCTGATCACGGGCGAGGTGGAATTCTCCCCCCTTGTTGGAGACCAACCGTCGAAGCACGGCACGTTTAAAGCCGTTCGTGGATAAGGAGAAAACCACGAATTAGCACGAATGGACACAAATAAGGAGAGGTAAGCAGATCGCCCACGAAATAAGCGAAAGATACGAAAAGGGCTTAGCGATTTCTGGCTCGGGGATTTTTTTCGCGTCTTTTTGGGTATTTAGTGGGCAACAGCTGGCAGCGATCTTGGTTCGTTTTCATTAGTGTTTATTGGTGTCCATCCGTGGTTAGGCATTCGGATTTCGTCATTCAGTCGACATTTGTCATTTGCTGGCCACCGCCGGGGCCTGGCATTCGCATGCCGCTCCAAATGGCGCTCGTTGGACAGGCTGCCGCGAAAACTATAAACCTGACGCACTTGAGGCGCTCCTGGAATTTAAAGTGATCCCGTAGCAGCGGGAGACTCCGCGCCGACGTGGCAACAAAGTCATCGCGTGCCGGCAAACTAAGATTACGCGCGGAGACGTCAGGAAACCGTGAAGCCAGGAGGCCAATTTTTTTTTTAAAAAAAATTTTAAAAAAAGTATTGACACGCATTCGCCCTCCTGACTAAAAAGGGTGTTTCTCTCTCAGAACCAGGACCAAGCGAAAAAAACCCAAGGGAAATTAAAAACCAAGAAAAGTAAAACCACCACCTCAGCCTAAATTCCATCCATGAAAAAGAAATCCGCTTCACAATCCGCACCTGCCCGCCGTAGCCCCAGCGAAGGCGGGTTCTTTAACCTCCGTGTCTTAATCGGCCTCTTCGTCGTCCTGGCCGGCGTCTTTCTGGCGCTGGCGGGCCTTGGCACGTTCTCCGCAATTACTGCCAACTCCGCACAAGCGCAGCAAAAGCACAAAATTATCGACCTCCAAGGCCTTCCTCCAGGGTTTGACTGTGCCACCATTCACGAGAAGGGCATCGACAAAATGGAAGGCTTCCGGGCTGGCCTCATCATGATTGCCTGCGGCGAGTCACGGGGAGGTTCGGCTTCTACTTCCCCTCTTGCTGCCGTCAACGCGGCTATCCAAAAAGTCTTGCCACCTTTGGCGTTTGGCGCCGGTGATGTTGACGTAGTCACTGGCACTGAGACGACCCCCCACATTATCCAGTCGGAGACATTCACCACAGTCAACCCGGATAACCCCAACCAGATCGTCGTCTGCTACAACGACTCACGAGGCGCGGCCGCTAACAACTTCTCCGGCTGCTCGACCTCCACTGACGGCGGCACCACCTTCACCCGTCTCACCACGGGCGGCGGTAATAGCCCATTCGCCAATACCTTTGGCGACCCCGTTGTCCTCTACAACAAACTAACCGGCACCTGGTTCACGGTCTGGCTCGACGGCGTCACAGGCTGCGGTGGTCTCGGCGGATATAAGTCCACTACTCCCTGGGACCCGAACAGCTGGACTCATTTCTGCGTTAACGCCAACTCTTTTGACGATCGAGAGTCTGGCTACGCGGATAACAGCACATCCTCTTCATTTCCCGGGCGGATGTACGTTTCCTGGAACGACTTTGATACTGCTAACGCGGACATCTTCGTCCGCTACTCCACGGACAACGGTCTGACTTGGCCCAACCTGCGACAAGTGAGCAGCGGCGGCTTCTTCCGCAACGTCCAAATCACCGCCGACAAGGTTACCGGCGACGTGTACATCGCCGGCATGGACGAAAACAGCGGCAACGGCTGCCTTTCCGGCTGCCCGACCAACCGAAACAACAAGATCTATCGCTCCACCGACGGCGGTAACTCTTGGACCAACACCTACACCGGCCCCACCTTCCTCGGCGCTTGCCGTTCATTCTCGGGTTACTTCTGCGGGATGTACAGCGGCGGCTACTGGCGACATATGAGCTGGGGTGAGCCTGCGGCGTATAACCACGTCGTTCACCTCGTCTATGCCCAGCATGGTGCTGGCGCAGACCCTGGCGACGTGTATTACATCCGCTCCACGGACAGCGGCGGTACTTTTGGCGCGCCGTTCAAGTTAAATACCGACGGCGGGACGGGCGCACAATGGCAGCCGAACTTGTCGGTTAGCGACGCTGGAACCCTCTTCGCCATGTGGTACGACGAGCGTACTGGTGGATCGTGCACGCCGGGCGCTAACACCCCGTGCTACCAGATGTTTGCGCGCAAGTCCAATGACAATGGCCTCACCTGGCTGCCTGACGATACGCTCTCGGACGTAGTCAGTCCATTGCCGGCGCAAAATGACCCGAACATCGTAACGAGCTACGTGGGCGACTATGACTACGGCTCCGCGATACTCGTCAAGCACGCGACTTCATGGGTGGACGGACGCGTTCTCATCGGTGGCTCATCCCAGCAGGATGCGTTTACCGATAGGGAGCTGGTGGGTTTTGCCGCGACTAGCACCACCCCGGCCTGCAACAGCACCATCAATACCCAGCCGGTGGACTTTATTGTCAACCTGAGCGATCCGGCGCTTCCGTCAAGTGTCCAGGCAAGCGATTTTACCGTGAACGGGACGCCGGCTAACTCGTTCACCTACTCGGGGCCTCCGTCCACGCAGATCACCTTCCACTTCAACAGTTCGCCGGTCGTGACACAGGGCCTGCAGACGATGCATATCGCGGCTGGGGCTATTTTGCGCAATTCTGACAGTATGCCCATATTTGAGTTCAACTGCACGTTCTGTTACGCCATAACGCCGCTACAGGTGACCACGACTGTCCCGCCCGTTGGGGGCACGTTCTCACCTCCGGCGCCAGGCGACTATACATATGACGTGAACTTCAACCAGGCCGTTGATCCAGCGTCAGTCCAGACCAGCGATCTGACCCTGACGATGGGCAGCGTGACGGCAGTGAGCGTGGTCAACGGAAACACTGCCCGGTTCACGTTGCATTTCAATTTCGGCGGCAGCGTGACGGCAAGCATTGGGGCCGGGGCGATCACTGCTAATGGATGCAATGGGAATGCGGCCTTCGCGGGAGATTACACAGTAGAGGGCTGCCCGTCTCCGGATCATTACGACATAGCGCAGATTGGCGGGAGTATCGTGCCAGGCACGACGGACATCGGCAATCATGGCGATGATGTCGTAACCACGATCGCGCTCCCATTCAATTACACGCTGTATGATCAG
>Ga0137374_10004658_pt1 | contig 16293 bp, 14 predicted proteins | sample SagtaG_20_FD_104811 | JGI IMG/M metagenome (GOLD analysis project Ga0137374, IMG submission 104811) | Vadose zone soil microbial communities from Sagehorn Ranch, Mendocino, California, USA - Sage1_R_100_16 metaG | ecosystem: Environmental > Terrestrial > Soil > Vadose zone | place: USA...
ATGAAGGGGTCTACCTCGGTTCGGTCTCCACGTTCTACCGCGTGCTGCGCCAGGCCGGCGAGAGCCGCGAGCGCCGCCGGCAAGCCACCCACCCGGCCACGGTCAAACCCGAGCTGACCGCTACCGCCCCGAACCAGGTGTGGTCCTGGGACATCACCAAGCTGCACGGCCCGGCCAAGTGGACCTACTACTACCTGTACGTCATCATCGACATCTTCAGCCGCTACGTGCCCGGCTGGATGGTCGCCACCGGCGAGTCCGCGGCCCCGGCAGAAAAGCTGATCGAGCAGACCTGCCGCAAGCAGGGCATCGGCTCCGGGCAGCTGGCCATCCACGCCGGCCGCGGCTCCTCGATGACCTCCAAGCCAGTAGCGCTGCTGCTCGCCGGCCTCGGCGTCACCGCATCGCCTCCCGCCCGCACGTCTCCAACGACAACCCGTACTCCGAAAGCCAGTTCAAGACCTTGAAGTACCGGCCGGACTTCCCCGGCCGGTTCGGCTCGATCGAGGACGCCCGTGCCCACTGCCAGGCATTCTTCGGCTGGTACAACAACGAGCACCGCCATGGCGGGCTGGGCCTGCACACCCCGGCCGGCGTCCACTACGGCCGTGCCAGCGCCGTCCGGGCCGCCCGCGCCGGCGTGCTCACCGCTGCCTGCGCCGCCCACCCCGAGCGGTTCGTCCGCCAGCCCCCGCGGCCGCCGAAGCTCCCGGCCGCCTCCTGGATCAACCGGCCCGAGCCCCAGGCCGCCTCCGCGCAAGCCGCCTCACCACAGGAGCCAGCCCCATGCCCAGCGTGACCCTCGACGCCGGCGATGCCGCCGAACGCGCCGAGATGCTGACCTTCATCGGCGAATGGCTCGCCCGCGACCCCCGCCTGAAAGCCTCCCTCGCCGCCCAGATCGGCCACCCCGCCTACGGCATCCAGCAGCTGCGCGACGACCTGGACCGCTTCATCTTCCTGCTCGGTGGCAGCGATGGCGAGCCGTTCCTCACCAGCGACCACGACGAGCGCGGCGAAAGGAGACCCCACGACAACTGACCGGCTAGCTCAGTAAATGCCAGCCAAAGGTGCCTCAATCAGGTTGACAGGTTCCGCGGCGGCGCCACGGACGGGGCATCCCCACCCTGACCGCGCAATTTCGTGTCACAAACTTCGGCCCAAACGCTCCCAGTCCTTGCTGAGCCCTGCAGTGACGCCCGAGTACGTCACGCCACCCGTCGCCAGGTTGACGGTTCCCGGTCATGCGCAACCGGGAATCCTGCCCTGATCAAGACCCGGACACGCCAATCCGTGTTGGCGTTAAGTTAAGGCCGACACCCACTGGGCTCACATGATCAACGTACCGCTCGGAAGCAGTGCCGAGTTAATCGCCGCCCGCGTTGCCCAGACCCAGCCGGTTTCGCCACGGGACGTGGCCAGGGAGTCGGGCGCTAGTTCGCAGAGCCACCTAATCTGTCCGGCAGCGGCTGCTCGGTAGGGGGCTAGGCTGGCGCGCGTCTGGGCAATCTGCTCGGGCTGCGCGTAGGCACGAGCAGCCCATTGTCGGCATGCTAACTAACCCACCGATCCCTTGAGCCCAGCGAGGTGGCCGCCGCGATGCGCGACGGACATACCGATGCGGGATCGGGTCGAGATCACTCCACCCGGGCGATCACTACGCCTTGCCGGGCAGTCTGGTCTTCCGCGACCAGCAGGCGTACTCGTCCGGCCGCCGGGGCCAGCACCTCACCTGAGACCTTCTCCACCGTCACTTCGCCCAGGAGTTGCCCACGCGCCACCTGGTCGCCGTCGCTGACGAACCAGGTGGCGAGCACGCCCTCGGCGTCGGGCTGCTCCTTAGAGAGCTGCGGGAACCTGACGTCGGTCACAGTCAGGCCCCGACCAGGTCCCGCGCAGCCGCTTTGATCCGCTCGCGCGTGGGCAGCACTGCGCTTTCCAGCGAGCGGGCGTAGGGGATTGGGACGTCCGGGACTGCGACCCGGCGCACCGGGGCTCGTAGCATGCCGGGGTCGGTTTCGGCCACGGTGGCCGCGATCTCGCCGGACAGGCCGAACGACTGGTAGTCCTCATCGACGACTAGCAGGCGTCCGGTCTTGGCGACCGAGGTGAGAACCGCCTCCCGGTCCAGGGGCACCAGGCTGCGCAGGTCGATGACCTCGAGCTCGACGCCGTGCTCGGCGGACATCTGGTCGGCGACGTCCAGGGCATGGTGCACCGACAGGGACACGGTGACTACGGTCGCGTCCCCGCCCTCGCGGGCGGCCGACGCCTTCCCGATCGGCGTCTCGTACGGCTCCTCCGGCACCGGCGCGATCGACCGGGCGTTCTTCGCCATCCACGGCAGGCCCATGATGCCCTTGTGGAACATGTACACGACCGGGTTGTCGTCGCGGATGGCGGAGATCATCAGCCCTTTGGCGTCGGCCGGGTTGCTCGGCACGACGACCTTCATGCCCGGCAGGTGCGCGAACGTGCCCCACAGGCACTGTGAGTGCTGCGCGGCGTCGGAGTAGCCGGCGCCGGTCGCGGTCATCAGGACCATGGGCACCCGGACGTTCCCGCCGGACTCGAAATGGATCTTCGCCATGTGGTTGTAGATCTGGTCCATGGCCACGCCGAAGAAGTCCGCGAACATGAGCTCGACGATGGGCCGCATGCCCTCGACCGCGGCACCGACGCCGAGGCCGATGAACGCGGTCTCGGAGATGGGCGTGTCGATCACTCGTTCCGGGCCGAACTTGTCGAGCAGGCCCGTGGTGGAACTGAAGATTCCGCCGTACTTGGCCACGTCTTCGCCGAGCACGACGACGCCCGCATCGCGTTCCATCTCCTGGGAAATGCCCTCGACCATGGCCCGCGCCGTGGACAGCCGGCGAACTGTGGCCCCGGTCGGCGCTGAGGTGGATTCGGTAACGCTCATCTGTGTGCTCCCTTCAGGCGAACACGTGCTCAAGCGCCGTCTGCGGCGCTGGCACCGGGCTGGACTTGGCGAACTCGATGGCCTTCTCCACCCGCGCCGCCGCCTCCTCCTTGATGCCGCGGGCCAAGTCCGCGCCGAGGATCCCGGCCTCGGCCAGCCGTGCCTGGTACGCCGGGATGGGGTCGCGGCCCGGCACATCGGCCAGGTCCGGGCGGTATCCCTGGGCGTCGCCCTCGAAGTGGCCCCACAGCCGCACGGTGTGCACCTCGATCAGGGCCGGCCCCTCGCCGGCCCTGGCCCGCGCCACCGCGTCACCGGCCGCCGCGTACACGGCCTCGACGTCGTTATCCTCGATCCGCCGACCGGGGATCCCGTAGGCGGCGGCCCGGTCCGCGTTCGAGCTGACGGCCGTGGACGCCTCCCGGGACACCGAGATGGCCCACTCGTTGTCCTCGATCACGACGACCACGGGCAGCTTCCAGAGCGCGGCCAGGTTCAGTGACTCGTGGAATGCGCCCTGGTTGGCGGCCCCCTCGCCGGTGAACGCGACCGCCACCCGGCCGCTTCCCTGCCGCTGGAACGCGAACGCCTGCCCGGTCGCGGGCGGCAGCCCCTCGGCGACAATGCCCGAGCAGGAGAAATGGGTCTGCGGATCGAACAGGTGCATGTGCCCGCCCCGGCCCCGGCCCAGCCCGGTCTCGCGACCGAAGATCTCGGCCGTCATCTTGCCCAGGTCAACGCCGTGCGCGATCGCGATGTGGTGGGGACGGTGGGTCGCGGTGACCGCGTCGTCGCGGCGCAAGTGCGCGCACACGCCCGCGGCGGCCGGCTCCTGCCCGGCGGACAGGTGCATCTCCCCGGGGACCAGCCCTGCCCTGATGTCGAACGCTGGTTTCTTGTCCGCGTGGTACTCGCGGAGAATGGCTTCCTCATAGGTGCGGCTGAGCACCATCACCCGATAGAGCTCAAGACGGGTCTTGTCGTCCACGATGCCTCCTTTGGCTGGCCGGTTCGATGCCATGAGTCATGTCTGTACCGCTCGGCGAGCAGCCGCGCCTGCCAGCGGCGCTCAGCGGGCCGCAGTGCCCGCGGTGACAGCCGCCCGTACCGCGATGCCGCCTCGGCCAGCACCGCCTGCCGGCACGCCGTGATGTCCAGCGCCGGATTGTGAGCGCACAACGGGAGTGCCGGGGACCTGCACGAATCCAGGGCGCCGGTCCGGCGGGGCCGGGGTGAGGTACGCCTGGACCCGGCCGGCCGGCGTGGTCACCAGCAGCGTGGCATGAGCCAGCGTGGCGTCCCAGGTCACCTGGCTGGCCAGACCGGACACCTTGGCCGGGCCGATGAACACACCACGCCCGCCGATCGAGGGCTGCAGCCCCAGCCGGCCGATGACACCGGCCACCAGCGCCGCCAGCTCACCGGCCAGGCCAGGCTCCCACCCGGGCACGGCCACGCTGAGGTTGAGGTTACCCGCGTCGTGGTAAACGGTCCCGCCGCCGCTCGCCCGGCGCAGCACCGGCACGCCGCTGGCGGCGCAGGCCGCCACGTTCACCTCGCGCGACACCCGCTGTCCGCGGCCGATGACAACGCAGGTCCCGTTCTGCCATATCCGCAGCAGCGGACGGGGCGGCACGGCCCTGACCAGGGCCTCCTCCAGCGCCAGGTTGGCCACCACGCCGCCCAGCCCAGCATAGTCCTGGACGAGCACATCCATCCCGCCCTGGAACTGCGCAGACACCGGACATCCAGACATGACACCCCTGCTCTCCCTTCCCGTTCTCCCCTCACCGAACACCCGGCGCCACCATCCGGGCGCGGTTTGAGCTGCCGGCCGGCGTGACGTCACCGCAGACCTACGTGCACCACTGCCACATCGTCGAACATGAGGACAACGACATGATGCGCCCGTTCATCGTCGAGCCCTGATCAGCGCGCCGGGTGCAATGCCTGCCCGTTATCCGGCGAAGGCTGCACTCGGCGAGGAAGACATCGCCGCCGATGGCAGCGCGCCGGCGGCCCGTAATGAAAAGAGCGATCCGATACCGACAACGTCTCACCTCGCATCCCGCCGTCTCGTTCAGACCTTCCAGGGCTCGCCTCCTGGCGACGGGGGCACCTAGTTCCTCAGGGCACTGCGCGTAGGCAAGCACCTTCTGGTAGTTCGGTGACGCCGTCGAGGCGGGCGAGCCACCACCGCATGCTGACGCGAGGAGCGCGATGCCCGCCAGGGCGGCGGCGAGAACGCCCGCCCGCCGCGACCGGGATCGCCGCGACCGTCGCTGGTGCCGTCGTTCGCGTCGTAGTCCTTCTCCTCGGCGGATGACGCCAGGGCGGCACCGGGGTTTCCTGCCACGTGTGCGGCGCTGGGATGCTTCCCGGTCAGCCAGCCGGCGAGCCAGGCCAGCCCGTAGGCGGGCACGCCCGCCGCCGGCCAGACCGCGAGATAGCCCACCACGAGCCCGGCGATCCCTTATCGCCCGCCGGCCTTGGATGGTCCAGGCGTACAGCGAGGCCACGGGCGACACCGACGCGAACATCATGGCGGCCATCATCAGCGTCCAAACCGGCACGAACGCGGCCAGGCCCAGCCCCATCGTGCCCGCCATCCCGGCCATCCCGCGGGCCAGCGCAACAGTCGCAGCCCAGGCACCTGCTGCCAGGATCAGCAGGAACGCGACCTCACGGGCCGCCAGGCCGGGCCGCAGCCGGCCAGCCCGGAGGAGCTGCTCACCCGGCCCAGGAGAACGGCGCGGAAAAGCCGCTCTGCCCCTCGCGCCCCCAGTCGATCCCGAACGTCGACAGGTGCGCGGCATTAGCCGGGGCGACCGTCAGCGTCGTGTTCGACGGATGGAACACGTTCGTCAGCTGGACCGGATCGTGGCCTTCGATAGCGACGAAGTCCTGGACGCCGACGTCCGCCGCATCGCCGATCCGGACATGGTGGCCGCGGCCGTCCTCGCTGTAGGTGATGGGCGCCTTTTCCACGCCAAGCATTTCGCTGATCAGCGGGCCGAGCATCGCGGGCGGCCCGCCGAGCTGCCCGGACAAGACCGCCCCGAGCTGCTCTGCCTGGCGGTCAGACGCAGCGTCATCCAGGTAGACCCCCACCCGCCAGTTACCCTCGGCCATGACCGGCGGCGTGTCCAGGAACAGAGCGAAACTCAGGCCGCTGACGTCCACACCGTCGATCTCGCCGGACTCCACGTGATAGGCCAGCAGCGCCCGGCACCGGTCAAGCGTCGCCTTCGCCGTCAGTGCCGACCAGGTGCACGGGCAGACCGCATCGCACGAACACGATTCGAAATACGTCCCATCAAGCCGCCAGGCCATAACCCCTCCCTCACCGCGCAACTAGTCCCCCGACAAGGCTGGCGCGCGCGGTATCGATCGTCAAGACACAAGATCCATCCGAGGGCTGCACCCGGCAGCGGATTTTACGCCGCTCACGCCAAGCGCCGCGCAAATATCCGGCAGGTCGCACGCGGGACCCGAAGCCGGGACACGCTCAGTGACCAGGGCTGATCCGCAGCCGGTGCGCAAGTAGCCGCCTGATCTGGACGGCAAGCCAATCTGTGGCAAGGCTTCCTTCACGGCGACCGAACAGGGTCATCCGTGGGCAGCCGCACGCGGCCCGCATCGCCGACCGGTGCCCGATTCTGGCGCGTTGAGGTCGCGCCATGAGTGATGTGGGGAGGATGCCACGGAGCGCGAGCCCGCAGGCCCAGTTGGCGACCATATGCGGCGTCCCGGGCAACCGCTGCGGTTGATGCGGCTGCGCACCAGTGCCCGACGTCGATCGCAGAGCGTGGTCGGCCCTCCGGTGGCAGACGCGCGAAGAGGACTCGTTATGCGCGGTTTCGGTGTGCGGACTCTGATTCCGTCGGGCGGCGCAGAACACCGCCGATATGTGCCGGAGAGGGGCCTGGTCTGTCAGCGCGTCCTGGGCAGCTGTAGCTGGAATCGGGCTCCCTCTCGATCAGGGGCCTCACAGGTGAGGGTGCCTGAGTGGGCGGTGGCGATGCTGCGTGCGATTGCCAGGCCGAGGCCGTTGCCGTCGGTTCCGCTGAGGTAGGTGCCGTTGAGCCGGGTGAAGCGCTGGAAGATGCGTTCCCGGTCGGGTTTCGGGACGCCGGGCCCTGTGTCGGTGACTTCGACCTGGACGCCGGTGGTGTGGCCGGTGACGCGGATGGTGATCTGGCCGCCGTTGGGGGTGGCGTGCCGCGCGTTGCTCAGGAGGTTGTCCAGGATCTGCCTGATGCGTTCGGGGTCGCCGTGCAGGTGAACGTGGCTGGGAGCGTGCAGCTGGACGTTGACTGCCGGCGCGAGTTCGCGGGTCTGCCCGGCTGCGGCTGCGGTCAGTGGCACGAGGTCAAAGTGCTTGCTGTCCAGCGGGATTCCTTGTTCCAGGCGGGTGATGGCGAGCAGGTCGTCGATGAGCCGCCCGGCGCGGTGGCCTTGGCGCAGGATTTGCAGCACCAGTTTCTCGCGTGTGGCGGGGTCGGGGCTGGTGCGCAGCAGTGTCTCTGCGCTGGCCTGGATGCCTGCGATCGGGGTGCGGAGCTCGTGGGAGGCGTCGGGCCAGGAACCGGCGCATGCGTTCTTCGGCGCGGCGCAGGGCGCGGGCTTCGATGATCGCGAGCCCGCCGATGATGACGAAAAGGCACAGGCAGGCCAGGCCAGCGCCGAGGAGGATCTCCCGGGGCGCTGGCGGCTCTGGCAGAAGGACGGCTGAGAGGGCGAGCCAGGCTGCCGCGAGGATGGCCGCGGCGAGCGCGGCGATGGTGGCGCGGGTACGCAGGCGGGAACGCATCGGGTCAGATCCGGACCGTGTAACCGTGGCCGCGGGCGGTATGGATGATCCTCGGGCCGCGGGCTTCCAGCTTGCGCCGCAGCGAGCTGATGCGGACCTCGACGAGGTTCGGGTCGTAGGCGCCGTAGCCCCAGACCTGGGTGAGCAGCTCGGCCTTGGAGACGGCACGGCCGCGCCGGGCGAGGAGGTAGGCGAGCAGGCCGAACTCGGTCGGCGTCAGCTCCAGTGGCTGGCCGGCCCGCCACGCGGTGCGGGCGGCTTCGTCCAGCACCAGGTCCCCGGCCTGGGTCGTGGCCGAACGCAGCCGCCCGGCCCGCCGCAGCAGTGCGTGCACCCGGGCGAGCAGCTCGGTCAGGGCGAACGGCTTCACCAGGTAGTCATCGGCGCCGGCGGCGAACCCCGCCAGCCGGTCGTCCAGGCCGTCGCGGGCGGTCAGGAACAGGATCGGCAGATCGTCGCGGGCACGCAGCAGGCGCGCGAGGGACAAGCCGTCCGGGCCTGGCAGCGTGATGTCCAAGATGGCCAGGTCAGGCCGGAACGAGCCGGCGAGGTCACGCAGCTGCGTCCCGTCGGCCTGGTCGCGGACGAGGTAGCCGGCGCCGGTCAGGGCGGTCGTCACGGCATCACGGATCACGGGCTCATCCTCGATGAACAGGATCCGGGCCGGCGAGTCGCGCATCCCTCCAGTGTGGCCCAGCGGGCCTGACGAATAGCTGACGAAGCCGTGCCGGTCAGGCTCTCGTCAGGAACCGGCGTGCACTCTGCGGGTGAGACGCGACTTACAAAGGAGACACCCGTGGTGGATACCAACGCCAATGCCGCACCGACGGCGCGTTTTGCTGCCACAACTCGGGCGGCGGCCCGCGCTGAGGAGGCGGTCAAGGTCTACGGAAGCGGGCAGGCCGCAGTCCGCGCCCTGGACGGCCTCACCCTGGATCTGGCGGCCGGGCACTTCACGGCGATCATGGGCCCCTCGGGCTCGGGCAAGTCGACGCTGCTGCACTGCCTGGCCGCACTGGAGGACCTCACCAGCGGCCGGGTGTTCCTCGGCGACACCGAACTCGGCGCGCTTGATGACAAGCGGCTGACGCTGCTGCGCCGCCAGCGCATCGGCGTCATCTTCCAGAGTTACAACCTGCTGCCCGCCCTCACCGCTGCCGGCAACATCACGCTGCCGCTGCGCATCCGCGGCCAGGAACCTGACTGGGACTGGATCGATCACCTGTGCGGCATCACCGGGCTGCGCGGACGGCTGCGGCACACTCCGGCCGAGCTGTCCGGCGGTGAGCAGCAGCGGGTGGCTGCGGTGCGGGCCCTGGCCAGCCGCCCGGAGGTCATCTACGCCGACGAGCCGACCGGCAACCTTGACCGGCGGGCCTCGGAGAACCTGCTGCAGTTCCTGCGCGGCGCGGTCACCGGCTTCGGCCAGACCGTCGTGATGGTCACCCACGACCCGGTGGCGGCCGCCTACGCCCACCGGGTGGTCTTCCTCGCCGACGGCGCCCTCGCGGGTGAACTCGGCGAACCCACCCGCGACCGGGTCCTGGACGCGATGAAAGAGCTGGACTCGATGCACGAACAGGGGGCGTGACATGCTGCGCCTCACCGTCGCCTCCCTGCTGGCTCACCGGCTCCGGCTGATCCTGACCGCTGTCACGATCGCGATCGGTGCCGCACTGGTGGCCGGGACCTTCATCCTGACCGACTCGGCGCGCGGCGCCCTCAGCACCTCCACGGCAACCGCGTCCGGCGCAGCGGTTATCGTCCAGCCGGCCGGAGCAGCGGGCGGCAAGGGCGCTGGCCCGCTCACGTCCCTGCCGGCCAGCCTGGCCGCCCGGATCAATGCCGTACGGGGCGCCGCCTGCGCCGAGGGCCTCGTCACCGCCTCGAAAGTCACCCTCATCGGCAAGAACGGCCGCCCGATCACCCACCGGCGGGCACCCAGCGAGTTGCTGAGCTATCCGAATGTGCCGGCCCTCGCCGCGCCGTACACCATCCAGTCCGGCCACCCGCCCCGCCAGCCCGGTCAGGCCCTGCTGGACGCGGCGACCGCGCGCAGCCTCGGTTACCGCATCGGCGCCCGGATCAGTGTCGTCACCCCGGCCGGCCTGCAGAGCCTGACCGTGACCGGCATCACCGGCTTCGGCGGGGCGGACAGCCCGGCTGGTGCGCAGATCGCTAGTTTCGACACCCCCACCGTGCTCGTCGTCCCCACCGCCACCGCGCAGCGGCTCACCGGCCTGTCCGGGCGGTTCACCGAGATCGATGTGCAGGCCGCCCCGGGCGTTTCCGCCGCGGCGCTGCGGAGCCGGCTCGCGCCGCTGCTGCCGCCGGGCGCCGAGGCGCTCACCGGCGAGCAGGCTGCGGTGCAGCAGACCGCAGCCGCCGCTGGCTATCTCGGCAATCTCCAGAAGTACCTGCTCGCCTTCTGCGCGGTAGCGCTCCTGGTCGCGGCGTTTGTCATCGCCAGCACGTTTTCCATCCTCGCCGCGCAACGGACCCGCGACTATGCGCTGCTGCGGGTCATCGGCGCAAGCCGCGGCCAGGTGCTGCGCTCCGCGCTTGGCGAGGCGGGCATGCTGGGGCTGACCGCCTCAGCCGCAGGCACCGGCCTCGGGGCGGCGGCCGCCGCCGGCCTGCGCGGCCTCATCGCCCTGCTGGGCGGGACCCTGCCCGCCGCCGGCCTGGTATTCGCGCCCCGCACCGCGGTCATCGCCCTGGCCACAGGGACCGCGGTGACCGTTGCCTCCGCCCTGCGCCCTGCCCGCCGGGCCGCCCGGGTCCGGCCCATCCGGGCGCTGCGCGAGGCGGCACCGGCGGCCGCCGGGCAACCGCGCGGGCGGCTGATCACCGCCATCACCGTAACGGCTGCCGCCATCGCCTTGATGGTGACAGGTTCTCTCTCCCAGAGCAGCCGCAGCACTGCACTGGCCGCGGCCGGGGCGCTCGCCGCCATCGCCGCCCTCCTGGCCGCCGGCCCGCTGCTGGCCCGCCCCACGGCCCATCTCATCGCCGCGCCCGCAGCCTACGGCCGCTGGCCCGTTCGCCGGGCGAACATCACCGTGCTGCTCGCACGCGACAACGCCACCCGCAACCCTCGCCGGACCGCAACGCTGGCGGGGATCCTCACCATCGGGCTGGCCACCGCCACCGCTATCAGCATCATCGCCGCATCAGCCCAGGACGCGATCAACGCCAGCAGCCACGCCGACCTCTACCTGCGGGGCAACATCACCCCCGCCCTGGCCCCGGCCGTCACCAGCCAGCCCGGAGTAGCCGCCACCATGCGCATCGACGACCCCCTGGTCCAGGTCGCGGGCGCGCAGGCCCGCGTCGACGGCATCGACCCCGCCGCCGCGGCCGCCCTGGTGACCTTCGGCGTGCGCACCGGATCCCTCGCCACCCTGCGCGGAAACGCGGTGTTCGCATCGGCCCTGCAGGCAGCCCGCCACGGCTGGCACACCGGCAGCCCCATCACCATCAACTTCGGCCAGGGACCGCCCAGGACGCTGCGCGTCGCCGGCACCTTCACCGACAAGCGCTTCCTCGGCGACGACTACCTCATGCCCATCCAGACCCTGTTCCGCGACATGCCCGGCCAGCTCAGCGACGCCAGCATGCTGCTCATCCGGACAGCCCCCGGCGCCCGCGCTGGCAGCATCCGGGCCGCGATCATGACCCTGCTCTCCAGCTATCCCCAGGTCACGCTGCTGACCTCCGCCGAGTACCGCACCGCCCGCGCGGCCGACCTCGGCGACATCAGCCATGTCCTGGCCATGTTCACCGCGCTCGTCGCGCTCACCGAAATCCTCGCGGCCCTCGGCATCGCCAGCGCGCTCACCCTCTCGGTGACCGAACGCAGCCGGGAATTCGCTGTCCTGCGCGCCCTTGGCCTCACCCGCCACCAGCTAGCGGCAATGATCCGCGCCGAATCGATGATCACCAGCCTGCTCGGGGCACTGCCCGGTGCCTGGTGGGCAGGCTGGTCCAGCAACCGGCGGCTATACGGGCCGCTTGGCGACATCCCGCCCGCCGAATACGAGCAGGCCTGGCTGGAAGGCCAAGGCCCATGAGCCTTCCCGCCCCGCCATCGTGTGCCGGTCCTCGCCGCTGTCAAGGCCCACACCGCCTTGACAGCGGCTGCGGTCCAGCATCTGATAACAGCGGCGGGAACGGCCTCCAGGGAAAGACTCACAACAAGATCAGCAGGGGAAACCGAGTAGCTATTCAGCCTGAGTGGGCTGAGGGTGGCTTGCGGGCGAGGATCGGCTGATCTTCGGCGGGCCGGCGCGGCGTGTCGGCTTGATCGCGGTGCGGAGGTGCTGATCATGGTGACTCATGCCCGATACGCCGCCCTTGTCGCCGTCCGGCGGGACGGCGCGGCTGCGTGCGCGGGTGGCGGAGCTGGTGGCCGAGAACGCCCGGCTGCGCGAGGCGGCTGCGGCCCGCGACGAGCTGGCGGCTGCGCAGCTTGCCGCCAGGGACGCGCAGCTGCAGGCGCTGGTGGCACGAGTGGAGGAACTTGAGCGCCGCCTGGGCAAGGACTCTTCCACGTCCTCGAAGCCGCCGTCCTCCGATAGCCCGTACAAGAAGAAGAGCAGGGACCGGTCGCTGCGGGGCCGGTCGGGGCGCAGGCCCGGGAAGCAGCCAGGAGCGCAGTCCTCGACGCTGAAGCAGTCCGGCGACCCCGGCCAGAGGGTGGAATGCGCCCCGGCGGCATGCGGCTGCTGCGGCGCGGACCTGGGTGACGCCGCCGTGATCGGGGTGCAGAAACGGCAGGTGTTCGAGGCGTCGCCCCCGCCGCCACCGACGGTGGTGGAATACCAGGTGCAGGCGAAGGCGTGCGGCCGCTGCGGGGCGGTGACCGAAGGCGTGGCGCCCGCGCATGCCACCGGGCGTGCCCAGTACGGGCCGCTGGTCCATGCGAAGTCGGCGCTGGCGGTCTGCGCCCATTACCTGCCGGCCGGCCGGGCGGCGGCCCTGGTGGCCTCCCTGACCGGGGTGAAGGTGCCGGCCGGGTTCATGGCCGGGTCCGCGGCAAGGCCGCGAGCAGGCTGGAGCCGTTCATGGACCGGGTCCGCGAGCTGCTGCGCTCCGCCGGGGTGCTGTACGCCGACGAGACCCCGGCCCGGGCCGGCGGGCACCTGCACTACGTGCACGTCGCCTGCACCGAGTTCCTCACCGCCATGCACACCGGCGGCCGCTCCGCCGATGACATCGACGCCGGGGACGTGCTTCCCGGCTATGCCGGCACGATCGTCCGCGACGGCTACGCCGGCTACCAGCACCTGTCCGGCGCCCTGCACGCCTGGTGCGGCGCGCACGGCCTCAGAGATCTCCGGGACCTGTACACCTTCGACCCCGGCGGGCAGGTCTGGGCCCGCTCCATGGCCGACCTGCTGATCCGCGCGAACGCCGCCGCCACCGCCGCCCGCGCCGCCGGCAAGGCCCGCCTCGATGAAGCGGCGCTGGCAGAGATCCGCGCCTGGTACCGGGGTGCCGTGGCCAAGGGCATCACCGACAACCAGCACCGCCGCGGCAAGGCCGGCAAGGACGGGCTGCGCCTGGCCCGCCGCTTCCGCGACCACCAGGACATGATCCTGCGGTTCACCATCGACCTGGCCGTCGGGTTTACCAGTAACCAGGCCGAGCGCGACGTCCGCCCCGTCAAGGTACAAATGCGAACCTCCGGCGGCTGCTGGCGCACCCTCGACGGCCTCGCTGATTTCGCGATCGTGCAGTCCTACCTGTCCACCGCCGTGAAGTGGGGCATCGACCAGCTCGACGCCCTGACGCAGCTGTTCACCGACGGCCCCTGGCTACCAGCCGCCATCAGACCTGGCTGAATAGCTACGAAACCGAGTCTCTACCAAACCCGGGGCGGTGCAGAATTGGCCAATCTGCATCCACACCAATCCCCCACCACCAATGGGGATTACCCGCCCGTAATCGGCGTCAGGGATATTCATCTGACCGGACTAAGCTACGCTTGTGGATGATCTTCAGCCTCGGGCGGGCGTGTACTACCCCAGGTCCACCGGAGAGTTCCAATCGTGGTTCGCAACCGACGCCGATTGCCTGGATTACCTGGACTGGCTGCGCTGGCCGGAGGGCTTCGTGTGCCCGGAGTGCGGGCATCCCGGCGGCTGGCTTGTAGCTGATGGCCGGTACAAGTGCGCGGCCTGCGGCAAGCGGACGCCGGTGACGGCGGGCACGCTGTTCGACCGGCGGCGGACGCCGCTGGCGGTGTGGTTTGCCGCGTGCTGGATGTTCGCTACGGCCAAGGACGGCGTCTCGGCGCTGAGCCTGCAGCGCTCGCTGGAGATCGGCTCGTACCCGACGGCGCGGGCGATGCTGCACCGGCTGCGGCAGGTGCTGGTGCGCCCGGGCCGGGACCGGCTGGCCGGGCGGGTCGAGGTGGACGAGACCTACATCGGCGGGGAGGAGCCGGGGCTGCGCGGCGGGCGGGCAAGGGGCAAGAAAGCCCTGGTGGGCGTGGCCGTCGAGGTCAGGGAGCCGCGCGGGTACGGGCGCTGCCGGATGGAGATCGTCCGTGACGGGTCCGCCGCATCGCTGCACCCATTCGTCACCCGCCATGTCGAGCCGGGAGCGACGGTGATCACCGACGCCTGGATGGGCTATCACGGGCTGGCTGGGCTCGGCTATGCCCATCGGCGGCGCAGCCAGCGCGCGGCCCGCGCCCGCGGGGAGGATCCTGGCGCGCTGCTGCCCGGGGTGCACCGGGTCGCCTCCCTGGCCCCGCGGTGGCTCCTCGGCACCCATCAAGGCCGGGTCGATGACACGCACCTGCAGAGCTACCTCAACGAGTTCTGCTTCCGCTTCAACCGGCGCCGGTCCCGCAGCCGGGGGCTGGTCTTCTACCGCCTGCTCGAGCTCGCTGCCGGCCACGATCCGGTGCGCTACCGCGACCTGGTCGCCCGCCCGAAGCCCAAGGCGAAGCCACCCGCGCCACCGGGCCAGCGGGGCCACCCGCCGAGCATCGAGCGCCCGCGAGCGGCCCGGCCATGGCGAGTCGCTGACCTCGGATAGTCCGGTCAGATGAATATCCCTGATCGGCGTTATACGCGGGTACTGAGAAGAAAGGCGATTCAAGAAGCCAGGCTTCGTCGATCACGACAACCATGAATCGGTATGCGCGGTCAGGCACCAGCATGCGCCGCGCCCGGAGAACGCGCTGTCATCGGCAATGTCGGGCGCTCCCTGGGCTTGCGCCGCTTGGCGATCTGGTGTTGGGCTGTCAGGACAGCCGTACCCGTTCAGTCAGGTCGGCTTGCTGGCCGCCAGGGGCCCCGGCGTTACCGTCCGGGCAGCAGCACGCTCAGGCAGGTGACGCAGCCTTCGAGTTTCTCGAACTCGCTGATGTCCACCACGACCGGGGTGAAGCCCAGGTCGTCCAGGAGCCCAGCGGTGCGGGGAGCGGACGCGGCGATCAGCACCCGGTCTGCGCCCAGCGGGACGACATGGCAGCCGCCTTCTTCCTCCACCGGGCGGACCGCCGGGAACAACCCGGCTGGCGCCAGCTGCGGCAGCAGCAGGAACGTGCCGTCGGGCAGCGCGGTCACTGCGGACTTCAGGTGCAGCACGTTCCCCAGCGGGACGGCGATCACGGTGCGGCCCAGCGGAGCCAGCAGCGCCCGCAGCTGGCGGATCCCCGCGCCGTTGGTCCGCCCGCCGCGCCCCACATACACAGTGTGGCCGGCCTGCAGCACATCGCCGCCGTCAAGAGTCCCTGGCTCCTGGATCGCGGCGGTGCGCAGGCCCAGCGACCGGAGGATCCCGGCGACGCCGGCCACCTCGGCCCGGCGGGCCGGCGCGCCCGGGCGGGCCAGCACCGCCAGGTCCCCGCAGACCACCACCGTATCTTCGATGAACACCGAATCCGGGCAGTCCTCAGCCGTCGGCGCCTGCGCGATCATCCAGCCACAGGCCGCCAGCGCATCGGCGTACGCCGCGTGCTGGGCCCTGGCCAGGGCCACATCCACCGGGGCCCGGCTGATGTGGGTGACGATGCCCTCGGCCAGCCTGCTGCTGGGTGCGCGGACCAACACCGTGCCGTTCACCGATCGCTCCCCTACCTGACCAGGTGCCGCACGGCATGCAACCACGCGGCATCCGGCGCCGCTACCGGGTCTCATCCTGTCATCCGGCACCGCTGGCTGCCCTCGCCCAGACTGTCCCACCGCGTGGCGATGATAAGCAACAAGCCGCCGGCCGCGAGCGCCATGCCCGCAACCATCGTTCTGGGATGCCCAGCTTGAGCTCCGGAATCTTGCGCGGCGGGCCAGCTCACCGACGCCCCCACGCCCAGGGTGCTGTCTAACCGCAACGCGCCCGCAGCGGCAGAAGCGGGCGTTTCAGCGAGACCGACATTGCATAAACATGCGGGCCATCGCCCCGCACGGTGAACCGAAACCGGCTCGCCGGGCTGCCAACCACACGACGGCCCCGTGATAATCGCGCGCCTACCCGCCGTTCGGGGCGGTCATCAGAAATCTGGTGTGGCGGTTGCGGTAACGGCCGAACGAGATGTTCTGCG
>Ga0137374_10004666_pt1 | contig 16280 bp, 15 predicted proteins | sample SagtaG_20_FD_104811 | JGI IMG/M metagenome (GOLD analysis project Ga0137374, IMG submission 104811) | Vadose zone soil microbial communities from Sagehorn Ranch, Mendocino, California, USA - Sage1_R_100_16 metaG | ecosystem: Environmental > Terrestrial > Soil > Vadose zone | place: USA...
CGCGCCTCCGGAAAGACGCGCGTCGTGTACGAGAGCGGCAGCTCCGGCTCGCGGAACGGCGCCGAGCGGAAAACGCAATCCGGCGCGTAGAGCGCGGCCGCGGCGTCAGGGTCGTCGTTCTCCCAGGCCTGCTGGTAGCGCTCGGCCCAGCGCTTGCCGAAGCTCATGGCAAGGATGCTAAGCGACGGCGCGCGTGGGCTCGATCAGGTCGCGGAAGCCGCCGGACAGCAACTTCTGAACCTGGCCCGCCGGCAGCGGGCGCGCGAAGAGGAAGCCCTGCGCGAGATCGCAGCCGAGGCCGCGCAAGGCAGCCAGCTGACCGTCGGATTCGATCCCTTCGGCGATCGCGAGGACTCCGAGCGCGTGCGCGAGCGTGACGAGGTTGGCGGTGATCGCGGCGTCTTTCGCCTCCTCCTCCACGCCCTGGATGAACGAGCGGTCGACCTTGATCATGTCGACCGGGAAGTGGCGCAGCTGGCCGAGCGAGGAGAAGCCGGTTCCGAAATCGTCGACGGCAATCCGAACGCCCTGCTCGTGCAGCGCCTGGAGCTCCAGCCGAGACTGCTCCCAGCCGGCTCCTTCATGCACGAGCGCGGTCTCCGTCACCTCGAGCCCCAGGTAGCGCGGGGGAAGGTCCGCCTCTTCGAGCGCCGCGTCGACCGCCGCGCGGATGCCGGCGCCGGCGAGCTGCTTCCCGGAGAGGTTGACCCAGGTGACGAAATGCTCGGGCAGGACGCCGTCCCGTAGCCAGCGCGCGGTCTGCGAGCACGCCTCGCGTAGGACGGCCTCTCCGAGGGGGATGATGAGCCCGGTCGCCTCGGCGACGGGGATGAACCGGTCGGGCGGGACGAGACCGCGACGGGGCGAGTTCCAGCGGAGCAGAGCCTCGACGCCGACGATGTCTCCCTGCTCGAGATCCACCTCCGGCTGGTAGTGGAGCGTGAACTCGCCGCGCTGTAGGCCGACGCGTAGCTCGTGCTCGAGGCCCAGCAGCTCTCCGACCTCCCGGGCCATGTCGTACCGGAAGACCTCGAAGCGGCCGCGACCGGCCTCCTTGGCCGCGTACATCGCGACGTCGGCATGCCGGATCAGCTCCTCGCCCTGGCCCGGACCGCCGGGATGGAGAGCGATGCCGATGCTGGCGCCGATCACGAGCTCCCGCCCGGCGACCCAGACCGGCTCGGAGAGAACGTCGAGCAGCCTCGTCGCGACGCCGACGGCATGTGCCTCGTGCGCCCCGTCGAGCAGGACTGCGAACTCGTCGCCGCCGAGGCGAGCGAGCGTGTCGGTGGGCCGGCTCGTCGAGTCGAAGCGCTCCGCGACGGCCTTCAGCAGCTGGTCGCCCGCGTCGTGCCCGAGGCTGTCGTTCACCTGCTTGAACCCGTCGAGATCGACGAGCAGGACGGCCAGCGCATTACTGGCGCGGCCGGAGCGGGCGAGCGCCTGCTGCAGACGGTCGCGGAAGAGCGCGCGGTTGGGCAGCGAGGTGAGCCCGTCGTAGAAGGCCTGCCGCGTCAGCTGCTCTCCCAGGCGAACCCGCTCGGTGATGTCCCTGGCGTTCAGCACGACGCCGCGGATGCGGCGGTTGGCCCGGAGGTCGGTGACGCGCGCTTCGACGTGCCGCCACTCGCCGAACCGGTTCCGGATCCGGAAAACCGTCTCCGCAGGCTCGCCGTGCGTGTATGCCGCCCGCATGATCGCGAGATCGTCGGGATGGACGAACCGGTCGAGCTCGTGCCGAGGAGCTGTCGATCTTCCCGGCCGACCATCTTTGCGACCGAGTGGCTGACGTAGCGGCAGCCGCCGGCGCCGAAGACCAGGACGAGGTCGGTCGAGGAGGTGACGAGGCTGCGGAAGTGGACGGCCTGCCTCCGCGTCGCGGCGATCAACGCCCAGCCGAGCAGGAGCGAGGCCAGGAAGCCGACGAGCCCGAGGATCATCTGGATCGTGATCAGGTTGTTGATGTTGCGGTCGTTCGCGGTCCCGATCGTGCGTGCGGCGTTCAGGGAGACGTTCGAGGTCAACGCCGCAAGCACGCGCAGGCGCGCGACCGGGTCGGTGACCTTCAGGCGTTCTTGCGCCGTCAGGCGGACGGAAGTCGCGGGATTGCCGTGCAGAACGGCGGCGCCCGTGGCGAGCAGGTCGTTCACGAGCCTGCGCTCCTGCTTCAGCTGTCCACGCACGAGCGATCCGCTCGCGGCGGAGAGCTTCGTCTCGTCGTCGTCGCCGTGCACGGCGGGAGCGACGCCGCCCTCGAGCAACGTCTCTGCGCTCGTCCGCAGGAGCCCCCCGACGTACCGCGGGTTCGCCTGCGTCCCGGCGCGCACGAGCAGGATCTCCTTGACGTACCGCTCGGCAAGCGTCCGCTGGCGCGCGGCCACTTCGAGCACCGACGCCTTGTACTGCGACCGCGACGTCGACCGGACCAGCACCCCGACGCTCAGGGCCGAGAAGAGGGCAAAGGTCGCGAGGATGGCGGCGAAGGTGCGCTGCCCGCGCGAGGCGAAGGGCCGGAAGGCCTGTCTCCTGCGCATCTCTATCTCACCACCAGCTGGGCGTGCATGCCGCCGAGGTAGTGGCCGGCCATGTTGCAGAAGAGCTCGTAGCGGCCGGGCTTCAGGTGCAGGAGGAGCTGGTGGGTGGTGCCGGGTTCCCCCCTTCCTCCTCGCCGACAACCTCGTCCTCGATCGCCTCCTCGTCAACGGTCAGCGCATCCGATCGCAGGCTGAGGACGCCGGGCCGCGAGCGCGTGATGTACAGCTCGTGTGTATCCGGGCCCTTGTTCCGAATCAGGAGGCGCACAGCGCCTGCGCGAACCCGGGCCGGCGAGACCTTGATCCGGAAATCGCGCTCGGTCACGCGCACGACCGTGCCGCGCGCCGCTCGATCGTTCGACCCCGCCGAGCACGCAGGGAGCAGCGCAAGCGCGAGCGCGAGCACCACAAGCCGCAGCGGCTGCCGGAGCATCTTGTGGTTGTCGGCCGGTGGGGACCGCTCCGTGACCCCAAAAGGGTGTTACAGATCCTCGCGGACCAGGCCGTAGATGACGCCGTCGACCCACTCGCCGTGCCGGTCATACGCCTTTCGGCGCACGCCTTCCTTGACGAAGCCCGCGCGCTCGGCGTGGCGCTGGGCGCGCTCGTTGAAGCCGTAGATCTCGAGCTGGAGCCGGTGGTAGCCGAGGTCGAGGAGCAGGTGGCGCTGGAAGAGGCGGGCGGCGCGGTCCGCGAGCCGCTGGCCGCGGAACGACGGATGGACGGCAAGGGAGCCGAGGTTCGCGATCCGGCTGCGGCGGTTGGAGACCTCGAAGCCCATCAACCCGGCCCGCTGCCCGTCGACCTCGATCACGAAGCGGCCGAACTCCTGCGGCTCGGCCTGCGACCGCTCGATCTCGGCCGCGAGCCCGTCGCGGTCGCGCGGGCGCACGACTGCCAGGTTCTCGACCACGTCGTCGCTGTTCATCAGCTCGAGCAGGAAGTCGAGATCGCCCTGTTCGGCGCGGCGGATAGTGACGTTCTCAGAGCGCATTTTCGCGATCCAGAGCGCGTCGACTGGTCGTTTCAGACGGCCGACCGGGCAGAGCCCGGACGGCCTGAGAACGCCGTCGCAAGCGACGGCTCATGGCGATGGAGCTGCGACCGGCTCGCGGCGCGGCAGCCGCACCGCACCCGACCCGAGCGCGACGCCGCCGAGGATCAGCGCCATTCCTGCGAGCTCCTGCCACGTGAGCGGCTCGCCGAGCAGCCCGACACCGTAGAACAGTGCCGTCACCGGGAGGAGGTACGTGACGAGGCTGACCCGCGCCGCACCGTCGCTCCGCAACACGCGGTAGAGGATGATCTGTGCGACGGCGGTCCCGATCACGGCCAGGGCGACGACAGACCCGGTCTCCTTCCAGCCGGGCACCTGGCTCGGCAGCTGCCAGAGGCCGAGCGGCAGCAGGACGACGAATGCGCCCGTCATCGTCGTCGCGGCGAGCGTCAGGCCGCTCGTGCGTTCGACCAGGCGTTGGCTCCAGAGGCTCCCGACCGCGTACGAGACCGACGCGACGACGACAGCCATCGTGCCGGCAACGCCCCACCAGCCGCCCTCCGGGTGGACGCCGGCAAGCACGCCGACGCCGACCAGGCCGATCAGGAACCCCGCGAGCCGCAGGCCGCGCACGCGCTCGCTCGGCTTCCAGCGGATCGCGAGGAGCACGACGAAGATCGGCATCGACGCATTCGCGATCGCGGCCACGCCCGAGTCGATGTGCTTCTCCCCCCAGGCGATCAGCGTGAACGGGATCGCGGCGTTGACGACGCCGAGCGCGAAGCCCTCCCAGCCGAGCCGCCGCATGTCGGTCAGCGTCGTGCTCCAGCCGCGCTGCGCGACGAGCAAGACAAGCAGGAGCGAGCCGGCGATCAGCAGCCGCAGGAGGATCATCGCCGCGGGATCAAAGGCGCGGACGGCGACCTTGATGAACATGTACGAAGCGCCCCAGAACGCAGCGAGCAGCCCGATGTAGATCACGTAGGAACGCGACACCGCTGCGAGGCTACCGTCTAAGCCCGCCTTCGCTCGACGGCCGTTCTCTTCCGATCCCGCCTAGCCATAGCCGCCCCGGAACAAGCCACTGCGCGCCTACAGTGACCGCGCGACGTGCCGATTAGACATGGGCTCCAGCGACATGGACGATGGCCCACGCCGCCGCTCAGTTGTCTGCCGTGGACGCTCATTATCCGGCCGCCAGAGCAGCAGCCTCCGAGCCAGCGCCGCGGTGCAAGAATCACCGTGGCCGCTGCGAAAGGTGTCCGGCCGACTGGTCGCTTGTCCGCACCCTACGCGCGCGGGAGCACGTAGAAGGCTACCGCAACGTATTCGCACGCCACCGCCGCGACAGTGAGCACATGAAACAGCTCGTGGTAGCCGAAGACCTGCGGGCGTGGGTCGGGACGGCGCCGCGCGTACACGACAGCGCCGACCGTATAGAGGATCCCGCTGGCAGCGACGAGCAGGATGGCCACCGGGGAGAGCGTCAGCAGCTGCGGGAAGACGACGGCTCCGACCCAGCCGAGCGTCAGACCGATCGCGGCCGACAGCCACTTCGGCGCCTGCACCCAGCACAGCTTCAAGACGATCGCGGCGAGCGCGCCGCCCCAGACGATCGCCAGTACCGGGACCGCCCAATCTCTCGACAGCACGATCAGGGCGAACGGTGCGTAACTGCCGGCGATCAGCAAGTACACGCCGGCGTGGTCGAGTCGGGCAAGCCAGGCGCGCGCCCGCGGGCGCCACATCGGTCGGTGGTAGACGGCGCTTGCGCCGAAGCAAAAGGCGACGCTGCTAGCGAAGATCACGCCAGCCATCCGTGCCCGTCCCGGATCGGCCGTGACGATCACTGCGGCGCCGACCGCGGCAGCCGCGTAGAAGCCAAGCTCGTGAAAGACGCCCCGTAGTTTCGGCTTTACGAGCCGTTGCGCTGCTTCCACGCGTGGATCATAGGCTCAGCGCACTCGGGCTCAAGTGACATACCCGAACCGCGCAGCCAGCTTCGTCTCCCTCGGCGGAGGCGGGCTTCGCCCGCCGGAAGCGTCATTTGCGCGAGAAACGCGTCAACCTAGCGAGGGGGCTCCCGGGGGAAACCGGGTTTCCCCCGGGAAGCGAGCGCGCCGCAGGCGCGCGAAGCGCGACTGCGCCCGTTCCCAAGGCGACTCCGCCGAGGATCAACGCGAGGCCGCCAAACGCGGTCGCGCCGAAGCGCTCGCCGAGGAAGATCGCGCCGTACGCCAGGGCGAGCGGTGGGATCAGGTAGGTGACCAGCGACGCGTAGGCCGCGCCTGCGCCGGTGATCAGGCCGAAGAAGAGCAGGTACGCGATGGCGGTTCCCGGGACGCCGAGCGCGACCACGGACGCGATCGCCTTCCAGCTGGGGACGTCGCTCGGCGCTTGCACCACGGCTGCGGGGAGTGCGGCGAGCGTCGAGATCGCGGTGGCTGCGAAGGCGACGACGATCGGCGGCACTGCGGTGAGGTGGCGGCCCGCCAGCAGTCCGCCGATTCCGTAGCAGAACGCCATTCCGACGACCGCCAGCGCCCCGAGCACCTTCCCCTCCGGCTGCGCGCCCACGAGCAGCGCGACGCCGACGAAGCCGACGGCGACGCCCACCAGGCGCACGCCCGTCACCCGGACCTCGCGGAAGGCGACGAAGGCGATCACCGCGTTGAAGATCGGCACCGTCGCCTGGATGATCGACGCGAGCCCGGAGTCGATCCGCGTCTCTCCCCAGGAGAGCAGCCAGAACGGGGCCGCGGTGTTGACGAGAGCCACGACGACGAGCCAGCCGGCGTTCTCGCGGAGCTCTCGCGCCGTCTCGCCCACGCCGACCGCGAAGGGCAGGAGCAGGGCAAGCGTCAGCGCAGCGAGCCCGAGGCGGCCGGCGATCAGCATCGCGGGCGAGAGCTCGCGCACCGCCACCTTGATGAACATGAACGACGCGCCCCAGATCGCGGCGAGCGCGAGCAGCATCGCGAGGTGCCGTCGGCTCATGCGATCCCTCCGAGCTCGCGGCTAGACTCGTCTCTCTGACGCGGGTCTTCGAACAGTCGCTCCATCGCGCACTCGGTCTTACCAACTCCGAGTACGCCCGAATCTGTGAGCTGCTCGAGCGCGAGCCGAACCATTTCGAGCTCGCGGTCTTCTCGCTGCTCTGGTCCGAGCACTGCGGCTACAAGCACTCGGCGCCGCTGCTGCGGCGTCTGCCGAGCTCCGGCGCGCGCGTGCTGCAGGGGCCGGGTGAGAACGCCGGCGTGATCGACCTCGGCGACGGCGAGGCGGTCGCGTTCAAGGTCGAGTCGCATAACCACCCGTCCGCCGTCGAGCCGTTCCAGGGCGCGGCGACGGGTGTCGGCGGGATCCTGCGCGACATCGTCGCGATGGGCGCGCGGCCGGTCGCGCTGCTCGACGGGCTGCGCTTCGGCGCCGACGGCTGGGGCTTCCGGCGGGCGGTCGCGGGAATCGGCCACTACGGGAACTGCGTTGGAGTCGCCACGGTCGGCGGAGAGGCGGTCTTCGATGAGGCGTACGGAGGCAACTGTCTGGTCAACGCGATGTGCGTCGGGCTTCTTCCTTCCGAGCGCGTCACACGGGCGCGCGCGCGCGGGACCGGGAATGCGATCGTCCTCTACGGGGCGACCACCGGGCGGGACGGGATCGGCGGCGCTTCGGTGCTCGCCAGTCAGGAGCTCGGGGAAGACTCGGAGGAGAAGCGGCCGTCGGTGCAGGTCGGCGATCCGTTCACCGGCAAGAAGCTGATCGAGGCCTCGCTCGAGCTGGTCGAGGGCGGGCTGGTCGAGTCGCTGCAGGACTGCGGCGCGGCAGGACTCGCGTCGGCGCTGGCCGAGATGGCGCGCGGCGGCGCCGGGGTCGACGTCCACCTCGACCGCGTCCCGCTGCGCGAGGAAGGCATGGAGCCCTGGGAGATCATGATCTCCGAGAGCCAGGAGCGAATGGTTGCCGTCTGCCGGCCGGAGCTGCTCGAGCGGGTCGAGGCCGTGCTCGAGCGCTGGGAGCTGCACCACGCCACGATCGGCGAGGTCACCGAGACCGCAGAGCTACGCGCGTTCCTCGACGATGAGACGGTCGGCGAGATCCCTGCCCGGTATCTCACTGACGAGTGCCCGCGCTACAAGGTCGCCCGAAGGCCGCACCCGATCTCGCGAGTCCGACAGCAACCGCAGCCGGATCCGAAGGATGTCTTCGAGCAGTACGACCACCTCGTCCAGTCGCGGACCGTGCGGCGGCCGGGCCTCGATGCCGCCGTGCTGAGGCTGCGGCCCTCCTGGCGCGGCCTCGCCGTCTCCCTCGACGGCCCGCCGCTCGGCGAGCGCGACCCGCGTGCGGCCGGCCGCGAAGCGGTGCTCGACGCGGCGCGGAACGTCGCCTGCGCCGGGGGCGAGCCGCTCGCCCTGACCGACTGCCTCAACTTCGGCAGCCCGGAGAAGCCGGAAATCGGCTGGGAGCTCGCCGAGGCGATCGAGGGCATCGCGGAGACGGCGGAGGCGCTTGGGATCCCGGTCGTCTCCGGCAACGTCTCGCTCTACAACGAGACCGACGGGCGCGCGATCCCGCCGACGCCGGTGGTCGGCTGCGTCGGGCTGGTCGCAGACGTGCGGCAGGTGCCGCACGGCTGGCGGCCGGGCGACCGAGTCTGGCTGGCCGAGGGCAACGACGTCGAGCTGATCCAGTGGCTCTGGCGCGCCGCGCCGCGCCTCACGCTCGCCCACGATGTGAGCGACGTCGGCCTGGACGCCGCGCTCGCGGAGGCGTCGGCCTTCAGCGGCGTCGAGTTTCGCGCCGAGGCGGAAGCGCAGTACGGTGCGGTCGTGGTCGCCGGGACCGAGATCGACTGGCCGAACCTGCGGGACCTGGGAATGGTGGGCTGATGTGCGGCGTGTTCGGAATCCGCGCACCAGACCGCGACGTCGCCCGCGTCACCTTCTTCGGCCTGTTCGCGCTTCAGCACCGCGGCCAGGAGTCCGCCGGGATCGCGGTCTCGGACAAGGGCCGCCTGACAGTGCTGCGCGACATGGGGCTGGTCACGCAGGTCTTCGACGAGCAGAAGCTGCGCGGCCTACGCGGCGACACCGCCATCGGCCACACGCGCTACTCGACGACCGGCTCGACCCAGTGGGCGAACGCCCAGCCGCAGATCCAGCGCGGCCGCGGCCGCACGGTCGCGCTCGGGCACAACGGGAACCTCGTGAACGCCTCGGAGCTCCGCGAGCAGCTCGCCGCCGAAGGCGTTCCGCTGACGACGACCTCCGACACGGAGTTGATCGCGGCGCTGATCGCGAACGACCCGGCGCCGCTCGAGGAGGCCGTCGCGAACGCGATGGCCCGCCTCGAAGGCGCATTCTCGATCGTCGCGCTCTCGGAGGGCAAGCTGATCGGTTTCCGCGACAAGCACGGTTTCCGCCCGCTCTGCCTCGGCCGCGAGGACGGGCATTGGCTGCTCGCGTCCGAGAGTTGCGCGCTCGACCTCGTCGGGGCGCAAGTCGAGCGCGAGATCGCGCCCGGCGAGCTTGTCGTGATCGACGACGGGGGCATGCATTCGCGCCAGGCTGTCGAGCCGGCGAACGGCGGCGCGCTCTGCATCGCGGAGTTCTTCTACCTCGCCCGACCGGACTCGCGCATCGCCGGGGTCGAGATGCACTCCGCGCGCCTTCGGATGGGCGAGCGGCTGGCGCAGGAGTCGCCGGTCGAGGCCGACCTCGTCATGCCCATCCCGGACTCGGGCACGCCGGCGGCGATCGGCTTCTCGCGCGCGAGCGGCATTCCGTTCTCCGAGGGAGTGATCAAGAACCGCTACGTCGGCCGCACCTTCATCCAGCCGGACCAGGGGCTCCGCGAGCAGGGCGTGAAGCTGAAGTTCAACCCGCTCGCCGAGGTGGCCGGGAAGCGGGTGGTGGCGATCGACGATTCCATCATCCGCGGGACGACCACGCGGAAGATCGTCGGCATGCTGTTCGACGCCGGCGCCGCGGAGGTGCACGTGCGCGTCTCGGCACCGCCGGTGATCGGGCAGTGCTACTACGGCATGGACTTCGCCGAGGAGGACGAGCTGATCGCCGCCTCGCGCTCGGTGGAAGAAGTTCGCGAGCACATCGGCGCGACGTCGCTCGCGTACCTGTCGCTCGAGGGCCTGCAGGAGTCGACGCGGCGGCCGGAGTCCGAGCTCTGCCGCGCCTGCCTCACGCGGGACTATCCGACGGAAGTCCCGCGTGAGGGCGCGAAGCTCAAGTTCGAGCGGGTTTCCTAGCTATTGCTCTAGGACGCGGCTCGCCTTCGCGATGCCGCGGCTGAGCAGGTAGGCGGCGCCGACGATCGTCGATGCGAACGCCCAGTCGTTCGCGTTCCACGCGTCGTCCAGAAGCAGGATCGCCAGGAAGATCTCGAGCGCGATTACGAACGCGAACTCGGCGTTGCCCGGGATCGGGAGCCGGGCCCCCGAGGGGATGCTCGGCATCCCCATCCGAGTCGTGCCGGGCTGCTCCGGTGGGGTCGTGGACATGCCTGCTTTCTCCTTTCGTCAGGCCGCTAGGCCGGGGACGTGCACGATCTCCAGCTTCATGCCGTCGGGGTCGTAAAAGAAAACGGCGTAGTAGCCGGGCTGATACCAGTACTCCTCGGGACCGCTCTCGATCTCGGCGCCCTGGGCGCGTAGCCACTCCGCCCGCTCGTCGACGGCCGACCTCGACAGCGCCTCGAGCGCGAGGTGGTGCAGGCCCACGCGGTAGCGGTCGTACGGCTCCTCGCTTTCCGTCTGGGCCTCGCGGAGGCCGATCGAGCTGCCCGCGCCCCAGAGGTACCAGATCGTCTCGCCGCGCTCGCCTTTTACCTCGCTGACGCCGTGCCAGCCGAGCGGGCCGAGGAGGTCGCGATAGAAGGGCAGGCTGCGCTCGATCGAGGAGACGACGAGATCGACGTGGTGAACGCCAGTGGAGCGCAACGCGTATCGCGGCACCGTTTCCGCGCGGCGGCGTCTCTTCCTGCACAATCTGGCGCCGGGGACACTGAGTTGGTTCTGTTCCACTACCACCTCGTGACGAGCCACGTGCGGGAGGTCGAGGCCCGCTACCTCGGGAAGCTCGGCTTCCGGCTGGTCGCCCGCTACGGGCGCGTCGGCGAGGAGCAGGTGCACTACGAGGCCGGCGTCGGCTGGGACGAGCTCGAGCGGGTCGGCTTCCGCCACCGCCTGAGCGAGGTCGAGCGGGGAGCGGTGAACGTCGTCGTCCAGCCCGGCCAGTGGCCGCTGCCGCGGGTCGACCATGTCGGTGTCGCGCTCGACGACGACGAGTTCCAGCAGGTGCTGGAGCGCTCGACTGAGCTGCGCTTCCGCGTGCAGGAGTACCCGGGCCGCCGCACCTTCATCGCCACCGACGCCGGGTACCGCGTCGAGGTCCACCCGCAGCGCGACTGGATCGACGAGCTGCTGGCGAACAGAGACGAGCTGCGCCTGTCGGAGCTCCAGCTCAAGGCCGACGACCCGGACACGAAGGCGGGCGCGCTCATGCGGCTGCTCGAGGCCGACGGCGACGATGGCGAGGTCGAGATCGGCGACACGACCGTCCGCTTCCTCGAAGGCGGCCCGCGCGGACGGCCGGAGCTGTACGGCGAGCTCTTCGCCTGAAGGCCCCTGCCCCGTTGGGCTTGTCTTGCTGACCCTGGCGGGGTGCACGATCTTCCCGTCGGTCCGGCCAACCGTGGGCCGCCCCGGCCCCGTGAGCCGTCGCCGACTCGACCTTTAGACTCGCGCGGGTGAGGGGCAGGACGTACGAGGACGCGGGGGTCTCGCTCGCGAGTGCCGAAGGAGTGGTCGAGCGGCTGCGCGCGGCCGTCGAGTCGACGCGGACGGACGGCGTGGTCGGCGAGCACGGCGGTTTTGCCGGGCTCTTCGCGCTCGACGAGCGGCGCCTGCTCGCGGCCTCGACGGACAGCGTCGGCTCGAAGCTCGTCCTCTCGCGCCGCGCAGGGCGGCTGCGTGACGCGGGCCGCGACCTCGCCGCACACTGCATCGACGACGTGCTCACGACCGGCGCGGAGCCGCTCTTCTTCCTGGACTACGTCGCGGCGCACCGGCTCGACCTGGATCAGATCGCGGAGCTCGTCGAGGGCGCGGCCGAGGTTTGCCGCGAGGCCGGCTGCGCGCTGCTGGGCGGCGAGACCGCCGAGCTGCCGGGCGTCTACCGCGAGGAGGAGCTCGACTTCGCAGGCACGTGCGTGGGCCTCGTCGAGCGCGAGGGGCTGATCGACGGGTCGCGCTGCGAGCCGGGCGACCTCGTGCTCGGGCTTCTCTCCTCGGGATTGCATACGAATGGGTTCTCGCTGGTGCGGCAGCTCGTCGGAGACGGAGACTTCGACGCCGACCTACTCCTCCCGCCGCACCGGCTCTACCTGGACGAGGTTCGCCGCCTCCGGGCCGCCGCGGACGTGAAGGCGCTCGCGCACGTCACCGGCGGCGGGATCCTCGGCAACCTCACGCGCGTGTTGCCGGAGGGTGTGGGTGTGGAGCTCGACTGGGACTCCTGGGAGCGCCCGCCGGTCTACGCGTGGCTCGACGAGCAGGGCGTCGACGAGGCAGAGCAGCGGCGCGTCTTCAACTGCGGGATCGGCATGTGCGCGGTCGTCCCGGAAGCGCCGGCCGGAGCGCTCGTAATCGGGAGGCTGACCTGATCGGCGTCTTGGTCAGCGGCGAGGGCACGAACCTGCAGGCCCTGATCGACGCGGGCCTGCCGATCGTCGCGGTCGCGAGCAACAAAGCCGGCGCGCGGGCTCTTGAACGCGCGGAGCGCGCCGGAATCGCGACGGCCGTGTTCGACCTCGACGACCACCCCGACCGCGAGGCGCGCGACGGCGCAATGGCGGAGTGGCTCGCCGACCGCGGCGTGGACCTCGTGGTCTGCGCGGGCTTCATGCACCTCCTGCGGCCGTCGTTCCTCGGGCGTTTCCCGGGCCGCGTGATCAACACGCACTCCGCCCCACTTCCTGACTTCCCCGGCCCGCACCCGATCCACGACGTGCTCGCGGCAGGCGTCCCCGAGACCGCGGCCACCGTCCACTACGTCGACGGCGGAATCGACACGGGCCCGGTGATCGCCGCCGAGCGCGTGCCCATCCTCCCCGGCGACGACGAGAGCAGCCTGCGGGCCCGGGTCCAAGCCGTCGAGCACAAGCTTCTTCCGCGCGTCGTGCGCGGGCTCATCGAGTGATCCGCCGCGCGCTGCTCTCGGTCTACGACAAGTCGGGCCTCGACGAGCTCGCGCGCGGGCTGGCTGATCTCGGCGTCGAGCTCGTGGCGAGCGGCGGCACAGCCGCGTTCCTCGACCGGCTGCGGATTCCCGTGACGCGCGTCGAGGACGTGACCTCGACGCCGGAGCTGCTCGGCGGGCGCGTGAAGACGCTCCACCCCCACATCCACGCCGCGATCCTCGCGCGCCGCGACCGCGCCGACGACCGCGCCTCGCTCGAGGAGCACGAGATCGAGCCGTTCGACCTGGTCTGCGTCAACCTCTACCCGTTCCTACACGTGGTCGCACGGCGCGGGGTCGGCGAGCAGGACGCGGTCGAGATGATCGACGTCGGCGGCCCGGCGATGCTTCGGGCGGCCGCGAAAAACTTCGCGCACGTGGCTCCGGTGAGCCGGCCCGAGCGCTACCCGGAGGTGCTGGCCGAGCTGCGCGCCGACGGGCAGCTCTCGCTTGATACGCGCCGGCGGCTCGCCTCGGAGACGTTCGCGGTCACCGCCGCGTACGAGGCCGCGATCGCGGGCTGGTTCTCGGGCGCCGAGACCTTTCCGGAATCGGTCCTGCCGGTCTTCGCAAAAGAGCTCGACCTGGCCTACGGCGAGAACCCGCACCAGCGGGCCGCGTACTACTCGGAGGTTGGCGCGCGCCGGCACCTTCTCTCGCGTGTCGAGAAGCTGCACGGGCGCGAGCTGTCGTTCAACAACCTGAACGACCTGTCCGCGGCGCGGCTCGTGGCGCGGGAGTTCGAGCTTCCGGGGTGTGTGATCGTCAAGCACGCCAACCCGTGCGGGGTCGCGGTCGCCGGGTCGATCGAGCAGGCGTACGACCGGGCGCTCGCTTCGGACCCGCTGTCCGCGTACGGCGGCGTCGTCGTCCTGAACCGAACGGTGACCGAGGCGCTCGGCGAGCGGCTGGCCGAGCAGTTCGTCGAGGTGCTGTTCGCGCCCGGCTACGACGACGCGGCGCTGGAGCGGCTGCGGGAGAAGCCGGGGACGCGGATCCTGCATGACCGCGAGCGGCGGCTCGACAATCCCGGCGAGCGGGACTACCGGCGCGTGCTCGGCGGCCTGCTCGTGCAGGAGCGCGACTGGGACGTGGACGACCGCGAGGGGATGACGGCCGTCTGCGGCTCGCCGGACGAGCTGGCCTGGGGCGACCTGCTGTTCGCCTGGCGCGTCTGCAAGCACGTGACCTCGAACGCGATCGTCCTTGCCCGCGACCTGCAGACGATCGGGATCGGCGCCGGGCAGATGAGCCGCGTCGACGCCGTCCGGATCGCGCTCGAGAAGGCGCGCGAGCACGGGCACTCGACCGCGGGAGCCGTTCTCGCCTCGGACGCCTTTTTCCCGTTTGCAGACGGCCCTCAGCTGGCGCTCGGCGCCGGCGTGACGGGGATCATCCAGCCGGGCGGCTCGAAGCGCGACCCCGAAGTGGTCGAAGCCGTAGAACGCGCGGGCGCGATGATGGTCTTCACCCGCCGCCGCCACTTCCGGCACTGACACGGTTCCGCGACGGTGTCTGACACCGAAGCGGTTCTCCGGCGTACGGCTTACGTCGCGGCTTTCGGGACGAATCGCGCGCGTTTTGTTACCGAGACGTCACACTTTTGAGCCGGTGTCTGACACCCGGCCTCAACGCTCCGTCACGACGGTGAGATCGACCCGGCCGCGCAGCCCCGACAAGTCAATCGTGCCGGTCTCCGGGACGAACGCCTCGAACCTGCGACCTCGCAGCAAGACGGCGCTGATTCGTTCGCCGGCCGGGAGCCTCAACCGCAAGCTCAACGCCTGCGGAGGCACGCGGCTCGGCACGTCGATGACGGCGTGGATCGATCCCGGACGCGCGACGATCGAGTACGAGAGCGGGCCGAAGCTCGTTCGAGCACGCCGGACGACGATCCGCTTCCCGGGCTCGAGCCAGGCGCGCGGCGTCGCGTAGGCGAGCTCCAGCCCCTCGGGCCGGGCGGCCGCGTCCCGCGTCTCGTGCACGAGCATCAGCCGCAGCGTCTCGAGGAAGAACGCGTTGTTCGCGCTGTTCGGCGGCCGGAACATCGAGCGGTAGTACTCGCCGTCGACGGGCCCGATAGTCGACCCCTCGCCCGAGACGAACGTGCCGGGCGTCATGTCCGCGCCGAGCTTGCCGTAAAGGCTCAAGACGAGCTGATCCGGCTGGTCGTTGTCCGCCAGGAAGCGGACGAGGTTCGTCCCGTAGACGTCGTCGGAGCCGGGCGAGCGGTAGCCGGGCTTGCCGCTGTTCGTGAACGCCCGAAACCGGACGAGCCCGAGCAGGCGCGAGCCGTGGTCCTGCAGGTACCGCAGCAGGCCGCGCGCCTCGGCGCTCCCTGGCGGGAAGAGCCCGGAGGCGAGCGCGTACGGCATCACCAGGTTCCAGTAGCTGCCCGACTGGGACTCGGTGAGGCTGCCGTACGGGTGCTCCGTTCCGTCGAGCAGCGCAACCGGGACGAAGAACGAGTGGTCGGGCAGCCACGACGCCGAACTGGCCACAGCGGCGCGCAGGCCGGCCTCGAGCCGGTCGGCGACCCGGCTCGCCTTGAGCGCGAGCGGCTGGTGCCCGGTCTTCGACCAAACATCCGACATCGCGCGCAGCCCCTGCAGGACGAGCGCCTGGTCGTGCAGGCCATAGATCCGCGCCCCGAGATCCACCCCGTACCGCTCGCGCTGAAGGAGACCCGTCGTGCTGTAGTCGAGCTGGAGCCGGAAGTGGGCGACGGCGCTCCGAAGCGCGGGCGTCACGCGGTCGACCAGCTTGCGATCACCCGTGAGCCGGTAGTAGGCGGCCGTGGCGCTCATCCGCTCCCCGTCGGCGCGGTTCGGGAAGACGCTGCCGCGATGGAAGGATTTCTCCACGACCTCCCGCTCCAGCTTGGTGAACCCATAGCCGCCCATCACGTCGGCGACGTCGGGCAGCTCCCAGGAGAACCGCTCGTAGGGGTTGCCGAGGCTGTACCGCCACGCATGCAGGAGGTTCTGGATCAAAAGGTTTCGCTCGGCGTCGACGACTCGCTCGTCCGGCACGAGGAAGGTCGCGCCGGCGGCAAGGCGGCGGGCCCAGTAGGCGGCGACCGAATGCCTTGCCCGCCGGTAGGCCGACCGGTCGAGCCTGAAAGGACGCGCGAGGGACGGCCGCGCCAGCCAGGCGACGTAGACCGTGCGGGCCTTGCCTTTCCGTGCCGCGTAGATCGGCGCGCTCCGCTGGAGCCTCGCGCCCCGGCTGAACACGAGGAACGTCTTTCGCCCGCGCCGAAGCTGGTTGCCGACGCGCTGGAACCCGCCCACAGAAGGCGCGAAACGGGCCGACCCGCGGGGATCGATCCTGAGCCTGACGAAGCTGACGAGCGACCGTGTCTGCGGAATACGCGTCGCGAACGACTCCTGCCTGTACCGCACGCCGTCGGCGCCGACGTAGCTCGTCTGGAGGATCGGGAGGTAGCCCGCGGCGAGCCGGGCGGGAGCAAGACGGGCGAGGCACGAGCCG
>Ga0137374_10004678_pt1 | contig 16258 bp, 17 predicted proteins | sample SagtaG_20_FD_104811 | JGI IMG/M metagenome (GOLD analysis project Ga0137374, IMG submission 104811) | Vadose zone soil microbial communities from Sagehorn Ranch, Mendocino, California, USA - Sage1_R_100_16 metaG | ecosystem: Environmental > Terrestrial > Soil > Vadose zone | place: USA...
ACGACGAGCTGGCTGACGATGGCGGGCAGCATCGCGGTGATCGCCTGTGGCAACAGGATCAGCCGCATCGCCTTGGGCCGGCTCAGCCCGATCGCCAGGGCGGCCTCGGTCTGCCCCTTCGGCAGCGAGTGCACGCCGGACCGGACCAGCTCGGCAACCACCGAGCCGTTGTAGAACATCAGCCCGGTGATCACACCCGCCAGTGCGAGCCGGTCGGACGGGAAGACCTCGTAGTGGCCGTACAGCGCGTACGAGAACAGCATCATCATCAGCACCGGCACGGCGCGGAAGAACTCGACCACGACACTGGACGGCCATCGAATCCACGTGGCCGTGGACAGCCGGCCGACGCCGAGCAGGATGCCGACCGTCAACGCGAGGACGATGGAGATGGCGGCGGCGGTGAGAGTGCCGGTCAGGCCGGGGATCAGGTAGGCGGTCCAGATCTCGCCGGTGAGGAACGGCTTCCATTTCGCGGCGGTCAGCTGGCCCTTGTCGTCGAGCTTCCCCAGCACGAACCAAAGGACGAGCAGCAGCGCGACGATGCTCGCGACGCCGACGGCGGCGTAGGTCCGGCGGGCGCGCGGACCCGGTGCGTCGAACAGGACCAGGCTCATCGCTTCACCACCAGTCGCTTGGACAGCGCCGTGAACAGGATTCCGACCGGCAGGGTGAGGATGACGAAGCCGACCGCGAAGATGCCGAACACGACGAACAGGACATCCGGCCGGTCCTCCATCATCTCCTTCATCAGCAGTGATGCCTCGCTGACACCGATGACCGCGGCGACGGTCGAGTTCTTGGTGAGTGCGATCAGCACGTTGCCGAGCGGCGCTATCGCACCGCGGAACGCCTGCGGCAGCACGACGTACCGCAGGGTCTTGACGAACGGCAGGCCGATCGCGCGGGCGGCCTCCGCCTGACCGAGCGGGACCGTGTTGACGCCGCTGCGGAGTGCCTCGGCGACGAAGGACGCGTGGTAGACCGAGAGCCCGAGCACGGCGAGCCGGAAGTTGTTGTCGACGATGAAGGTGTTCGACTGCTTGTCGGCGAGCGCGACGCCGAGCTGCAGGAACAGGCCGAGGTTGCAGAACACGATCACGAGCGTCAGCGGCGTGTTGCGCACGATGTTGACGTAGCCGGCGCCGATCGTTCGCAGTACCGCGACCGGGGACACCCGCATCACCGCGACGGCCGTGCCGATCAGCAGCGCGCCCACTGCCGACAACAACGTCAGGTAGACGGTGGTCTTGAAGGCGCTGAATATGGCGAAGTCGGAAAACAGCTCAGAGATCGTGTCCATGCATGCTCCAGGCGTGCTCCAGCGGGGGACGGGGGAGCGGAAGCCGGGAAGGGCGGCCGCTGAGAGCCGCCCTTCCCATGACTGCCGTCAGGCGCAGGCGTCCTGCTTCGGCGGGTTCTTCGTGGCGTCCGGCTTGAAGCCCGAGGGACCGACCGTCGCGTCGAGTGCCTTCTGCCAATCACCGGAGTCGATCATCTTCTTGATCGCGTCGTTCACCTTGCCGCACAGCTCGGTGTCGCCCTTCTTCAGGCCGACGCCGTACCGCTCCTCGGAGAAGGTCTTGCCGACGACCTTCAGCTTGCCCTGGTTCGCGGGCTGGGCGGCGAAGCCGGCCAGGATCACGTTGTCCGTGGTGACCGCGTCGATCGCGCCGCCGACCAGTGCCTCGACGCACTTGGAGTAGGTGTCGTACTCCTGCAGCTGGACCTGCTTGGCGAAGTTGTCCTTGACCTTCTGCGCCGAGGTCGAGCCGGTCACCGAGCAGAGCTTCTTGCCGTTCAGCGCCTCGGGGCCGGTGATGTCGGTGTTGTCGGACTTGACCAGCAGGTCCTGGCCGGCGACGAAGTACGGGCCGCCGAACGACACCTTCGCCTTGCGCTTGTCGGTGATCGAGTACGTCGCGAAGATCAGCTTCACCTGGCCGTTCGCGATCAGGTCCTCGCGCTGGGCCGACGGCGACTCCTTGAACTCGATGTTGTCCTCGGAGTATCCGAGCTCCTTGGCGACGTACTTGGCCACCTCGACGTCGAAGCCGGTGTACTTGCTGCCTTCCTTCAGGCCGAGGCCGGGCTGGTCGTACTTGATACCGATGACGATCTTGTCGCCGCCGCCCGCGCCGCCATCGTCGCCACACGCGGTGAGGCCGGCGGCAGCCACCAGGGTGAGCGCGAGTACGGCCATCTTCCGCTGTCGCATGTTCCCTCCAGGGTTTCGGTCCAGAGATTCGGAGCTGATGTGAGATGTGAGAGGTGGGCGGGACTCAGTGGGTGAGGATCTTCGACAGGAAGTCCTGGGCTCGCTTGGTCTGCGGGTCGGTGAAGAATTTCTGCGGCGCGGCCTCTTCGACGATCTGGCCGTCGGCCATGAAGATGACGCGGTTGGCGGCGCTGCGCGCGAAGCCCATCTCATGGGTGACCACGACCATGGTCATCTGCTGCCTGGCCAGGTCGATCATGACGTCGAGGACCTCCTTGATCATCTCCGGGTCGAGCGCCGAGGTCGGCTCGTCGAAGAGCATCACCTTCGGGTTCATCGCGAGTGCTCGGGCGATCGCGACCCGCTGCTGCTGCCCGCCGGACAGCTGCGCCGGGTACTTGTCGGCCTGGTTCGCGACGCCGACGCGCTCCAGCAGTGCGCGGGCCGACCTCTCCGCCTCGGCCTTCGACTGGCCGCGGACCCTGAGCGGACCCAGGGTGACGTTCTGCAGGATCGTCTTGTGCGCGAACAGGTTGAACGACTGGAAGACCATGCCGACGTCCGCGCGCAGCCGGGCCAGCTGCTTGCCCTCCTCGGGCAGGGGCTTGCCGTCCAGCGTGATGGTGCCGGAGTCGATCGGCTCGAGCCGGTTGATCGCGCGGCACAGCGTCGACTTGCCGGAGCCGGAGGGCCCGATGACCACGACGACCTCGCCCTCGCCGATGCTGAGATTGATGTCCTTCAGGACGTGCAGGTCACCGAAGTGCTTGTTGACGTCCTTGAGTACGACGAGACCGTCAGCGGCAGACGTATCGCTCATGCAGGGAAACCTAGCGCTACAGCGGGTTCCCCGCACTGACTCCGACCCGTCCGAGCCGGATCTGTTACCGGTTGGCTTCTCGTGGCCGCCGTGGTTGCGGAGGGTGACGGTTACGATTCGCATTGATCACTTCCGGCACGCCGAATACCAGGCGTATCGTCCCGACGGCGCTCACAGCCCGCGGGAGTGACGGTTTCCGCCCCGTCGCACCGCGTAATCCACGTCTGGAGATGTTATGCGTGTTCCGCTGAAGAAACGCGGCCACAAGATCGTGGCAGGCGTTCTCGGGACCAGCCTCGTCGCGGCGGCTATCGGAGGCTACGCCGGCCGCTACGAGCTCAAGGAAGAGTGGCTCAAGCACCAGTGGGCCGACCGCCATTACAACGCGGCGGTGATGGAGAAGGCCCTGATGATTGCCGGCGGCAACCCGTCGGAGATGCAGAAGGAGTCGAAGGAGGCGGCCACGATCGCCGAGCAGTTCGAGGAGGCGCGGACCGCGCCCGGCGTGGTCAGCCCGGGTGCGTACGGCAACGCCTTCAGCCAGCTCGGCGCGATGGCGCACAGCTCCGGCACCTGGCACGAGGTCACCCGCGTGCCGTACAACGCCGACGACAAGCGCTACCGCGACTGGTACTCCAACTCCAGTGGCGGTGCGGGCTACGTGACCGGCCGGGTCACCGGCCTGGCCGCGGACAACGCCGACCACGTGTACGCCGCGGGTGCCAACGGCGGTGTCTGGCGGTCGAGCACCGGTGGTGGCAACTGGACGCCGATCGCGGACACGCTGCCGTCGCTGAGCGGCGGCTGGCTGCAGCTCGCGGGTGACGGGTCGCTGTGGTACGCCACCGGCGAGGCCAACACCAGCGCGGGCTCGTTCGTCGGCGCCGGCGTCTACCGGCTGGGCAACCCGGTGACCGGCAGCTTCGCGCCGAGCGACCGGGTCGGCGGCAAGGAGCTCGAGTCGGCCACCATCCGGCGGCTGCGCTGGGGCGGCGGCCAGGTCTTCGCCGCCACCAACCGCGGTGTCTGGTACCACGACGCGTCCACGACCGCGGGTGCCTGGAAGATCGCGTTCTACCCGAACCCGGACTACATGCCGCAGATCAAGGACGACGCCGGCAACGTGCTCGTCCCGGCCGGCTCGAACAGCGGCGGCGCCACCAACGCGGCGTACAAGAACATCGTCAACGACATCGCGGTCGACCCGAAGAACCCCAAGCACGTGGTCGCGGCGATCGGCTGGCGCAGCGGCGACACCTACAACGGCTTCTACGAGACCGCCGACTACACCAAGGGCCCGTCGAGCTGGAAGAAGCTCGACGTGGTGCTCGGCGGCATCCAGAACCGGTCGGACATCGGCAGCACCAGCTTCGCTTACAGCAAGGACGGCGGACGGCTGTACGCGCTGGTGCAGCAGCCGAGCAAGATCAACTCCAGCTCCAGCCTGGCCGGCATCTTCGTGTCGCGGACCGGCAGCCCGCTGGGCCCGTGGAACAAGATCGCCGACCCGGCGATCCTGCACAACAGCGGCTCGGCCCTGGACCGCAAGGGGTACGCCGTCGGCATCCAGGCCTGGTACAACCAGTTCCTGCTGGTCGACCCGAACAACGCCGACCACGTCTGGGCCGGCCTGGAGGAGGTCTTCGAGACCAAGGACTCCGGCCAGCACTGGGAGACGCCCGGGCCGTACTGGAACTTCGGCTTCCCGTGCTGGAACATCGACGACTCCAAGAACACCTGCCCGCAGGCGGGCCACCCGGACCAGCACTCGGTCGCGGTCGGCACCGCGGGTGGCAAGCCGGTCGTGTTCGTCGGCAACGACGGCGGCGTCTACCGGCGCCCGGTGAACGGCCAGACGAACGCGAACCACAACGCGACCGACTGGGTCTCGCTGTCCAAGGACGGCACGATGGACGGGCTGCAGTACTACTCGGTTGCCGTCGGCAAGGACACCGAGCACGGCGGCGTGGTGGTCTCCGGCGGTTTGCAGGACAACGGCGTGTCGAACCTGTTCGGGGTCAAGCCGGACGGCAGCAACGGCGACACCGAGATGGGCTCCAACTTCGGCGGTGACGGCGGCGACAGCGCCACCGACCCGGAGAACGGCTGCAACCAGCTGCAGGAGTACACCAACCTGGCGATCTCGATCACCAACAACTGCGCCCAGAACCCGGGTGCGACGTCTCCGGACAAAGCGACCTCCTGGAGCCTCGACCCAGGTGACCCGCTGGCCCGGTTCATCGCACCGTTCGCGATGGACAGCAAGGACGCCAGCCACTTCATCGCCGGCGGCGAGTTCGTCTACACGGCGACCAAGGGCTGGGGCATGCGCAGCGCCGCGGACTGGACCAAGGCGTTCGACCTCGGCGCCGGGCACTCCGCCACCTCCATCGCGATGCGTGACGGTGTCGGCTACGTGGGTTGGTGCGGTCCGTGCAACAACGCCGGCTTCACCCGCGGTCTGGCGACCAACGCAGGCGGCACCTGGCACCAGGTCTCGCTGCCGTCGACGTTCCCGAACCGGTTCCTGCAGGGCGTCGGGATCGACCCGGCCGACAGCCAGCACGCCTACGTCGCGGTGAACGGCTTCTCGCGGCGCTGGACCGAGGGCCCGGGTTCAGGTGTCGGCCACGTGTACGAGACGACGGACGGCGGCGCCACCTGGTCGGACATCACGACCAACATGCCGGACGTCCCGGCCAGCTCGGTCAAGCAGCTCGCCAACGGCGCGCTGGTGGTCGGCACCGACCTGGCGACCTTCTACCGGGCGCCGGGCGCGACCGACTGGAAGGTGCTCGGCACCGGCCTGCCGACCACGGTCGTGACCGACGTCGAGGCCGGACCGGACGGCAACCTCTACGTCGCCAGCCACGGTCGCGGCATCTGGAGCATCCCGACGCCGTAAGGCTCCTGGAGGGAGGAAATACGAGGTGCCCGAGATCTCGGGCACCTCGTATTCCTTGTACGGCGTCCGGTGCCGGGGCATGATCGACGCATGGCCCGGTATCTGGTGGTGGCGCGGACGGTGACCCGTCATGCGGCGCTGCCGCCCGCCGATCTGCCGAAGTCGCGGCGCAACGTCCACGAGGTCACCCGGCTGGCGGTCGGCCAGCGCCACGAGCTCGTCGTACTGACGGTGCGCGGGCGCAACGAGTGGCGCGCGGTCGCCGACGGGCTGAACTACCTGGCGTGCCGGGGGACCGCGGCCGAGCTGCAGACCGTCGAACGGCTCCGCGCGGCTCGCCCGCGGCGGCGGCCCAAGCTCGCGCTGTCCGCGCCGCGGTTCGGCCGCGGTGACTCGGGCGACGGCGGGGGGACCGCCGGGGTGCGGGAGCCGCGCCGTCCGAAGCCGGCGCCACCGCACCTGTCCGCGGTGCGCGACCTGCCGACGGCCACGGACATCCCCGCCTGACCGCGACCGGCCGCGCCCGCCGGCGTCGTACGACGTGATTCGGAGCCGGGGCGGTTGATGCGTACCCTTGATGGTTGTCATGCGTACCTATGAGGTTCGCACCTACGGGTGCCAGATGAACGTCCACGACTCCGAGCGGCTGTCCGGCCTGCTCGAGGACGCGGGCTACGTCCGCGCGGCCGAGGGCGACCAGGCCGATGTGGTCGTCTTCAACACCTGTGCGGTGCGGGAGAACGCCGACAACAAGTTGTACGGCAACCTCGGTCACCTGGCGCCGGTGAAGGCTCGCAAGCCCGATCTGCAGATCGCGGTCGGTGGCTGCCTGGCGCAGAAGGACAAGGCGTCGATCGTCAAGAAGGCGCCGTGGGTCGACGTCGTCTTCGGGACGCACAACATCGGCTCGCTGCCGGTGCTGCTGGAGCGCGCCCGGCACAACGAGGAGGCCGAGGTCGAGATCCTCGAGTCGCTCGAGGTGTTCCCGTCCACGCTGCCGGCGCGGCGCGAGTCGCCGTACTCGGCGTGGGTGTCCGTCTCCGTCGGCTGCAACAACACCTGCACGTTCTGCATCGTGCCGGCGCTGCGCGGGCGGGAGAAGGACCGCCGCCCCGGTGACGTGCTCGCCGAGGTGCAGGCCCTCGTCGCCGAGGGCGTCCTCGAGGTCACGCTGCTCGGCCAGAACGTCAACTCGTACGGTGTGGAGTTCGGCGACCGGTACGCGTTCGGCAAGCTGCTGCGCGCGTGCGGGGCGATCGACGGGCTGGAGCGGGTCCGGTTCACCTCCCCGCACCCGCGGGACTTCACCGCCGACGTGATCGAGGCGATGGCCGAGACGCCGAACGTGATGCACTCGCTGCACATGCCGCTGCAGTCCGGATCGGACCCGGTGCTGAAGGCGATGCGCCGGTCGTACCGCCAGGACCGCTATCTGAAGATCATCTCCGACGTCCGTGCGGCGATGCCGGACGCGGCGATCACGACCGACATCATCGTCGGGTTCCCGGGCGAGACCGAGGCGGACTTCGCGCGGACGCTGGACGTGGTGCGCGAGGCGCGGTTCGCCGGCGCATTCACGTTCCAGTACTCGAAGCGGCCTGGCACCCCGGCGGAGTCGATGGACGACCAGGTGCCGCACGAGGTGGTGCAGGAGCGGTACGAGCGGCTGGTCGAGCTGCAGGACCAGATCGCGTGGGACGAGAACAAGCGACTGGTCGGCTCGACCGTCGAGGTGCTCGTCGCGGAGGGCGAGGGCCGCAAGGACGCCGCCACCCACCGGCTGTCCGGGCGGGCTCGCGACAACCGCCTGGTGCACTTCGCGCTGCCCGACAGCGCCGAGCGCCCGCGCCCGGGTGACCTGGTCACCGTCGAGGTCACGTACGCCGCCCCGCACCACTTGGTCGCCGACACCTTCGGCTCGCTGCGCCGCACCCGTGCCGGCGACGCCTGGTCCGCCACCCAGGAAACCCCGGCCACGCCACAGCCCGGCGTCATGCTCGGCATGCCCACCATCGGCGCCCGCCCCGCCGACCCCGCCACCACCACCTGCCAGGTCTGCTGACCCGCTCTTTCTTTGCCATCCGTCGGTCACATATTCCTGACATGTGGATAACGTCTGCGTGTGCCGCCATCAGATGACCTCATCGCGATCCGCCTCCGGCCCGGCGCGCAGCCGTTCGCGTCCGGGCGGGACGCGGATGTCTACGACCTCGGCGACGGCCGGGTCCTGCGGCGCTATCGCGGCGGCGGGGACGTCACGCGGGAAGCCGAGCTCATGCGCTACGTGGCGTCCTACGGGTTTCCGGTCCCGGTGGTGCACGCGGCGGCCGGACCCGATCTGGTCCTGGAGCGGCTGGACGGACCGACGCTGGTGACGGCCGTTGCCGAGGGCAACATCAGCCTGGCCGAGGCCGGACGGATCCTGGCCGAGCTGCACGAACGCCTGCACGGTATGCCCGCGCCGAGCGGCACACCCGGGCTGACCGTCGTACACGGCGATCTGCACCCCGAGAACGTGGTCGTCACCGCGACCGGCCCGGTGCTGATCGACTGGCGCAGCGCGACGGAGGGCCCCGCGGAGCTCGATCTCGCGCTGACCGCGGTGATCACCGCGGAGGTCGCGCTGATGCCCGGCCAGCCGCAGCTCGCGGCACTGGCCCGGGACGGGCTCGCGCGGTTCCTGGCCGTGGTGCCGGACCCGAGCACGATGCTGGACCGCGCGATTGGTCTCCGCGCGCAGGATCGCAACCTGAGCGCGGCCGAGATCGAGCGCCTGCCGGCGGTCGCGCGCCTGGTCCTCGAAGCCCTGCCGCACGCCTGAGTCAGGGGAGTGGTGTCTCCGGAACCAGCACGACCGGGCACTGGATGCCGGGAACGGTGGCGAGCCGGCGGTCGCCGGTGATCAGCGGGGCGCCGACCCGTTCGGCGAGCGCCAGGTACGACGCGTCGTACGCGCTGGCGTTGTCACGCAAATCCCACATCCGGTCCGCGAGCAGCGCGCACGCCCAGAGCTCGACGGGCAGCAGCCCGAACGCCTCCCGCGCGACCCGGCCCTGCGGCTCGGTCAGCGCCCGGCGGATCACCTGACGCCGCAGCACGTTCGTCACCTCGAACGGCATCAGCTGCGGCGCCGCCAGCCGGGTCCCGCGCAGCCGGTCGGCGACCCACTCGCCGTCCGCGCCGCCGTCGACCAGCAGCACCACCATCGCGGACGCGTCGACGACGACCAGCTCCCGACCGGTCACCGCCGGTCGGCGTCGATATCGGCCAGCAGGTCGTCGCGCCGCAGCCGGGCGTGGACGCTGCGCGAGTACATCCGGATCTGGCTCAGCGCGTCGTCGGGATCGGGGTGGCTGGCCAGCTCGGCGAGCTCGGCCGCCAGATACTCCTGCAGCGACCGGCCGGACCGCGCCGCACGCGCGGCCAACTCGTCCCGCACCTCGGCCGAGACGTTCCTGATCGTGATCGACACCATGCATGCATTTTAGCAGCACCGCTGCCGAATCCGCAGCGATCGCTCAGAACCCGTGGACGAGAACCGGCGGTACGGCGCCCTTCCGCAGCGCGTCGAGCACGACCTGCTCGTGCGGCACCACCGGGTCCGGCAGCGCGCCGAGCTCGAACCAGTCCAGGCCGGCGGCCTTGTCCGGTTCCAGCAGGCGCGGCTCACCCGTCCACACCGACGCGGTGAAGAAGAAGTCCACTCGCTCGTCGATCGGGTCGCCGTTGCGCCGGCTGCGGTGCATCGCGCACAGCGGTACGAGATCGTCCGGCGCGACCGTCACGCCGACCTCCTCGCGCACCTCGCGCAGCGCCGCCGCCAGCACCGACTCGTCGGCCTCCACATGCCCGGCCGGCACCGCCCAGTAGCCGTCCATGTATCCCGTGCCGGACCGCAGCAGCATCAGCACCCGGTCGCCGCGGCGCAACACGACATAAGCGGCAGGGACAACGCGGTATCGATCCACCGCCGCAGACTACCCAGCACGGTGTCAGGCAGAGCGCGACGTCTGCCTGACAACGGGTCGGTAGGGTGAGCCGCGTGCTCGTCGCCGCCGCTCTGTGCCCGCACCCGCCGGTCCTGGTGCCCGAGGTCGCCGCCGGCGCGGCGGCCGAGCTGGACGGGCTGCGCAGGGCTTGCGACGACGCGGTCGCGGAGCTAGTCGAGTCGCGGCCGGACACGATCGTTGTCGTGGGCAACGGTCCGCGGACGGAGGAGCTGCGGGGCGACGCCGGCGGCGACCTGCGCCGGTACGGCGTCGACGTGCACGCCGGCGGCGGGGGAGCGGCACTGCCGCTGTCGTTGACGATCGGCGCCTGGCTGCTGGACCGAAGCGGTACGACGATCGCCCGGCGCTACCTCTCGATCGCCTCCGACGAGCCGCCGGAACGAGTCGCCGAAGGCGGTGCGGCCGCGGTGTCCGGTGCGGAACGCGTCGCGCTGCTGGTGATGGCGGACGGTTCGGCGCGGCGGACCGAGGCCTCGCCCGGGCCGTACCACCCGGACGCGGTGGCGTTCGACGAGAGCGTGGCGGCCGCGCTGTCCGCGCTGGACACCGAGCGGTTGCTGGCGATCGACGAGGAGACCTGCCGCACGCTCTGGGCCGGCGGCCGTCCCGGCTGGCAGGCGCTCGCCGGCGCCGCGGGCACCGCGGACCTTCGCGGCGCGGCGCGAGTCGCGTACGACGACGCGCCGTACGGCGTGGGTTATCTGGTGATGAACTGGGGCTGACACGACCGAGCGGCCGCAGGAACCAGGTCCCTGCGGCCGCTCGAAACCGTGCCGGCGAGGAATTCAGCTGTCGTTGCCGCCGGACTCGATGTCGCCGCCCGACTCCGCGCCGAACCCGCCGTCACCGGAACCCGCGTCGGAGTCGTCGGACGCGCCACCGAACTGGTCGCTCAGAGCGTCCTGTCCCTGCTGGATCTGGTCGTCGAACCTGCCGCCGGTCTTCTCGTTCAGGAAGTCGCCGCCGGCCTCGATCGCGTCGTCGGCCTTGTCGCCGAAGGCGCCGTCCAGTGCGTCGCCGATTCCGCCCTCGTTGAACGGGTTCGTCATGATTGCCTCCCGAGTAGTGTGCGTGCGTGTGCAGCTGCCCCGTACAGCGCTGCGCAGCCTGGGGATCGATGTCCCACGGCAACCGTCCTACCCAACTCGCGATGCGTTACACAACCTTCCTCGCGCGTGTCGGCGGGGCGTTCACGCGGCCCGCCGCCGCACCGTGAGCCGGGTCGCGCTGTCAGACTGTGACGCGTGTCCGCATCCCGCGTCATCGCCGTCGTCGGTCCGACCGCCGCCGGCAAGTCCGACCTGGCCGTTGCCTTGGGGCAACGACTTGGTGGTGAGGTGGTCAATGCGGACGCCATGCAGGTGTACCGGGGCATGGACGTCGGCACGGCGAAGATCACCGTTCCCGAGCGGCACGGCGTACCGCACCACCTGCTGGACGTGCTCGACGTGACGGAGACCGCGACGGTGGCCGAGTTCCAGCGCCTGGCCCGGCAGGCGATCGACGACTGCCTGCGGCGCGACGTCGTACCCGTCCTGGTGGGCGGATCCGCCCTCTACGTTCGCGCGATCCTCGACGACTTCGTCTTCCCCGGCACCGACGACGCGGTACGCGCGCGGCTCGAGAACGAGCTCGCCGAGCTCGGCCCGGGCGCGATGCACCGCCGGCTGGCCGAGATCGACCCGGCGGCGGCTCGGCAGATCCTGCCCAGCAACGGCCGCCGGATCGTGCGCGCGCTGGAGGTCGTCGAGATCACCGGCGGGCCGTACATCGCGACGCTGCCCGAGCACCGCTACGTGTACGACGCGGTGCAGCTCGGCATCGACGTACCGCGTCCGGTGCTGGACGAGCGGATCGCCGGCCGGGTGGACGCGATGTTCGAGGCCGGCTTCGCCGACGAGGTACGGCGGCTGCTCGGGCAGGGCCTGCGCGAAGGCCGGACCGCGAACCGGGCGCTCGGCTACTCGCAGGTGATCGCGATGCTGGACGGCGAGATCAGCGAGTCCGAGGCGCGGGAGCGCACCGTGCAGGCGACCCGGCGGTTCGCGCGCCGGCAGGACTCGTGGTTCCGCAAGGACCCGCGGATCACCTGGGCCGGGTACGACGATCCGCGGCTGGTCGAGAGCTGTCTGCATGCCCTGGGCAACCAGCCGGTGCGCTCCGGCGTAGACGTCATGGACACGGAGAACTCCGATGCCGGGAGGTGACCGCGACGAAGAGTTCCGGGACTACGTCCTCGGCGACCGGATGCGGTTGCTGCGGACGGCGATGCTGCTGACGGCCGGTGACCGCCACACGGCCGAGGATCTGGTGCAGACGGCACTGACCAAGGTGTACGTGCACTGGCGCCGGATCAAGCACGACGGCGCCGGGCCGTACGCGCACCGCGTGCTCGTGAACGCCTTCCTGGACGGTCGGCGCCGCGCCGCCCGGCGACCGGAGGTGATGACCGCCGACGCGATCGAGCCGCGCTCGGACGGCCAGGTCGACGAGGCCGACCTGATCGCCGTCCGGAAGGCGTTGCTGGAGCTGGCGCCGAGGCAGCGTGCGGTGCTGGTGCTGCGGTACTTCCAGGACCTGGACGTCGCGGAGACCGCACGGGTCCTGGAGTGCTCGGAGGGCACGGTGAAGAGCCAGACGGCGAAGGCTCTGAAGAGGTTGCGCGATGTGATCGACGGGAAGGACCTGAGGTGAACGGGGACGACGGCGTCAGGAGGCTGCTGGCGGACTTCGCCGAGCAGGCCACGGGCGACGCCGCGATGGATGCCGCCGCGGATGTCGCGCGCGGCCGGCGGGCGTTGCGCCTGCTGCGGGTGCGCCGTACGACGGGTGTGCTGGTGGTCGCCGCCGCGGCAGGCGCCGTCGTGGCGACCGGTGGGCCGGCGAACTGGTGGTCCGGCCACGGCGCGGACGTCGCCTCCGACGCCGCCACGGAAGGCAGTGCGACCCCTTCGGCGATCCAGCCATACGAGGTTCCCGCGTCCAGCGGGCAACCCACGCTCGAGCTGGGCACCCCGATGGTCGCCTCGGCCGGCACGACGGTGGTGCTGGTGCGCAACACCGCCAAGTGGCCCGGGATCAGCTGCGGCCTCGCGCCGTCCGGCTGGAACACCCGGATCGCCACGGCGCAGACCGTCGTACTCGCGGCTCCGGCCGGAGCCGCCGCGAGGGGCAAGATCGAACTGCGGACCGCGGACGCCGCCGACCGCCTGCTACAGGTCAGCGCGGTCAGGGCACCGGGCCGGCTCGTGTTCCTGGGCCTGTACGCGTCCGGCGATCGGGGCGCCCAGCTCAAGCAGGGCGACAGCTGGGTGATCCTCCGGGTGCCGCGCGGGCAGGCGGGCTGGGCGGATCCGGTCGTGGTGCGCCTGATGGCGTCCTGCGCCCCGGCCGGCACGCCGGCGACGCGCTGACTCGGTCGCGAGGACTGGAAATCCGGTCACGGACGGGGTAGGCAGGAGGTCTCTGCCGCCCAGCCGCCGGAGGTTCCCGATGCGTATCCTGACCGTCCTCGCGCTGATCTCCGCCAGTCTCGCCGGCGGCACCGCCGTCGCCGCGCCGGACACCAAGACCAAGCCGCCGGTCAAGCAGGCGACGGCCGTCGGGTACGGCGGCGCGGTCTCGTCGGTGGACGCGGACGCGACCGCGATGGGCCTGCGGGTGCTGCGCAGCGGCGGCGAGGCGGGAGACGCGGCGGTGGCGACGGCGGCCGCGCTGGGCGTGACCGAGCCGTACTCGGCCGGTGTCGGCGGCGGCGGGTTCTTCGTGTACTACGACGCCCGGACGGGCCAGGTTCACACGATCGACGGCCGCGAGACCGCACCCGCGACGATGCCCGCGGACGCGTTCATCGACCCCGCGACCGGTTTGCCGTACCGGTTCTTCCCGGAGCGGGTGACGTCCGGGCTGTCGGTCGGGGTGCCGGGCACGCCGGCGACCTGGCAGTCGGCGCTGGACCGCTGGGGCACGCGCTCGCTGAGCAAGGCGCTGGCGCCGGCGGCGAAGCTGGCCAAGCACGGGTTCGTGGTGGACGCGACGTTCCGTCAGCAGACGCTGGAGAACAAGGACCGCTTCTCGGCGCTGGTTCCGACCACGGCGCTGTTCCTGCCGAACGGTGACGCGCCGGTCGTCGGCACGCTCTTCAAGAACCCCGAGCTGGCCGCGACGTACGACCTGCTCGGGAGCAAGGGGATGGGCGCGTTCTACGGCGGGGACCTGGCCGCCGAGATGGTGCGGACGGTGCAGGCGCCGCCGAAGACGCCGGGCACGACGCTGCCGGTGTTCCCGGGCTATCTGACCGCGAGCGACCTGTCGTCGTACCACGTGATCGACCGGGCGCCGACGCACGTGGGCTACCGCGGCCTCGACGTCTACGGCATGGGTCCGGTCTCGTCGGGCGGTACGACGGTCGGCGAGGCGCTGAACATCCTCAAGACGACGGATCTGGCGGCCAAGGCGACACCGGACGCGCTGCACTGGTACCTCGAGGCGTCCGCGCTCGCGTTCGCGGACCGGAACGCCTACGTGGGCGACCCGGCGTACGTGAACGTGCCCACGGCGGAGTTGCTGTCCAGCGGCTTCGGCGCCGAGCGCGCCTGCCAGGTGGACCCGGCCGTCGCCGCGGTGAAGCCGGTGCCGCCGGGGTCGCCCGACGGCAGCTACACGCCTTGTGGCACAGGGGCCGCCGCCGAGCAGCGTGCCGACCACGAGGGGCTGTCCACGACGCACCTGACGGTGGCGGACCGGTGGGGGAACGTGGTCGCGTACACGCTCACCATCGAGCAGACCGGCGGCAGCGGCATCGTGGTACCGGGGCGCGGGTTCCTGCTGAACAACGAGCTCACCGATTTCTCGGCGGTGCCCGATCCGGCCGACCCGAACATCGTTGCCGGAGGCAAGCGGCCGCGGTCGTCGATGTCGCCGACGATCGTGCTCCGCGACGGCGCGCCGTACCTGGCGCTCGGCTCCCCGGGCGGCTCGACCATCATCACCACGGTGCTGCAGGTGCTGACCAACCGGGTGGACCGGGGGATGTCCTTGCCGCAGGCGATCGCGGCGCCGCGCGCCTCGCAGCGCAACACACCGACGGTGACCGCGGAGCAGGACTTCATCACGGCGTACAACGCGGTGCTCCAGCCCTACGGCCACATCTTGGTCGCGGCCGGCGCGCCGGGCACCTCCGCCGCCGAGATCGGCGCCGCGACCGGGATCGAGTTCCTGCCCGGCGGCGCCCTGCTGGCGGCGGCCGAACCGGTGCGCCGCGGTGGCGGCGACGCGGAGGTGGTCTTCCCGGTCCGCTGACGTCCGGCCCGTAGGATCGGTGTCCGTGAGCACGTTCGAGTGGCTGAAAGGGCACGGCACCGAGAACGACTTCGTGCTGCTGCCGGATCCCGACGGCACCGTGCACGGGGATCTCGACGCCGCGCTGGTGCGGTTCCTGTGCGACCGGCACGCGGGGATCGGCGGCGACGGGGTGCTGCGGGTGATCGAGGGCGGGCGGCAGTCGTACGTCGTGGACGGCGGCGACTGGTTCATGGACTACCGCAACGCCGACGGCTCGACCGGTGAGATGTGCGGCAACGGGGTCCGGGTGTTCGCCCGCTACCTGCGCGAGGCCGGGCTGATCGGCGACGGCAAGCTGCGGGTCGGCACCCGGGCCGGCGTGAAGACCGTCGAGTTCAACCCGGACGGAACCGTCACCGTGGACATGGGCGAGCCGTCGTTCCCCGGGCCGGGCGGGATCGTGGTCGAGGCGAACGGGCACCAGTGGTCCGCGCTGCACGTGGACATGGGCAACCCGCACGCGGTCGCGTTCGTCGACGACCTGCGCGAGCCGGGCGCACTGCTCGACCAGCCGTCCTGGACGCCATCCGACGCCTACCCGAACGGCGTGAACGTGGAGTTCGTCGTACGCCGGGGGCCCGGGCACGTCGCGATGCGCGTGCACGAGCGCGGTGTCGGCGAGACGCGCTCCTGCGGCACCGGCACCTGCGCGGTCGCGGTGGCCGCCGCGCTCGCGGACCACGCCGAGCGCCCCACGTCGTACGCCGTGGACGTCCCCGGCGGCAGCGTCACCGTGGTGTGGCGGGCCGACAACCACTTGGAGCTCACCGGTCCCGCCGTGCTCCACGCCCGCGGCACCTTCGACCGCGCCTGGCTCCCGCTCTCCAACTAGCGATCATTCGTCGCATCTTGTGGTGCTTGTGGATAACCGGTCAGGTGCACGCCGGCGGTCACGTGACCGGTTATCCACAAGCACCACAAGATGCGACGAATGATCGCTAGTTGGAGAGCGGGAGCCAGGC
>Ga0137374_10004689_pt1 | contig 16237 bp, 10 predicted proteins | sample SagtaG_20_FD_104811 | JGI IMG/M metagenome (GOLD analysis project Ga0137374, IMG submission 104811) | Vadose zone soil microbial communities from Sagehorn Ranch, Mendocino, California, USA - Sage1_R_100_16 metaG | ecosystem: Environmental > Terrestrial > Soil > Vadose zone | place: USA...
ATTTCCTCACTGACACGCTCTCGAACGTGACGCAATGGCAAATCCCGGACGGCACTACCATCCCGGCCGGCGGCTACCTTCTCGTGTGGGCCGACGAGGACACCGGCCAGAACGATCCGGGCCGGGCTGACCTGCACGCCGGGTTCAAACTCAGCGCTGGTGGCGAGTCGATCTGGTTGTTCGCACCGGACGGACAAATCGTCGATGGCGTCTCGTTCGGCCCCCAGATTACCGACGTGAGCCAGGGCCGCTTCCCTGACGGCGCCGCTTCCATTTACTCGATGACCAACTCCACGCCCCGGGCGGCGAACATTCTCTCCAGCACCAACACCCCGCCGACGCTCTTGTTGCTCATCGACCGGACCGTCAACGAAGGTTCCGCGCTGACGTTTGGCGCCGCCGCGTACGACGCCGATGTGCCGGCGCAAACGCTCACCTTCTCGCTCGATCCTGGCGCGCCGGCCGGGGCGGGCATCAACTCGTCGAACGGCCTCTTTGCCTGGACGCCCGCCGAAGCCCAGGGCCCTGGCAGCTACCCAATCACCGTTCGCGTCATGGATGACGGCGCGCCGAACCTGAGCGCGACTCGCTCCTTTACCGTCACCGTCAACGAAGTGAACAATGCTCCGACGCTCGCGCTGCTGCTCAGCCGCACGGTCGCCGAAGGCAGCACGCTCACGGTCACAAACTCCGCGACCGATACGGACACGCCGCCGCAGTCGTTCACTTACAGCCTCGACCCCGGCGCGCCCGCCGGTGCGGCCATCGACCCGACCAGCGGTCTGTTCACCTGGACGCCTTCCGAGGCGCAAGGCCCCGGCAACCACGCCATCGTCATCCGCGTGACCGACAACGGCGACCCGCCGTTGAGCGGCACAGGAACGCTCACCGTCTCCGTGATCGAAGTGAACGTCGCCCCGTCGATCTTCTTTGCCACCAATCAGTCCGTCGACGCCGGGTCAACACTGTCGTTCACCGCGATGGCGACGGATTCCGACCTGCCGGCGCAGTTGATCAGCTTCAGCCTCGCCCCCGGGTTCCCGGCCGGCGCCGGCATCGATCCCTCCTCGGGTCTGTTCACCTGGACACCGACGACGTCGCAAATCGGCACGCACAACCTGACCGTGCGCGCGACCGACAACGGAACGCCGCCGGTGACCGGCATGCGCCCGTTGACCGTCGTCGTTCAGTCGACGCTGCGAGCGAAGATCGTTTTGAATGGCAGCCAGGCAACGATTAGTTTCGCCACCCTGGACGGCCAACATTACCGCGTGGAGTTCAAGCACAACCTCGACGACGCGGTCTGGACGGAACTTGCGCAGGGCACGGGCACCGGCTCGATGCTCACCTTCCCCGACGATCTGGGCGCCAACACGCACCGCTTCTACCGTATCGTTCAGACGGACTGAGCCGAGTATTTGACACGATGACGGCTCGACGGTGAGGCGCACGTTGAACCTGTAACGCAGACAGCCTTGTCTGCTGTTTCGCCGACTGCCAGTCGGCGGGCGTCCTTGCGCCAACCCGCGTCCGGGTCCAATCGCCCGCTCGCGGGTTGGCAACCCGCGATACAGCAGGCTGGGCAGCCTGCGCCACGAAGCCAACCGCCTGCTCACTCCGGCGCCGTCAGCGCATGCCCATTGTCATCGGCGTCGAGCTTGAGAATGAACGGCACCGCCGTCTCCGCCCAGCGCGCCGCGGAGGGATAGTGCGCCGCCGACTCGCCAAAGCAGCTTTGGAGCATGTCGGTATTGACGATGCCGGGGTTCAACGCCACGACGGCGACTCCCGGCGGCAGCTCCAAGGCCAGCGCCTGCGTGAGCCCTTCGATGGCCCACTTGGAGGCGACGTACGGCGCCACATCCTTGTCCGCCCCGCGGCCCCAGCCGGAACTCACGTTCACGATCACGCCGCGATGCTTCTTCAGCATGTTGGGCACAAAGGCGCGGATGACGTTCACGACGCCCTTGATGTTGGTATCGATGACCTCCGAAAACTCCTCGGCATTGACCTTCCACAGCGGCGCGTTCCGGTTGATGGCGCCGGCGTTGTTAATCAGCAAGTCGGGAGCGCCGCATTTCTTGTGCAGGCGGGCCATCCAGTTGTGCACTTGTCCATCGGAGACCACGTTCACCACGTCGAAGTCGTGGCGCTTGGGCCATTTGTGTCGCAATTGCTCGATCAGCTCGCGATTCCGGCCGCAACCCAGCACGGTGTGCCCGAGGGCGATGAACTTCTCGGCCATGGCACGGCCCAGCCCACGGGTCACCCCCGTGATCACGACGACCTTTTTCCTGTTCTTGTCATCGTTCATGAGCAGAACTGGCCATACTTGCTTCAAATCGCCTCAGCCCCACTAGGAACCAGCGCGACTATTGGAGGATCCTCCTCCCGGGATCAACCCCTAATGGAAGACCCAAAACCACCCTCAATGCCGGACAGGGGGCTTCAACCACGAATGAACACGAATGGACACGAATCAATGCTGGCACGAGCCGCCAGCCGCATTACGGCCCTTGTGTCTATGACGATTGCAGGCCCGTGCCCTGATTTCGCGCCCAGTTCTGCTAGTGTGGATTCGTGTCCATTCGTGGTTGAAAAGGATCACGCGAGGATCAGGGGCAGACCAAGTTCAGCCGCGCGGGTTGAAACCTGATTCCCGCGCGAGCTGTTCCCAAAGCTTGCGCCCGGCATCGCTCACGCGATCCGGAATCTGCACGCGCGCGACCACGAACAAGTCCCCACGCGAGCCTTCCTTGCCGAGCCCCCTGCCCCGCACCCGGAGCCGCTGGCCGTTTTGCGTGCCGGGCGGGATGCGAATGTTCACCGGGCCCTCGAGGGTCGGCACGGCCACGTTGGCGCCCAACACGGCTTCCCACGGCGCCAGGTCCACTTCCGCGTACAAGTGCTCGCCTTCCACGCGAAAGTCGGGATGGCCCGCCAGCCGGACGTTTAGAAACAGATCTCCCGGCTTGCCGCCGCCCGCCCCCGCTCCCCCCTTGCCGGCGACACGCAATCGCTGGCCTTCGAGAACCCCGGCCGGGATCTTCACCTGGTGCGCTTCGGACTGCATGACGCTTCCCGCGCCGCCGCAAGTGGGACAGGCGTGTCGTTTGAATTCCCCGGTCCCGCCGCACTGCGGACAATCCGTGGGGCGCCGGAGCGAGACGGATCGAATGGATCCCCGCAACGCCTCTTCGAGCGTGACCATGATGTCACCCTCGACGTCCTGCCCGCGTCCGAGATCCTCCTCGTCGGCCTGGGCAAAGCCTCCGCGACCTCGACGGCCGAAGAACTGCTCGAAAAAATCGCTGAATCCGGTCCCACCGAATTCGAATTCGAAGTCCCCCTCCTGCCCGCGCCCGCGACGGCTGGAGCGCCCGCCCATGCCCTCCCAGCCCGGCGGTGGACGGAATTCGGCGCCCTGCTTCCAATTGGCGCCCAGCGTGTCGTACTTACGGCGCTTCTCGGGATCGCTCAGCACCTCGTGCGCTTCATTGATTTCCTTAAATTTCTCCTCGGCCTCCTTTTTATTCCTGGCCACGTCGGGGTGGTACTGCCGGGCCAGCTTGCGGAAGGCCTTGTGGATTTCCTCGGCCGACGCCGTGCGCGCGACGCCGAGCAGTTTGTAGTAATCTTTGTATTCCACACTCATCTTCCGCACTGCGCCTCGTGGCGCAAGGCGTGGTCCACGAGCGTCAACGCCGCCATCGCTTCGACCATCGGGACGGCGCGCGGCAGAACGCACGGATCGTGCCGGCCCCTGCCCTTCAGAGTCGCGTTCTTGAAGTTGACGTCCACCGTCTCCTGCGGGTGCATCACGGTGGCGACGGGCTTGAATGCGACGCGGAAGAAAATCGTTTCGCCGTTGGAAATGCCGCCTTGCACGCCGCCGCTGCGGTTGGTGACGGTGCGGACGCGCCCGCCCTTCATGCGGAAGGCATCGTTGTGCTCCCGGCCGGTCATCGCAATGCCTCCGAAGCCGCTGCCGATATCGAAGCCTTTGCTGGCGGGCAGGCTCAGCATGGCTTTGGCCAGATCGGCTTCGAGGCGGTCAAAAACCGGTTCGCCCCAGCCCGGAGGCGCGCCGCGAACGACCCCTTCGACAATGCCGCCCACGCTGTCGCCGGCGCGGCGCATCTTCTCGATCAAACGGATCATTCGCGCCGCCGCGGCCGGGTCCGGACAGCGGACGATGTTCGACTCCACATCTCGTAGCCGGACCCGCTCGGGATCGATCACGGCCGTGACGCGCTGGACCTGTTTGACGTAGGCGAGCACCTCGACGCCAAAGCGCTCACGCAGAATCTTTTTCGCAATCGCGCCGCCGGCCACCCGGCCGATGGTTTCGCGGGCGCTGGTGCGTCCGCCGCCGGGCCAGGCGCGGATGCCGAACTTGGCGAAGTAGGTGTAGTCGGCGTGGCTCGGACGGAACTTCGTGGCCATCTCGGTGTACGCCTCGGATCGAGCGTCCTCGTTCCTCACCCACAGGCTGATGGGAGTGCCCAGGGTCCGGCCCTCGAACGTGCCGGAGAGGATCTGGACCGTGTCGGGTTCCTTGCGAGGCGACACGATGCGGGACTGGCCCGGGCGCCGGCGGTCGAGGTCGGGCTGGATGTCCGCTTCGGTCAGCTTGAGCCTCGGGGGGCAACCATCCACGACCACGCCGACGCCCCCGCCGTGGCTTTCGCCCCAGGTGGTGATGCGGAAGAGATGCCCGAACGTGTTCGCCACGCGCGCAGCTTACGGTCAAGGGCCTCGGGAGGTCAAACGCGGTGCCGGATGGTTCTGTCCCGAAGGGACATCCTGAAAATAGCCCGGCGTTTCAACGCCGGGACTGAGGTCGAGAGAATTCAAGTCCCGAAGGGACGATTGAATGGACCGTCGGTTCAACGCTCAAACTTCAGTCGTCCCTTCGGGACGGATTTATTTCGGCTACAAAGCCCTGCGTTGAAACGCTGGGCTATTCTCACCGGTCCCTTCGGGACCAATCGAAGCCGCCTGCGAACGCATGCTCCAGCCATCTTCCCACTACGTCTCCCTCAGCCCCGCCGCGATGGGCAATCGCGCCGCGCGAATCGCCGGAAACAGTCCGCCGATCAGCCCGATGGCCGCAGCCCAGAGGATCGCGCCGGCCAGCAGCCGGGGTGTGACGTTGAAAGCAAACGCAATCTGGCTGAACGTCTGCCAATTCATCGTCGCGGCCTTGAAACCGTCGAAAGCAAAGTACGCCGCGCTCGCCCCGGCTGCGCCGCCGACCACCGCCAGCGCCAAAGCTTCGAACATCACGGAGAGGATCAACGGGCCGGAGCCGAAGCCCAGCGCCCGCAATGTGGCAATCTCGCGGGTGCGGGCCGCCACGGCGCTGTACATGGTGTTCAGGGCGCCGAACAGGGCGCCCAGCGCCATCAGGGCCGCGATGGACACGCCGAGCGTTTCAATGAAGCCGACCAGCATGTTGGATTGCCCGGCCAGGAATTCCGCCTGGCGGAGGGCCTTTACCTTGAGCTGCGGATTCGTTACGACCGCGTTTGAGAACTGCTGAAAGGCCTGCGGGGAGGTCAGCTTGGCACAGACCGATTGGAACGAGTCCCCCCGATGATAGGCCGGCTGGAGCACGGCGGCATCGGTCCAGATTTCCGATTCCGCGGCGCCGCCTCCGCCCGTAAAAATGCCCACGACCGCCCATTCGTCCTTGCCGACACGGATTTTCCTGCCGACCTCCAGGCCCGCAAACGCCCTGGCCGCGCCGGCCCCGACAATGACCTCGTTGCGGCCCGGCTCGAACTTCCTGCCTTCGACGAACCGGATGTCCCCGCGCACCGGGATCGCCGCCTTTTCGACGCCCCGCAACGGCACGTTCGCATCCGTGCCGGTGGAACGCTTCGGCAGATTGATGATCACGAACAGCTCCGCGGACGCCAGCGGGCCGTCCGTGGAGCGCGTCACGCCGGGGGCGTCGGCGATGAGGCGGGCCTCTTCCCGGGAGAGGCCGCTGGTCATTTCGGTGTCCGCGCCGCTGCGCAGCACGATGGCGATGTCGGCCGCGCCAGTGACCGTCATCGCCGCCCGGAAGCCGGCGGCGATGGAGAGCACGCCCACGAGCACCGCAACCACGCCCGCAATGCCGACCGCCGCGGCGATGACGGCGCCTTTGCGCTCGGGGATCGAGCGCAGGTTGAAAGACGTCACCGAAACGATTTGGGCAATCCAGTTCAGCATGGGAATGACATTAGTTCGCTCACCTTTCCGCCAGCAGCTCGGCACTTTTTCCTTTCCATTGGTCGAGCACCCACTGGGCAATCCGATGAAGTTCACGCGCGCCGACGTTCGTACTGGCTCGATGGCGTTCTGAGATTCCGCGAATCTTTTCCAAGGTAAGGCGGTAATCGGCAGCCCTCTCCGGCTTCAGTTCGCCGCGTTCCTTCATGGCCCGAACGCGCTCCGGGTCCACGATGGGAGAGGCCTGGCACCACGTCCGTGCATGGGCGACGTAATGCTGTAGCTGGAGCAGATCTTTCACGGCTTGGGGCTCGGCGTGCCGGCCAAAAACCATTTCACCCAACCGCCGCTTGAACTCGTCCATGGGCAGGTCCGGTTCGCGGGAAAACTCTCGATAGGCGAAGCGGTTGACGCGCACCGGCAGCTCGTTGAGCGGCATCTCGTCCGGCTTCAGCCATCTCAACCCGAAGGGCGCCTGGCGTCTGCCGACCAGATACTTCTCGCCCTCCTCGGCATGGTTCGCCACGAAAGAGAACGGTTCCAGCGAAGGCAGATAGCCGGTCACACCCGCATTTTTTCCCCGTTGCGCGCCGCGCTGGATTGCCTCGGGTGTGCGCAGCGATGGGCCATCGTCAGACCAAAGACTTGCCCGTGCCTGCTTGATGAGCTTCTCGTCCAGATGCGCGCTGTGTGGAGTGAAGAAGAGCGTCCAGCGCGGGTCAAACGGTTTCGTTGCCGCGGCCACTCCGAAACCAGGCACTGTTGCGCCGGAGAAGTAATGGGGATAGACCGCCACCATCGCATCGCGGTGCTTCGCCCAGACTTCCTGCGAGATGGCCTCGACGAACTCGAACTCTCTCTCGAAGAACTTTCCCCGACACTCGGCGCAATGACAGATGGCGTAGTCGCTCGATTCGATCATCAAACCATCGGCCTCGGGATAGAACTCGAAGAACATCTCGCGGACGTATTCGCGCATGAACCGCTGCGATTGCGGCTTCGACGGGCAGAGATTCCAGCCCCAGCAGTAAATGCCGAACTGGTCGGTCGAACTGCCGTCGGCCTTCACGGCCTTCAATTCCGGGTGCTCCAGTGGGTACTGGTTCACCCCGTCATAGCCGAAGGGCGTGAAGCCCAACAGCACCCGGATGCCTTTCGTGTGCGCAAAAGCAATGAGTTGACGCCCAAAATCACGCCGCACGTTTTCGTGCTCCTGATTGAATTTCCAGGTGATCGGAAATTGCTTCGACCGAAACCCGCCGGCCATCCACAAGATCAGCAGGTTGCCGCCATCCGCCTGGATCGCTTCCAGCATCCGTTTCCACTGAGGCAGGCCGTAGGTCGGCATGCGCATGAAGGTCATGTAATAACCGCGCTGGACAAACGCCTCCGTCGGCGCTGGCGCCGCGGGAAGCAAAGTTTGACCCAGCGCCAGCGCACCAAAGCCAAGGCCGGTCTCACGCACGAACGCGCGCCGCGTGAGTAGCCTGCAGTTCTCACCAGCAATTGTAGCCGCCGACGTGAGGAGGCGGATGGATCGTGGTGCCACGTCGTCCGCCTCCTCACGTCGGCGGCTACAGCCTGTCGCGCCTTGAAGCTCGCGGTGTGAAATGGCGGCCAGCGGCCCTCTTGCGGGAGTGCTTTGTACAGGTTCCTTTACCCAGTCGATAGACGGCCGGGCTGACCAGCAAGCCTGGCCCATCGCGTTAGGTCCACCCGGCCTGATCACGCGTGCCTCCGTAATGCGACGGCGATCTGGAGTCGCATGGCCTGGAGCGCAGGCAGGATGCCCGCCACGAAGCCAAGCGCGAACACCAGCACCACACCGAGGATCACATTTCGCACCGGCAAATAAAAGACAGGCAGCATCGCCGGGACCGGGCTGCCGGCCGAGGTCACGAGCCAGGCCACCCCCAAGCCGGCCAGCCCACCCACGGCCGCGATCAGGCACGATTCGAACAGCACCAGCGCCAGCACCCGCTCGTTCGTGAAACCCAGCGCTTTCAGAACGCCCAGTTCCTCGGTCCGCTCGCGCACCGCCTGGGCCATCGTATTGCCGGCTACGAGCAGGATCGTGAAAAACACGGCGCTGAGTATCGCGATCAGGATGCTGCCGACGTCGCCGATTTGTTGCGCGAATCCCTGCATGACGGCGCCCTCCGGTTCGGCCTTCGTTTCGTACGGCGAATTCGCGAACTCCTCATCCACCGCCCTGGCAATTTCCACAGCCCTCTCGGGGTCCTTTATGCGAACCCCGTACCAACCGACCATTCCCTCCCCGCGCTGGCGCGATTCGTCGAAATAGTCGTACCGAAAATAAAATGCCGAAGTGTCGGTGCCCTTTTTTGCGCCCTCATAGATGCCCACGATTTCGAACTCCCAGGCCCCCTCTGTCTTGCGCGGCCAGATCGGGGAGCTCAGTGGGATGCGGTCGCCAATCTTCCACTTGAAACGATCCACGAGGGCCCGCCCGATGATCGCGCCGTTCCTCGTCTTCAACCAGGCTTGCTTCTGTTCTTCCGGAAGACGGTACTCCGGGTACATCGCCAGGAACGGCCCCGGCTCCACCGGAAAGCTGGGTATGACGTTTTTCGGCTCCTTGTACGTGCCGTTGAACCACGTGAAATGAACGGCGGAAGCGACGCCCGGTATCCGTTCCATGCGATCTTTGTACGACACCGGCAGACTCAGGATGAAGGACACTTTGTGCCGGACCATGAGCCGGTCCGCTCCCGCCATGCTGATCCCGGCCGTGAAGGCCTCTTTGATCGTGCACAACAGTCCGTACAGAACAAAGGCAACAAAGATCGAAAGAAGCGTCAGCAACGTGCGCAGTTTTTTGCGCTTCAGGTTGCTCCAGATGAGGGAAAGGAATCTCATGGCAAGCGCCGGAAAATGAGCGGGGTGGAGTGACGGAGCACTGCCAGCCCTTCTGTGATCCGGCTCGTGTGCAGCGTCTCACCGTCTGTTTCCAAACGCGCAGTGGACAGACGGTCAGATGCGAGCTTGCCGGCGTGGCGACGGCGGCGTAATCTTCTGCCATGAGCACGGCGCAAGAAATCGAAGCCGCCATCCAAAGCTTGTCTCGTTCCGAACGCGAAAAACTCATCGCGGATTTGCCCGGACTTTTGCCCGAACTGGACGGCGATGCGGCATGGGGACGGATAATCCACGACGCGCGTCCACGGCCGGCCCTCAGCGCGCTGCTGGATCAGGCGCAGGCAGAATATCGTCGGGATCCGACGGCCTTGGCGGAGACTTCGGACGCAGAGTTTGATCGCCCTGCTTGACTTCGCGCGGCACAACGAGCTTCTGGCTGCTCTATCGGGATCTACCGCCCAGCCTCCGCGAGGCGGCGCGTCTGGCTTACCGCAATTCGGATTTCGCCCGTTCATTCCGGTTTCTCCGCGAAGAGCTGGCCCTTGTTCAAATACACGATGCGGCTGGCCCGCGCCGAGGCGTGCGGATCGTGCGTCACCATCAGGATTGTCTTGCCTTGCTCGCGATTGAGCGCCTGTAGCAGGCCCAGGATTTCATCGCCGGATTTGCGATCGAGGTCACCGGTCGGCTCGTCGCACAGCAACAGGGTCGGGTCGGTGACGATGGCGCGAGCGATGCCGGTGCGCTGCTGTTCACCTCCTGAAAGCTGTCGAGGGTAGTGCCGGCTGCGCTGCAACAGGCCGACGATCCGGAGGGCCGCTTCCACGTGCTTCCGCCGTTCCGATTTTGAAAGGTGCGTCAGCAGCAACGGCAGCTCGACGTTTCGTTCCGCCGTCAGCACGGGAAGCAGGTTGTAGAACTGAAACACCAATCCCACGTGGCGCGCCCGCCAGGCAGCCAGTTGGCGGTCGGACATCTGGTCGACGCGTTCGCCGCCAATTTGGACCGAGCCGCGCGTCGCCCGGTCCAGGCCACCGATCAAATTTAGCAACGTGGATTTGCCGGAACCCGAAGGCCCCATCAGCGCCAGAAACTCGCCTTTGGGTACCTCCAGCTCCAGGCCCGACAAGACGTGAATCTCTTCGGACCCGCGGTGAAAGACTTTATCCACGCCCTGGACGCGGACCAGGGTTCCATCGTTCGTGTTCATCGTTTTTCCTCAGTGACTCGGGCGCCCTCGGCCAAATGGTCCGTTCGGTCGACCACGATTTTTTCGCCTCCGCTCAAACCGGCCGCGATGGCGACGTCGTCGCCGCGTGTCGTCCCTACCGTCACGGCGCGCCGTTCCGCGCGTCCGTCGCGAACGACCCACACGACGTCGCGACCCTCGTGTTGGCGAACAGCCGATTTGGGAATGGTCTTGCTCCCCCGCATCCCGGCCTTCTCCTCATCGGATGAGGAGGAAGAGGCCGCGTGAGAGGCGTTTTGGAACGCCACCTTCACACTCATGTCCGGAAGGATGCGCGGGTCAAGCTTTTCGAATCCCACGCGCACTTTCACCGTGGCCTTTTGCCGGTCGGCCGTGGGGATGATCGCGATCACTTTTGTGGGAATTTGCCAGTCGGGATAGGAATCGAGCGTGGCTTCCACCGGTTGAGCCGGCTTGACCCGGTTGATGTAGCTCTCGTTCACGTCCACTTCGATCTCCAGCGAACTCATGTCCACGATGGTGCAAATGCCGGTCCGTGTGAAGCCGCCGACCGACATGGGCGAGATCATTTCCCCCGGTTGCGCATTTTTGGAAATCACAATCCCGGAGAAAGGGGCGCGGATGATCGTGTCATCGAGCTGCTGTTTCCAGAGGGCCACTTCGCGCTCCGCGACGGCCACGTCGGCTTGTTGCCGTTCCAATCGGGCCTTCAGCGACTTGGCCAACGCCTCGGCCCGATCCAGCTCCGAGGCACTGGCGACGTTGTTGGACACGAGTTGAGTGACGCGGCGAAATTCGCGCTCGGCCTGCTCGAGATTGGCCCGGGTCTCCTCCAGCGCTTTGCGGGCCGAGTCGGCCTGCGCTTCGGCCAAATGGAGGCTTTTCTCCACGTTGGATGGATCAATCCGCGCCAGCACCTGGCCGGCCTCGACTTTCATCCCTTCTTCCACCAGCACCTCGATCACCTTGCCAGTGACTTTGGAGGAAACAGTCGCCTGGCGCCGGGCCGTCACGTATCCGGAGGCATTGAGGAGAATGTTGTCACTTCCCGATGCTGGCTCCTGGACGGTGATCGTGCGGACAACGGCGGGTTTGGTCCGGTTGAACCACCAAATCACGGCGACGGCCGCGACAACGACGACCCACGCGGCTGCAATCGGGCCGACCGGCAGTTTGCCGCGCGCGGCGCTCGGGCGGTCAATGCGCAGTTCATCGAGCGTTGTTTTGTCCGGATTCATTGCCACGGAATCTCCGAGCAAATCGGTTCCGCCGCCGCGGGTCAAGTCTGAGACCGTTTCCAATGAAAGCCGGGGTGCACTCTGACGCTCTCCGGGGCGTCTCCCTCTCCCCCATCGGGGGAGAGGGTTAGGGTGAGGGGGCTGGCCGACCGCTCTTACAATAGGCGTTGTAGCCAGATACTACTGCAGGCGCGGCGTGGCTGCCGTCTCCTCGGCCTTCTGCTGGATCAACTCAATGCGGTCGAAAAACGCCGCGCCACCCATCGCGGTGGGCGCGATGCCGGTGAGGGTGAAAGCGCCACAGTCCTTCCAAAGGTCCAAGACTTCCTCGCGCCATCCTGTCGGAACGACGGCACTCACGCCGCGCGCCTCCCAGGACGTGGTGTTTTTTCCGGCGAAGTACCGGCGGCGCGCCTCGTCGGGCTTGGGCCATTGACCGTTGGAAGCCAATTCCACCATCACGCCCTCACCGCTCGAACGCCAGGCGAGGCGCAGGTAACGAAACTCATCCGGCGCAGACGGTTTCTCCACGATGCGGTAGTTCCAGCCGGCGATGCGCGCGCTGTACCGCTGTGGCGGCGTGACGCGCAGGCATAACGCCCCGGCATACGCCTGGATCGAAACGACCTCCGCGCGGCCACCGCCTTCGTTGAGCAGGGTGGCAAAACCGAGTTCCTCGTCGAAGAGCACGACGCGGCCCGGCGGCGGCGCTTTCAGATTGCCCCGGAGCCACGCCAGCACGTTGGCCACGTCGGCCGGTGGCAGCGCCTCGGCAAAGGTCGGCATCAGCGACCCCGCCGCGCGTCGGACCCCTTTGACGTCCTTGCGCAAAACGACTTTTTCCACGCCGCCGGGTTGGCGCAGCGTCAGGCTCGTGGCGCCATCCTCGTGCAACAGTCCGGCGAACGAAGTTCCCGCGTCGGTCTCGACCAACGTCGTCTCGAAGCCTGGCCGAATCCGTTCTGAAGGCAGCAGCAGATTTCGCACGAGCGATTCCTCGGCGATTCCCAACTCCCCCATCAAATCAGGACCGAAATGGATGCCTTCTTCGCAGACGCGATGGCAGGTGGCGCACGCCGAAAGGAAGATTTCGTGTCCGCGATTCGTGTCGCGCGAGGCGGACAATGCCGCGACATAACGGCGAATGGTCTCTTCGCTCACGGCCGGTCCGGGCGTCGGCAGACCGGCGATGGACTCGTCGTCCGGCGGCGCGGGCACAAACGTATCTTCCAGGCTTCGCGCGGCGGCGCGGACCTCTGGCGAAGGACTGGCCAGCAACGCAGCGAGGGCGCGGCTGGCGGCGGCGTCATCAAGCGGCTGACGTTTCGCATTGGCGCGGCCCTTGGCGAGGCTGGCGAGGAGCGCGGCCTGTCGCTCGGATGCCGAGGAGCGGATGGCATTCAAGGTCCGGGAAAGTTCCGCGCGGTCACTCCGGGCGGAAACAGTGGCGGCGAGCTTGTCGAGAAACGGTGCGGAAGCGGTCGGCTCGCGCAGCAGTTCCTCCAGCATTTCACCGCCGCGGGCGTGCAGGGATGAGAGCAGCGCCGCGTCCATCCAGCGGATGTCGAGCCGCTCGCGAGCGTAGCGGGCCAGCATCGCAAAGGCGCGCGGGTCGCGGGACTCTCCAAGACTCAGGGCGAATTGTATCGCGACGCGCGGGTTTGCCTCCGACGCGGCGGAGGCGAGCGTTGCATCCAAAGTCGCCGGGTCGGTGGCGAACCAACGCTCGGCCAATTGCAAAGCGTGAACGCGCACAGAGGCCTCGGCGTGTCGGAGGAACGGGCGGACATCGGAAGGAGCGAGCGCGCCGAGACCCTCCAGTGTTCGCAGCGTGCTGATGACGACGGAGGCTTCGTCGTTCCTGGAAATCAGTTGTTCGCGCAGTTGCGGCACGGCGGATTTCTCCCCGCGCTCGCAAAGCAGACGTTGCGCCGTTTCGCGCCGCCAGAACAGCGGGCTGGCGACTTCTCGCGCGAGCGACTTCGCATCGAGCGCGCTCAAATCGGACGGCGGCGCGGGCGGTGCGTCGCGATGCGTAAGGCGGTAAATGCGTCCGCGATCGTGGCCGGCGTAGAGGCCGTATTGCTGTTGCAGATGCCGGGGAATGGCTGAGTAGTCCTCGATGATTTCGCGGTAGTAATCCACGATCCAGATGGCGCCGTCCGGCCCGTGCAGCAGGCGGATGGGATGGCACCAACCGTCGCGGCTGGCGGCGAACTCCGATCGCTCCTCGCCCGGCGCGCGGTTCAGTTTCAGAGCGGAACCATCGGCTTCGATCACCGACCGGTGGATGATATTCCCCGACGGCTCGCACACGAAGAATTGCCCGCGCAACCCAGGCAGCACCTTGTCCTGATACACGAACGCCCCGCACGCGGACGTGAACCATCCACTGGCCTCGCTCTCCGCCGCGCCGTAGCGGTCGCGGTAGAATTTCGCGTAAGCCGCATCCTCCGCACGTTTCTGCCGCCACGGGTGAGGTTGGGAGATTTGGTAGGCCCGCTTGTCCCCGGTGGCGACACTCAACGAAGGCATCGCCGCGTCGGGATTTCTCGCGAGGTAATGCGATGGCAGCGGCGCGATGAAAACGCCCGGAACCGTGGTCGTAGAGACAAACCTTTCGCCCGACTCGGTGAAAGCGAAGCCCAGCGTGTGGGTCCCGCCGGTCACCGGTTCAATCGCGCTGCCATCCGCGCGGATGCGGAAGTCCGAGTCCGGCAGTTGAACCGGCTTGGCGAGATGCGGCCCGCGAATGGTGCCGCCGCCGTGCCCGCGTCCGACGTAGATCCAGCCATCCACGTTCCACAGCGGCGCATTGATGCCGCGCTCCAATGCGCCCGTTCTGAATCCTGTGAACAAAACCTCGCGCGTTTCCGGCACGCCGTCCCCATCGCGATCCGCGAGGTAAACGATGTCCGGCGCACAAACCACGATCACGCCTCCGCGCGCCGGCACCAGGCCATAGGCCGGAGGCAGATTGGTCGCCCAAATGACGGCCTTGTCCATGCGCCCGTCCCCGTTCGTATCGACGAGCCATTTGATCACCCCATAAGTGCCGCTGCGCGCGGCTTGCTTGAACTTTTCGGCCGCCTGAACGCGGCGCACCTGCGTGTCGAGCTTGCCCGTCTTGTTCAACTCCTCGATGTCGAGCTGGCCTTCGAGGTTGTAGCCGTGCAGCTCGCTTACGAGCATCCGTCCGCGCTCATCCCAGCACACCGCCGAAGGCGACGCGATGAGCGGCTCGCTGGCCACGACCTCGATGCGAAACCCCTCGGGCAACTGAAACGCCCGCGCGCTCTCCTCCGGCGACATCGGCTTCGGCGCGTCGGCGGGATTGGGAATGCCGGTGGCGACTGGAATCTCCGCAGCGTCCATCGCCACGAGAAACATAGCGGCGAGGCCTATTGCTCCGATGCCCCAGGTTCTCATGGCTTGATGTTTTTCATTCCCATGACCCCATGCCTTTGTCGAGTAAAAGGATGGTGTTTCACGGATTTCCGGGGAACACCAAAGGTGTTCCATCCTTCAGCCCAGGGTTGCGGCGCAGCCGCTAGCCTGGGTTGACCCGGCGCGGCCTGCCCAACCCTGTAAGGGTTGCAGCCGCCGCTGTGTGGGATGCAACCCTTTCAGGGTTGGGCCCATCCACTGCCTGCACCCAGGGTAGGCGCTTTCGCGCCAACCCTGGGCTGAAAGATGGAACGCCGTTGGCGTTCAGCTTGCCGAAGTTTCCCGCAATCCCGAAAAGGTGTCACCCAGTCCTCACTTTCTGCACTCCTTCCTTACAGCGAACATGGCGCGTTAACTTTCGAATGCAAAAAGTGAGGACCCCTTTTACGTGTTCAGCGGCTGGACTTCTTCTCGGCGCCGGCACCCGGCGCCTTGATGTATTTGTCGGCGAATTCTAGGAAGGTCGGCCAGTTCGGGCCGTCGGTGTGACCGCCGCTGTGCTGCCGAAAGGACACGTCGCCCTCGACGTATGTATCAATGGCCGGAAACTCGCTCTCCTTCATCGCCTTCCTGCCGAGAAGTCCGTAGACCGGCCCCGCGCCAACGCCGGCGAGGAATGTCCCTTTCGCATCGACCCAGCCGTCGCCCTTCGTAGCGCCCGCGCTCAGGAACACGGGGCGTGGCGCGCACATCGCGACCAGTTCATGGGAGTCCACGGGCAGGTCGTCCCAGGTCAGCGGCCCGGCGTATTTGAGATAGTTGCCGGCCATCCAATGGTATTCGCTGGCGCCCGCGACGTTTTCTACAATCTCGCCCCAATCGCGGCGATGCAGTTTCGCCCCGCCCGCGCCGGAGGAACTGACGTAGGCGATTGCGAAACGCGGGTCATAGGCCATCGCCACGAGCGTGGCTTTGCCGTAGCGGGAATGGCCTTCGAGTCCAACTTGCCTGGCGTCCACCGCCTTGTCCGTCTCGAAATAATCCAGCGCGCGGCTGGCGCCCCAGGCCCACGCGCGCAACGCGCCCCAATCGTCCGGCTTGCGCGGCTGGCCTTTGTTGCAAAGGCCGATGATGCCTTGCGTCAGCCCCGCGCCGTTGTCGGCCTGAACGCTGTTGGGACTGATGACGGCATAGCCCCAGCCTTTCGCGAGGACCTGTTGTTGCCAGGTCGGGCCGCTGTTGGTGCCGCCGAATCCGCCGAACGAAAAGCGATTGGTTCCATTGGCGGCGTTTGTTCCTC